>Ga0182742_1000123_pt1 | contig 148731 bp, 134 predicted proteins | sample eDN5th37CBELigMG_FD_128880 | JGI IMG/M metagenome (GOLD analysis project Ga0182742, IMG submission 128880) | Enriched Miracle-Growth compost microbial communities from Emeryville, California, USA - eDNA 5th pass 37_C BE-Lig MG (version 2)... ... | reverse complement strand
ATGGGTTGCCGGACGACGCTTACTCCTTGCGTCGCTGCCCGCTGGTGCCGCTCGACCCGGTGGATGTGCCGGACCCGCTCGTGCCGCTAGTGCCGCTCGACCCGGTGGATGTGCCGGACCCGCTCGCGCCGCTAGTGCCCATCGATCCGCTGGATGTGCCGGACCCGCTCGTGCCGCTAGTGCCGCTCGATCCGGTGGATGTGCCGGACCCGCTCGTGCTAACTCCTGACGAACGTTGCGTGTTGCCAGGAGTCGACGTGCCTGACCCTGACCCCGTCGATGAGCCGGAAGCAGCGGCGCCAGTGCCCATCGCGGACGCGCCGATCCCGGACAGCCCCGAGCCCGTGCCAGTCATCCCGCTCGTGCCAGTCATCCCGCTCGTGCCAGTCATCCCGCCACTCTGCGACGAGCCGTATCGCGACTCCTCACGCTGCACGCGGATCCGGTTCTCGATGTCCTGCACGCCGGGCGCAGCGTCCACGAGGTCTTCGATCGTGTGCTTCATGCGGCGACTCGGTACCGTGCCTTCGAGGATCACCTGACCGGCTTTCACGTTGACCTCGACCTCACTCGTGTCGATGTCGTCCGCCATCATCAGCCGCTCGCAGATGTCCTCCTTAAGCCGCTCGTCCGATCGCGTGTAGCCCTTCGGGCCACGGAAATGCGGTTGTTGAGAGCCACGCTGCCCGCTCCACCGATCTTCCCCGCCCCAGCGGTTCGACGACCGCCAGTCCCGGTCGGACGAGAAAGTGTCTCGAGCCAGCGATCCGTAATTTCGCCGACGCGAGCGTTGGTCGAACCCTCCGGTCGGAGCGGCGCCGCCGTCACCGTAGTAGCCAGTGCCGAAGTAGCCCGGCTGTTCGGTCCTGTCGGCGAAGGGACCTTCACCGAACCCGCGCTCCTCGCCGTACCGTGTCTCTACGCCAACTCCATAGCGACTGCGACCGGACCAATCCTGAGAGCCGCGGCGTGACGGCCACTCTCTTTGTCCAGGCTCGTAACCGAACCCAGCGCCACCAGGTCCGAAACCTCCGATCGGCTCACGCTGGCCTTGCTCACTCGAATACTGACTTTCGCTGTAGCGACTGCCCTCGTCACCGCCGTAGCGTCGGTAATCATTCTCGTACTCGCCTCTGTACGATCCTGATCGCGAGTAGTCGCCGCGCGCGTGGTACGGCTCGCGCTGACCAAACCGCCCGGAACCATGGCGCTCCTCGAAGCCCCGATCGCGCCGCCAGTCGTCCTGCCAGCGACCACCCTGGTCACGATCCTGATCACGATCCTGGGCACGATGCTGGCCACGATATGCATCACGACCCTCTTCGCGATCCTGGCCGGGACGCTGGCTGCGACCTTGACCGGGGTAATACCCGTACGGATTTGCCGAGTACGGCTGCTCGTCTGGACCGCCCGCCGTACGTCCCGAGTGCTCGTCTTCCTCGAAGCCGTAGTTGCCGGGATAGAACGACTCGCGTGAGCCCTCTCGTTCTTCACGCCCGCGGCCGCGCCACTCGTCCCTCTCGTCCTCCGACCGTCTGCCCCTCCAAAATCGCTCGTCATAGCGGTTCATAGGTGACCCTCTCAGTCCAGGCAAAAAGAAAGCCTCCGCAGGGGCAGCAAGCGCGATACCCCTGCGGAGGCTGCGGTGTCAGGCACGATCAGCGAAGCGCGGACGAAGCGCCGCTCGCGAAACGTCCCGAGTTGTCCGAGAACACAAGCTCGACGCGGCGGTTCTGCTGCTGACCGGCCGCGCTGTCATTGCTTGCGACCGGCAGGCTTTCGCCCTTGCCAACGGCCTCGATGCGTCCACGATCGATCCCGCGGAACGCCAGCGCGTCCGCAACGGCCTGAGCCCGGCGCTGCGACAGCTCCTGGTTGTACTGATCCGGACCCCGGCTATCCGTATGGCCCTCGATCATCACCTTCGTGCCCTGGTTCTCGTTCAGAAAACTCGCGACACGATCCAGCACAGTTCCCGCGCCCGGCTTCAGCGTCGCTTGGGCTGTATCGAAGAGCACATCGCCAAGCGTGAGCACCATGCCGCGCTCGGTCTGCTTGGCCTCCATGTCAGCGAGCTCTTGCTGCGCCTTCTGCGCCTCCTGCTGCGCGGCCTGAGCCTGTTGAGCCTGGGCCTGTGCAATTCGCGCCTGCTCCTCGGCAGCAGCCTTGGCGGCTTCTGCTTCCTGCGTGCGCTGTTCAAGCAGTACTCGATTGCGCTCGGCCTCACCTTGCGCGACCTGCTCCTTCGCGCGCGCCTCTTCCACTCGTTGCATGCCAGTCTTCGCCTGCTGGGAAGCGAGGAACGAGTAGTGAACGACTTCCTCGCCCTCCCGCTCCTTCATGGCGTTCTCCGCCTGTTGCAGCGAGTTTCGTGCGTTCGTCAGCTCCTGGCTTGCAGCCTGCTGAGCGAGCGGATCGGACGCGAGCGTCTCGACATCGGTACGCGCCTGCGTGAGCTCGTCGACGCCCTTCGGCGTGGTCGCGCAAGCGGCCAGTAATAAGGCGCTTACTACGGCGCCGGCAAAAAATTTCGTGGGTTTCACGGCAGCTCCTTCGGTATCACGGCTTCCGGTAAGTGGCCTTACTCTTGAGGCGGCGGAGTCGCCGCGCCCGGGGAGGCCGGTACGGGAGTAGTGGTCTGCGGCACGGTGTCGGTACGCTGCGCCTCACGTTGCAACGTGTCCGTGCTCCGCTCCACCTCAGCTGCGGCCTCTCCAGCAGCGCTGCTGGCGGCCTTCGCCTGCGCCAGTTCGGCACCGGCCGCGGCTTCGTTGGCACGCGCCCTCGCCTCGTCGTCCTTGCCCTCCTCCGCCGCAGCATCGGCCAGCCGCAATTTGTTTCGAGCCTGGTCGAGCTCCACCGGCGCGTACTGGATAGCGCCCGCCTTCTCGGCCTGCTCGATCAAAGTTCGCGCGCGCGTGATTTCCGCAACCGGCTTGTTCGAAGCGCACCCCGTAATAAACAGCGCAGCGCATACGGTTAACGCAGCGCCTGCCATACCTCTTCGCACTGACATGTGCCTGTCCTCTCTGGTTGGCGATACAACTCGCCAGTACCGGGGATTTCAGCCCAACTGTGTTGCCGAGGATGTCGGCGTGCGCTGCGACCTTCGCCCCGCGAAGGTGATGCGACCCGTAGGATTCTTCCGACTTTTGCGAGCTTTACGCTTCGGACCGAGAAGTTGTCTGAGCGCGAGCGGAGCGCTGGCGCCGTTCAGCAGGGTGAGCTGCCCCTGCTCATGAGAGGAGAGAACGACCGGATGGATGTAGCACTTGCGACAGATCGTCGGCGTGTTGCCGAGCTTTCGCGAAACGGTCTTCACGCAGTCGAGCACCTGCTTGCGTGCTTCATTCGCGCTGCCTGGACGCTGACAGCGCAGTAGCGCCAACGCTTCGATCGTCGCGAACCACGTGCGGAAATCCTTCGCGGTGAACGGGCCGCCGCTCGCCTCACGCAGATAGTCGTTCACGTCGCTCGACCCGAGGCGTCGCCGTTCGCCCGTCTCGTCGATCCACTGGAAAAGCTCTTGCCCGGGAATATCCCTGCAGTCCCGCACGATGCGCGCGACGGCGCGATCCGACACCGACGCGCGATGAGCGATGCCACTCTTCCCGCGAAATTCGAGGACCAGCGTACCGCCCTTCACCTCGACATGCCGATCCCGCAGCGTGGTGAGGCCGAACGAGCCGTTCGCCTTCGCGTACTCCTCGTTGCCGACGCGGATCAGCGTGCACTCAAGAAGCCGAACGAGCGTCGCGAGCACCTTCTCGCGCGGCAGTCCGCGCAATCGCAAATCCCGCGCGACTCGGCGGCGGATGCGGGGCAGCGCGCGACCGAACTCCAGCATGCGATCGAACTTCGTCGCGTCCCGTTGCTCGCGCCACTGCGCGTGATACCTGTATTGCTTGCGGCCGCGTGCGTCGCGGCCCGTGGCCTGTAAATGACCGTTGGCGTGAGGACAGATCCACACGTCCTCATAAGCGGGAGGGATGGCGAGCTTGCGGATTCTGCGGATCGTGGATTCGTCCTTGATCGGCTTTCCGCCAGCATCGCGGTACACGAAGCTCCTGCCACGCCGGATGCGGCGTATGCCAGGCTCGGTGTCCGTGGAATATCGCAGACCTTCGGCGCGAGCGGCCTCGCGCGCCTCTGCGACGCTTATCGCGGGGCTACCGCCCCCAGCATCAGTGGCGCGCGGCCGGACCGTTCGTCTCATTTGAGTCCGCGCTGGCGCCGGACTCTTCACCGGACCGCAGTAACAGATGCCACGCGACCCGACCTCGCGCGAGGCACATCGCGTAGTTCAGTGCCGCCGCCTTGTCGTGAAAGCTCGCAACGGGAAGGGAGCGCGGTTCCTGGTACACATCCCAGCGGTCCTCTCCGGCCGCGCATACCCGATAGATGTCCTGACCCCCATGGTTTTCGTCTTGGGCTCGACTCAGCTCGTCCATCTCTCTCCAGCCTTGACACACGTCTACTTCCAGGGGCCGAGCAAGAAAAGGACCTGTCGCCGGGGAGCGACGCCCGAAGGCCAGGGCTCGACCGCAAACGGGGGCGGGTAGGACTCCTCTGACACCACCTTCGGAAGCCCCTCGCGCGAGCCTTCAGGTGCCTCCGACTCTGGCGCAGCCGCGCCCGCATTACCTTGGCCCCCGACACAAAGGCACTCACTTCCAGCCTCGGAGGCGGATCGAAAACTATGGTGACGCAAGACATGGTGGCGCTGGTTCCCCAGATGCACACGTTCGCTCGCTCCCTGTGCCGTGACGGCACACGGGCCGATGACCTCGTGCAGGAGGCGCTGGCGCGCGCTCTCGCGAACATCGACCGGTTCCGGCCGGGCACGAACCTCAAAGCCTGGCTCTTTACGATCGTGCGCAACGAGCACTATTCGCAGCTTCGTCGCCGGAAGTTCGAAGCCTCGGGCGTCGATACGGACTCGCTCCCCGAGCCGAGCGTTCCGCCGGATCACGACGGAGACCTGGAGCTTCGGGACCTCAACCGGGCGCTTGCGACGCTTTCACCCGGCCAGCGCACGGCGCTCATCCTCGTGAGCGCGAGCGGGTTCTCTTATGAGGAAGCGGCCAAGATCTGCGGGTGCGCGGTGGGCACGATCAAGAGCCGCGTGGCCCGCGCTCGCGATACGCTGATGGCGATTCTCGACGGGCGGACGGTCGTCGCGCCGGAGGATGGCGAGGAGGAAGTGGAGTCGAATGCGACGGGCGCCATGCACCGGCGGCCTTCAGGCCGGACCGGAGCTCGGCAGCAGCATGCTCCGCAGTTCATGGTGTGAGATTGAAGCGGAAGAAGCCCTCAATCGCCGGGCGGCTCAGAGAGGGGCGTTCGTGCGATTGAGGGCTTGCGAGGCGACGGCTTTCAGCGCGTCGCCGGTCAGGCGGAAGAGTTTCCATTCGTCCATCGCGCGAGCCCCGAGGCTTCGATAGAAGCGGATGGCGGGCTCGTTCCAGTCCAGCACGGCCCATTCGAGACGACCGCAGCCACGGTGCACCGCTTCGGCGGCGAGCCATCGAAGCAGCGCTTGCCCCACGCCCTTCCCGCGCACGTTCGGCCTGACGAAGAGATCCTCGAGGTAGATGCCTGGCTGCCCCAGGAAGGTCGAGAAGTTGTGAAAGAAGAGCGCAAACCCCACCGGCTCTTCATCGAGACAGGCGAACACGACTTCCGCGTACCGGCGCGCACCGAAGAGAGAGGCGCGCAGACTTTCCTCGGTGGCCACCACCTCGTGCAAAAGATGCTCGTATTCTGCCAGTTCGCGTACGAACTGCAGCACGAGCGCCACCTCGTCCTCACGCGCCGGACGAATGCTCACCGCGTTGTTCTTCGTTGATTCGATCACTTTCGAGCTCCTCAGCCCGTGCTCTGCAGACCCTGCGCGATGCCGCTGATGCTCGCGAGCAGCGCTTCGAAGAGATCCCGATCCTGCCGGTCGGTCGCCCGCCAGCGCTGCAGCAGGTCCACCTGCATGAGGTTCATCGGATCGACATAGGGATTTCGTAGCTGGATTCCCCGCTGCAGCGTCGGATCCGAATCGAGCAGCGAGGTGCAGCCCTTCACCGAGAGGACGTGCTCCCGCGCAAGGCGGTACTCAAGCCGAATGGCGTCGAAGAACCGATGCAGCTCCTCCGGCGCGAGCAGGTTGTACGCGCGCGCGATCGCGAGATCCGTGCGGCCGAGCATGGCCTCCACGTCGTCCACGAGGTTGCGCATGAAGAACCAGTCCTTGTAAGTCGCGCGCACTTGCGCCGCCCCGAACTGCTTCACCGCTGCGGCGAGGCCTGAGCCCGCGCCGTACCAGCCCGGCAGCATGTGCCGCGATTGAGTCCACGCGAACACCCAGGGCACGGCCCGCAGCGATTCCAGCGGTCCGGCGTCGGTGCGATGGACGGGGCGCGAGCCGATCTGCATGCGCTCGATCACATCGATGGGCGTGACCGCTCGGAAAAACTCGTAGAAGCGCGGCTCGCCGTGTACGAGCTTGCGATACGCCTCCCGGCTCGCGGCGCCGATCGTCTCCGCGACATCCATATGGTCGGAACGATCCGTCTTGATGAGCCCGCGGCGGGCCGCCGAGGTCGTGATGCTCAGCGCGTGAAACGCGCGCTCGAGCGAGCGCATCGCGATTGGCCGGAGGCCGTAGCTCTGCTGGATGGACTCGCCCTGCTCCGTGAATCTCAGGATGCCGTTCAGCGCCTCGACCGGCGCCGCGCGAACCATCGCGTCGACCCGGCCGCCACCGCGCGCGATGCTGCCGCCTCGAGCGTGAATGATCACGAAGTTCTCGCCGTCCGCCGCCAGCGACCGCGCGAGCACGCGTTGCGCCTGATGAGTGGCGAGCCGGGCGGCGCAAGGCCCATCGTCCTCGTTGCTGTCCGAGTAGCCGATGAGCACGCACTGCTGGCGACCGCGAGATTCCAGGTGTTTGCGATACACCGGTTCGGCCAGAAGCCGCCGTACAACGTCGCCGCAGCGATCCAGCGACTCCACTGACTCGAACAGCGGTGCCACGTCCACCGCCGTCTCGCCGGTGCGTTTGTCGTACGCCTCGGCCCAGCGCGCAAGGAGCAGCGGCGCGAGCACATCGTCCGCCCCCTTCGTGCCGCTGACGATGAAGTTTCCGATCGCCGCCGTTCCGTACCGGCTCCGTCCCTGCACGAGCGCTTCGAAGACGCCAAGCGTGCGTTTACCGAGCGGATCGAGCTCCACCTTCGGCCCTACGTCACGCGCCAGTGCATCGGCGAGACGAACCGTGCGATCCGCGGGGGTGCGCATCAACCACTCCGGATCGTCGAGCCCCTTCGCGAGAACCTGGTGATGCACGCTCGTATGCTGCCGCACGTCCAGCGTGGCGACATGGAACCCGAACGTGTCGATTCGCCTGAGCAGGCGCTGAATGTAGAACAGCCCAGCATTCACGCCCCTGTTGGCGCGAAGACTATCCGCTATGAGCATGACGTCCGCACGGAACTGCTCCGCCGTCGTGTAGCCGTTCGGCCGGCCGTCATACGTGAGACGCAGCCGCTCCCCGATCTGCGCCAGGAACACGCGATACGGCATCCGGTCATGGCGAGCGGGCGTCGCCGCCTTCGCGCCAGGGAGCAGCATCGTGTACTCGTCGATTCGCTTGGCGAGTGCGGGGGAAATGCCGACGCGGCTCGCGCTCTGCGAGAGCCGCTGCACAAGCTTCTGCGTTTCGCGGAAGTACGTGTTGACGATGACCTGCTGATGGCGGGCGAGCGTTTCGCGAATGCTCTTCGCGTGCACGTCCGGGCTTCCGTCCATGTCCCCGCCGACCCACGTCCCGAAGGAAATTAGCGAGGGGATTTCGAGCGACTCCGCCGGCACCTCGAAGACCTTCTCCAACGCGAGCGCGATCTCTTCGTAGAACGGCGGCACGACGCGGTAGAGGATCTCCGTGAGATAGAAGAGCACGTGCTCGCGCTCGTCCGCGACGGTGAGCTTTTCGCGCGGGTGATCCTCCGTTTGCCAGCTGGCGGTGAGCTCTGTGCGAATGCCGCCCCAGAGCGCGCGCATGTCGTTCGGTGTGAGCGTCGGGTTGAGGCGGCTGAGCAGGAGATCGGCGACGTGCTGCTGCTGTCGCAGGACCGTTCGTCGCGTGGACTCCGTCGGATGCGCGGTGAAGATGGGCTCGATGCGCAGGCTGCTCACGAGCTTCAGCACATCCTCCAGCGAGAAACCTTCCACCTTCAGGCGCGCGAAAGCGTCCTGCACGCCGCCCGGCTGCGGGCGAACGCTGTCCTTCACGAAATACTCGCGCCGCCTGCGGATGCGGTGGACCTTCTCGGCGAGGTTCACCACCTGGAACCACGCGGAAAATGCGCGTACCAGATCGCGCGCCACGTGCGGCGGACGGCCCTTCACGCGCTCGAACAGCGCGGCGGTGGATTCGCTTTCGGCTTCGCGCCGCTCGATGGCGGCGACGCGGTCCTGCTCGACGAGATCGAGCAACTCGCGGCCGCCCTGTTCGAGCAGTATTTCGCCGACGAGGGACCCGAGTGCGTGGACGTCCTCACGAAGCGCTTCATGCTTCGGAGGGAAATAGATTTGGCTGCGGAGCACGGGGGCGGGATTCTACGCTACTGGCACGAGTGCGGATGGCGATGGCGCCGGATGTGCGGTGGCACGGGGGACGGGAGCGCCTCAACGCGCTGCTGGAAAAGCCGCCTCCGGCGCGTGCTCGGGAGCCGTGGGCCGTAGTATTACCCGCGTTTCCGGCCGCCTGAAAGGCGCGGCGCTCCGGCGGTCAGCAGCCGATGTGGCTCGGCGGTCGGACCGCCAATGTGGTTTGAGCGGTCGCGTCGGCGGGCCGGTGGCAGCCCGCCGCGCAGGGGTTACTTCCAGACGTTCGCGTTCTCGGCGAAGTCCTCGCGCTGGGGGCGGACGATGCAGAACCGCTGCCCCGTCGGCGCTTCCATGACCCACCAGCGGGGGAAGCGCTTCACCTTTTTCGCGCCCAGCCCTTCGAGGCGCGTGGCCTCGGCTTCGATGTCGTCCGTCTCGATGTCCAGGTGCACGCGGCTCGGGTGGTCCACTTTCTGGACTTCGATGTGCAGGCCGGCAGGACCTGTGTCGAACGTGCGATAGATGCCGGGATCCCCGTCCACGCTCGCAAGCCGGTAGCCGAGCGCCTGAGTCCAGAACGAGGCGGCGGCATCGAGATCGTCGGTGTTGCAGTCGATGATGAATCCAGCGAGTCGGCTCTTGTGCATGGGAGACATCCTTCGCGTTTCGCGGGCCGCCGATCCTACTCCGCGCAAAGCCTGGCGCGGCACGGGGTTGCGCTCGTTGGAGGCTCTTCGAGGACAGGACGCTCGCGGCGGCTTCCGAGCCGAATGAGCGCTCAATCGCCGGGCGGCTCGCAGGAGCCGCGGCTTCTGGAGCTGCCTCGGTTCCGAGCCGCCCGGCGATCGAGCGCATGCTTCTTCACCCTGCCAGCAAAACCGCCTCCGCATGCTCCAGCGCCTTCGGCGACCCATAGATCACGACCACGTCCCCGTCGCGCAGCGCCGTCTCCCCACCCGGCTCGCGCCCCACGATCCCATGCCTCCGAATGCTCGTGAACGTCACCTCCGCGCCCCGCGCGCGCACTTCATCGAGCGTCCGCCCGATACACCACGCTCCCGGCGGGAGAAGCACCGTTTTCAGCTCCTCCTCCGACCCCGATGACTCGTACTCGATGGGCAACTGGCTCGCGCCATCCTGATTCACGATGCTCCGGAGCACGGCATAGCGCGAGCTCCGGATCTCGCTCACCGCCCTCACCACCTTGACCGCGGGCACCTTGAGCAGAAGCAGCACCTGCGACACGAGCATCAGGCTCGCCTCGAACGTTTCCGGAATGACGTCAGTAGCGCCGGCCGCGCGCAGCTCGTTGAGCCTGGAATCGTCGGCCGTCCGCACGAGCACCGGCACATCGCGACGGGACGCGCGAATCGACCGCAGGATCGCAAGCGAAGTCGCCGGATCCGCAAAACTGATGATCACCGCGCTCGCCCGCTCAAGCCCGGCTCGCGCGAGCATCTCCTCGTCCGCCGAATCCCCGAAAATCACGGGGTCCCCCACCTGACGCGCGGCGCGAATGCGCGCGGGGTCCAGATCCAGCGCGATGTACTCGAAATTGTGCGCCTCCAGCACGCGCGCCACGTTCTGCCCCACGCGCCCGAATCCGCACAAGATGACGTGATCGCGCGCGGCGATGCCCGCCGTCGCCTCGTCTTCGCGCTGGATGGCGGTGGCCGGCGGTCCGCTCTCGCGCAACAGGAATCGCGCGATCGACTTGTTGTTGGCGATGACGAACGGGCTCACGATCATGGACAGCGCAACGGCCACCAGCAACGGATGCCCGATGCGCGTCGGCAGCACGTCGCCCTGGATCACGAGGGTCAGCAACGCGATACCAAACTCGCCCGCGATCGAAATCACGACGCCGGTGCGAATGGCCTTGAACCACGACGTCGTGAACCACCGCGTGACGAAAGCCGCCGCAGCCGCCTTCAGCACGATGAGACCGAGCACAGTGGCGGACACCACCGCGAAATCGGCCACGAGCAGGCGCACGTCCAGCATCATCCCCACGGTGATGAAGAAGAGCCCCAGCAGGATGTCCCTGAACGGGCGGATGACGATTTCGATCTGGTGACGGTACTCCGTCTCCGCCAGCATCATCCCCGCGAGAAAGCCACCCAGCGCAAGCGACAGCCCCACGCTGTGCGACACCCACGCCGACAACAGCACCACGAATAGCACCGCCAGCGTGAAGAGCTCCCGCAGGCGGCTGCGCGAGATCTCGTGAAACAGCGGCCTGAGAAGCCAGCGGCCAAGAAGCAGCACCACGCCCACGGCCAGCACGCCATACAGAACGTTCACGATCGTGGCGATGGGCGAGAACTCGCCTTTGCGTGTGAGCGCCGCGGCCAACGCCAGCAGCGGCACGAACGCAAGATCCTGGAACAGCAGCATGCTGAAGGAGAGCCGCCCGTGCGTGCGATTCAGCTCGGCGCGTTCCGTGAGCTGATGCATGATGATGGCGGTGCTGCTCATCGAAATGGCGCCGCCGATCAGCACTGCCATCGGCCAGCTCAATCCGCCGGCAATCCGCGCAATCACGGCGAACAGGATCGTTGTGACGATCACCTGCGCGGCGCCGAGCCCGAACACCTCGCGCTTCATCGCGAGCATTCGCGGCAACGAGAACTCGAGACCGAGCGTGAAGAGCAGGAACGTGACGCCGAGGTCCGCCAACAGATCCGTAGTAGGCGAATCGGACACGAGCCCGAAGGCGTACGGACCGAGCGCCATCCCCACAACGAGGTACCCCAGGATGGGTGGCAGCTTCATCCGCCGCAGCAACGTCACGACGAACAGCGAACCTGCCAGCAGGATCAGGACTTGTGAGAGGGGCTGCTCGATCATGACGAGCCGGAAACTAATCGGCGCGGCCCGCGCGTGGCAAGCGGGCGCGACGAAGCTACCCGGGGTTGCCGGGAGCTATGTTACGGGAAGGCCTGCGAATGGATGAGCTGCGGTTACCTGAGCAACCGGGTGCGGACGTCAGCCGCCCATCAGGACGGTCGTGTCGTAGCTTTCAAAGCCCTGAACCGCGCGCCGATAGGCATTGAAGATGAGCCGCTCGGCCACCTTGTCCGCGCGCGGCGAAAGCAGCATCCGAAGTACCACGTCGTCGGCGGGGCGAGCTGCATCCTCGGCCAGCAGTTGCTCGATGAGCCGCGTCAGTCGATGGACGATCTCGTTCACGAACCGCAGATGGAGCGTGTCGTGCACCGCCTCGGTGCCCGGCCCGTAAGTCGTGCGGGCCTCTTCGGCAAGCTCGTGCAGGAAGCTGTTGAGGAGCCGCGCCTTGTCGATGTACGCGAGCTCGGTGAAGTACTGGATTTCAGACTGAAGGTTCACGACTGCCACCGTCCGTCAGGGGCGGCCCGTCCGCGCAGAAGGTCGTCGGCGTCGGCGCCGGCAGGCGCCATGCCCGCCGCCAGCCACATCGGGAAGCGACACCCGGGCAGCCCGCGCCCCGACAGAGCTGCCCGCCCGGGCGTAGCTACGCGACCGACAAGGCGGCGAAAACCGCGCTTTTCGCCGCCGGAAACGAAGCCCGGGCTCCGGGAAAAGCGCCGCAGGCGACTCTTCCCCAAATCAAGCCGGGAAGAAGTCGATGGGCTTCGTCGTGGTGATGGTCTCGACATCCTTCGCCTCGAAGCGGAACAGGCGCACGCGCGCCACGATCTTTTTCTCAAGCTCAGGATCGTTCAATTCGCTCGAAACCACCCGGCACATCGTCACTTCCCCGGTGGGAGATATTGTGAACTCCAGCACCATTTTGCCCTGAAGCTCGGGTTGATCGCGCAACGCACGGCTGTAGAGCGAGTAGATGGCACCCTTGTTGCGGTCGAAGATCAGCTCGATCTCCTCGCGGCTGCGGGCGGCCTTTCCGCTGTTGCCCGTGCGCTGGGGACCCCGCGCATTGAGCCCGGACTGGGCGATGCCCGACGCCACGGCACCCGTGTCGTGCCCGGTGAGCGAGCCTGCGCCGGTGCCGAAGCCCCGGCTGCCCATGTTCGACGTGGTGATGCCGCCGCTGCCCGCACCCACCTTCGAGGTGATGAGGTTGCGCTCGGCGTGCGAATCCGCCCCGACCGCGCCGGACAGGTTCTTCGTCTGCGCGAGCTGGGTCATGTCGAGCTGTTCGCGCAGGTCCGCGAGCTCGTCCTTCACCTGGTTCAGCTGCCTCTGTGCCCGCTCGCGCGCCTGCTGCGTGCGATCCACCTGCGGTGGCGGCGTGACGGAGGCCACCTTCGGCTTCTCGGCTTCGGGCTTCGGTTTCGGCTGCTCGACGGGCGCCGGCGGCGGAGGCGGCGGCGGCTTCGGCTGGCTCGCGATCATCACTCGCGCAAGCCGCGGCGGCACCGTCTCTTCCATCTGCGTCTTCTTCGGCGTCGGCAGCACCGCGAACAGGATGCTGAACAGCACGAAGATGATGAGCAGCACCCGCAGGATCTTGCGGAAGCGCTCGCTCGACTCCGGATCCCCTTCCCAGGGGAGCTCGTAACTGCGGTAGTGGGGGGCCAGCAGCACTGTTCCGCCTCCCTTTAGACCGGCTTGAAGCCCGCCGGGGCAGGCTTCTCCTTCTGTATGACGGCGAGGGAGATCTTCCCGTAGTCCGCGTCCGTGCAGGTCGCCATCACTTTCTTCAGTACGTCATAGGGCAGACTCTTGTCGCCCATCACCGTGATCTCGCGGTTCGCGAGATCCTTCTCCGCAACCTCACCCATCAGCGTGGGGCGCTTCAGCGCGGCGCGCAGCGGCTCGATCAGCGGCGCGTTCGAAGCGCGAATGTCCTTGATGCTCGCGACGAGCTCGCCCTGCACGAAGAGGTCGTCCTTCGTGATCATCACGACGACCGACTGCTTCGGGTTCGCCTGCGCGATCGACTGCGGGATCTCGATTCCCTTGCTGTTCTGGATGACTTCCACTTCCGTCGAGTAGACGAGCAGGAACGCCACCATCACCGAAAGGATGTCGATCAGCGGGATCAGGTTCAGCTCCGCATCGGCGCGGTGGCGCGCGTGATGCTGGGCCATGCGGCGCGCGCGGTTCGACATGCTCATGAACGGTCTCCAGTCTTCGCGGCTCCGACGTTCGCGACGGGCGCGCCCGGCGTGGCGGCCGGCGCATCGCCGATCGAAATGTCGGGGAAGAGCTCCGCCTGCACGGTGGTGATGCCTTGCGGGGCTTCCCACACGCGCACGCGATCCATCACCTGCACGAGGATGTCGTACGGTGTGTCGGGCTCGAGCAGGATCGTGGCGTCGGTCTTCTCGGGATACTTCGCCTTCACGCGCTTCAGGTATTCCGTCAGCTTGTCGTAGTCATAGCCCTCTGCCGTGTTGGGGATGGTGGCGAGCGGGCCGGTGTTGCGGTCGGCGACCTGGAGCAGGTCCTTGCGCACCATGACTTCGATCATGAGGCCGGGCGGCGGCTCCTTGAACTCCGTGACCGAAGCCGGGAGGTTCAGCTCCAGCACCACGGTCTTCGAGAAGATCGCGGTCATGAGCAGGAACGTGACCAGCACCGTGAAGATGTCGATCATCGGCACGAGGAGCAGCTCGGCGGGTTTCCGGGTGTGCCTCGCGATCTTTTTCGCGGAGTAGGAGCGTCGCATTTGACGTGATTCCTGAAGCGGGCCCCACGCGCGCGGACGAACCGCGGCCGTGAAGCCGTTTGCCGTCGGGTGCCTTAGGCCTGCGCGCCAGCCGGCGGCGACTGCCGCTCGGTGATCGCGTTCAGGAACTTCACGGACGCCATCTCGAGGCTGTCGATCAGCTCCGTGGTCTTCGTCTGCAGCACCGCGTGCAGGAACAGGATCGGCACCGCGGTCATGAGACCGAACGCCGTACAGTTCATGGCCACCGAGATGGACGCCGACAGCAGGTTCGCCTTCTCCGCCGGGTTCACCGTGGCGACCGCGCCGAACGCCGCGATCAGACCGATGACGGTACCGAGCAGGCCCAGCAGCGTCGCGAGGTTCGCGAACGTCGCAAGGTAGTGCGTACGCTTTTCGAGGCGCGGCACGACTTCCATCAGGCTCTCTTCCATCGCCTTCTCGATGTCGTCGCGGCGGCGGGCCGACTGAATGCGGGCGAGCCCGTAGTTCAGGATCTGGCCGATGGCCGAATCGGACTTCGAGGTGATGGCCACCACCTCACGGAACTTGCCCTGCGAAAGCAGCGGCACGATCTCGTTCCACAGCGTGCGGTTGCGCGCAGCCATGCGAGACAAAAAGATCCAGCGTTCGATCGCTATCGCGAGACCGAACACGAGCACCACGGCGATGGGGTACATGAACTCCCCACCACCCTGGAAAAACCGAACGACGACGCTCCAGAGTTCCATCGAAATACTCCCCAACACTTTAGGGTCCGACCACAGGACCCGGGAAAATCGAGGGCGCAAGCCCTCCCCAACTTAAGCAAGCCTGCTCAAACTGAATGACACATGGGCAAAAAGCTGCGACCTATCTCTCATTGCCGGCGGGTGGCGCTGCGCTCCCGCTTCCGGTTCGAGGCCTTGGCAAATCGCTGGTCGCGGACCCGGGACTTCCGGCCCCCGGTGGCGCACTGGCCGGTGTTTCACGCACCGGCGTGGGGCGCCTCACTTCGTTCGCCGACAGCGCGTCGTTCTCTGCGGCACCCGGTGTGAGTGCGCGGTAGTAACGGTTCTCGCGCTTGAAGACGTCGCGGTCAACGGGTGTAAGCACTTCGTCCAGCAGACTGTTGACGGGCTTCCCGACGAGGTCGCCGAGATCCGAGCGCTTCCACGGAACGATATAGAGGACCTTCGGCAGCTCGCGGTTACCGGTGATCTGCGTGGTGTCGAGCTCGATGCGATCCTGGGCGCGACCGCCGCCCCGCGCCGCCTGCCTTGCGGGCTGCTGGGCATCGGCTGGCGGCGTGTCCGCAGGCTCCTGCTGCTGCGAAGCAGCGGCGGCCGCGGAAGGCGCCGGCGTTGGCGGTGACGTATCCACGGCGGGATCGATGTCCTCGGGACGCGGCGTTTCGCGCGCGGCCGGGGGCGTTTCCGAAGTGTTCACCGCGGGATCGATATCCTGCGGGCGCGGCATTTCGCGAGCCGGCTCGGGTGGCGCGGCATCCTGCGCAACGGCGACGCTCGAGACGGCTGCGAGCGCACCTGCAATGAGCAGCGAAATCACTCGTTGAGTTTGGGCTCGCATCGTTACGCCTCCCCGAAGTGCCGCATGGAGGTGATCTGCACGGTCGCCGCACCTGCGCGCGGAACCGATGGTTCAGCCGCCGGAGCGGGCGTTTCCGCTGGAGGCGCCGCAGGTGTACCGGGCGCGGCCTCCTCCGCTGGCGCGGTTTGCTCAGTCGGCGGAGCCGGCCGGGGTGCCGCGGGTTTGCCGGTTCGCTGGCGAAGCTCGGCAATCCAGCTGGTCACGGGCTTGTCTTCGCCCGTCAGCTCTTTGTACCTCTCGAGCGCGGTGAGCGCACGCTCGGGATCGCCTAGATAAAGGTCCAGCAGCACTCCGTAGTTCCGGTGCGCCGGGGCGTAGTTCGGATCTGCCGCCAGCGCCTGCTCGTACGAGGCCGCTGCGTCCTGGAACTGGCCCTTCATGCGCTGTGTCAGCCCGAGCTCGGTCCACCCGAGCGCGCTGGTCGGGTTCTTCTCGACCGCGGTCTTGAGGGTGGCTTCGGCTTCGTCGAGGCGATTGGCTTTTCGCTGCAGCAGCGCGAGGTTGACCTGCGCGCCGACCAACTGTGGATAGCCGACGGCGAGCTGCTTGAATTCGAGCTCGGCTTCGCCGGACTGGCCGGCTTTCATCATAGCGACCGCGCGGTTGAAATCGGCGAGGGCTCTGGCCGGGATCGGTACTAGCGGCGCCGGCGAAACTGCCGTGCCACCAGATGCGCTTCCCGCCGCGCCGGGGGCGCCACCCGATGCGCCCGATGAGCCTGGTGCGCTCGCGCCGCCCGAGGCGCCCGACGCGCCAGAGGTGCCCGCGGGACCTCCCTGAGGCGAACCTGCCGCCGCCCGGGAATCCGCTTCGCTTGATGTCGCCGCATCCGAACCGTCCCGGTCCGGCGCCCTCGGCGCACTTCCGCATGCACCGAGAACCAGCACGAGCGCAGCGAGAATCGCCGCACGCGCAGCCGCGACAGGCTCGCCCGGTTCGCCGACCAGGGCAATGCGCTGTGCACCCTGCATCAGGTTGTCAGTTAGGCGTCGCGACAACATCCTGCACCAGCTCAGTCTTCCCATAGCGCGCGGGCTTCAGCTCCGCGAGCGCCTTGTAACTCGCACGCACGCTGTCGTCGTACACGCCATCCTTCGCGCGGGCGACATTCAGCTCGTGAACCTGGATCGCCTGCTCTTCGAACGGAAACACCTGCTCTTCGAGCAGCAGGTTGTACTGCTCGAGCTCCTCACCCTTGAGCGCCTTCGGACGCTCGGACTCCATGAGGTCCTTCGCGAGCGTGCGATACAGCTCCGCCGTTTCGTAAGTCGCAGCGGTAGTCACTTCGGCGACCTCGTACGAAGCCGCCTGCTTGTATGCGTTGAGCGCTCTGTCCAGCGCCTGGCGCTTGCCGACGAGGCTCTTCTTGAGAGGCGCCGTCAGCCGCACGCCGCGGAACGCATCCCGCGCCGGCTGCGCCAGGGAAAGCTGCGCTTTCGCGGCGAGATACTTCGTTCGCTCCGTGCGCGCGTTGCCCGCCGTGGAGTCCGCCTTCACGATCTCGCGATACCACTGGTCGCGCTTCACGACGTCGCCGTTCTTCGCGGCGATGTCCGCGAGCCGCTGGCGCGCCTCCACCGCATCCGGCACGGGCGTGGGGTTCGTCGCAACGAACTTCTCCAGCATCGAGACGGCCTTCGGCATGTTGTTCGCTTTGGTGTACAGGTCCGCGGACGTCAGCAGCGCTTCACGCTGGACCTGCTTGCCCTCTTTCGGATCCAGGGCGATGCGCTCGAATTCCACCGCCGCCTGCGCGGGCCGGTTGCCTTCGGTGTAAGCGACGGCCAGCTTGCGACCCACGTCCGCCTGCAGCTCGCTCTTGGGATAGTCGCGACGGAACGCCTCGAGCACCTCGATGGCGCGATCCCACTGCTTGAGATTGATCAGCTGCGCGGCCGCGTCGTACTCCGCGGTGGAACGGATCTTCGAATCCGGCGCCACACGCGCGACGCGCAGGAAGTCCTCCACCGCCCCGGCGCCATCGCCCGCCTTCGTCTTCGCCTCCGCCTGCTTGTACACGGTGGCGGCGAGACGCTCGGTGAGGTCCGTCCGCAACTTCTCGTCCGAGCTCGCGAGCTCACGTGCCCGAAGGAAAGCCGGTTCGGCCTTGTCGAACGAGCCGAGATCGAAATTCGATTGCGCGACGATCGTCCACGCGATGCGCTGCTTCGCCGAGTCCACCGGCGGCTGGCGCGCGAGCAGCATCTCCGACACCTGGATGGCGCGCGGCAGATCCTTCAGTGCAAAGATCTCTTCCGCGGCTCGCGTGAGCACGCCCGCGCTGTCCGGATGCTCGGGGAACGCCTGCGCGAACTTCACGCCCGCGTCAGTCGCCTTCGCGTGCCACTCGGTTTTCGCGGTTCCGCTCAGCCGGTCCTCATGCTGCTTGTACGCAACCAGCGAGGCGTAGCCCGCGGTCGCCGACTTGTCGTTCTTCGGATAGAAATAAGCCGTGCGCTCGTACTCCGTCGCCGCCTCCGCGAACTGCTTGCTCTCGAACAGCGTCTCGGCGAGCAGGAAGTTCGTGCCGGCGGAATCCGGATCGTCCGGGAACGACTTCAGGTAATCCCGATACCACTTCGCGGCTTCGTTGAAGTCTTCGGACTTCTTCGACTTCTGCGCGGTGGAATGGAAATAGGTGGCGACGTCCTTGAGGTTCGTCTTCAGCTCCGCGACCACCTGCGGATACTTGGAGCGATCCCTGCCCTCCCAGAATGCCGTGCCGAAGTTGTATCGCTCGACGTACTCGTGCTTTCCATCCAGCACGAGCTGGGTGAAGCCGCCTTTGCGATACGCCTCGATACCCTGCATGGCGAGGTTCGGCGCGTAATCACTGTTCGGATCTCGCGCAACGTACGCACGATAAGCAGACGCCGCGTCCTGGTACCGCTGCTTCTCGACGTACAGGTCGCCAAGGCCGCTATAGAGAAGATGCGCGTACGGCGTGTTCTTGCCGCGCTTGTTCAGGAACGTGTCGAGCGACTGACTTCCCTCGTCGTATGAGAACGTGATGGACATGACACGCAGCGTGTCCTCCACCAGCTCGCGATCCGCGCGCTTGAGCGACTCCGGCCGCTTCGCAACGCTTGCGCCCTTCGGCACGAGCTTCTGATCGAGCACTCCGGCGAACGACGGCAGACTCTCTTCACTCAACGATTGTTTGAAGAGCGACCAGCCGTGCTTGTACAGGCTCTGCTCGTAGAACGAGGACGAGGGCCCGCGCTTGATGACGTAATCGTACGCATCCTGCGCCTGCGCATACTGCTTGCCAGAGAACAGCAGTTCGCCGCGGCGGAACTGAACCTCGTCCAGCTGCGCTGACTGCGGATACTGCCGCACGATCCGGTTCAGCGTGTTCAGCGCCTCTTCCGGCTTGCCGGTGGTCTCGTACGCGCGCGCGAGCTGGTACAGCACCTGGTCGTTGCGGGGATAGTTCGGATACGCCCTCAGCAGCGTCGAATAGAGCTTGATGGCTTCGGCGCCCTGGATGTCCTCCATGGTGACTTCGCGCTCGAGGCGATCGATCTCGCCCGCTTCGAGGTTGAGGTCGCCCAGGCGGCGCATCGCTTCCGCGCGCAGCTGCGGATCCGTTCTCTGCAGCTCGAGGAACCGCCGGTAATTCTCCATCGCCTTCGACGACGTGGCCGAAACCTGCGTGTCCTTGCGGACCTCCACGGGCTTCGACTGAAGATCCTTGATGGTCGGCGCCCTCTTTTCTGCCGCGCCGGCCGCCTGCGCAAGAGCAAGCGAGGCGCCGAGAGCAATCAGGGTGCTGGCCGAAACACGGGCCGGGATACGTGAGAGTGAGCGCTTCATCGCTTCGGCTCCTCGGTATCGGTACCTGGTGCGCTTTCCGTCGCAGGGCCCTGCGTGGGCTCGCCCTGCGGCGACTCAGGAGGCAACGGCGCTTCCGCCTCCGGGGTTCCCGGCACGCGGCTGGCTTCGCCGGGCGCATTCTCGTTCGCCGGGGCTTCATTCGCGGGCGGCGCCTGTTCGGCGGCCCCCGTGTCGTCGCCGGTCTCGACTTCCTCGCCCGACTCCAGTTTCTGCTTCGGCTTCGCGTCCTTGTTCAGCTGGTCCGCATTCGCCGCGCGGTCGTACATCGTGGCGAGCGCGAAGCGCGCCTGCACCTGGTAGGTGGCGAGGCGGTCCTTCTGACTTTCCAGCTCCCTCACTGCAATCTTCGCGAGGAAGTCGTTCTGCTTCTTCGCGACGTCCACGAGCCGCAGCTGGATGGCATCGATGCGCTGCTGAAGAGCGGCGATGCGCGCGTCGAACTCGCCGGTGTTCGTGGGCACGCTCTTGCGCGCGCGGTCCACGCGAATCCAGCGGCTCTGCGCTTCGTTCAGCGCGAGGTCGAGATCCTTGATCGTGCGCCGCTCGCGCCAGAGGCGCGCCTTGAACGCATCGTTGAGCCGGTAATACAGCACGCCCTTCACGAGGCGCAGCCGGTCGCGAAGCGCGGCGTTCTCTTCATCGTTCGGCAGCTCCGCGAGGGCAGATTCGATCTGCTGGATGCGGGCCCACTGGTCCCGCTCCTCCGCGGAGCCGAGCGCGGCGACGTCGCCCTTCGCCTCGATGGTCTTGAGGCGCGTGTCGAGCTCATCCCTCGTGCGCTGATGCTTCTCCACGATGCCGCTGGCGAGCAGCTCATCCGTCTTCGGAAGGCGCACCGCATGCGCGCGCTCGCGCGTCTCGATCATGTTGCCGAAGGCCTGCATGCTCTCGCCCCAGCGGTCCAGCGTGGTGCCGAGATACGAGAGGTCGCGGTAATTCTTGAGGCCTTCCTGGAAATCGTGGCCTGCGAGCAGCGCGTAGAGGTAACGGGACTCCGGCGCATCCGGCACGTTGCGGAGCTGCCAGAACCAGCCGTATTGGGAGTCGTCATCCTTGCCGAGAAGCGTGTCGAGCATGTTGCCGCGCTGTATACGGTCGATCGCCGCATCCAGTTTCACGCTCTCCGCATCGAAAGATTCGACGGCGCGCTCGTAGTACTCAGCGGACTGCGAGGCGGCATCCAGTTTCCCGAACGCGTACGGAACGGCGAGGAACGACTCCTGAACCGCGGCGTCGAGCATGTCGCGACTCTGCAGCTCGATCCACGGCGTGAGAGCTTCCTGGTACTGCCCGAGCGACGCGCGCGCCCAGCCCGTGCCGAGCAGCGCCTTGTTCGAATACGGACCGTTCAGGCGAACGCGCTCCAGCGCGGTGAGCGCCTGCTGGGGCTGCTCCGCCTGCAAGTACGCAAAGCCGAGAGCGAGATTCGCGCGATCCTTCAGAGCGAGAAGCTCGGGACGCGCCGTGACGATGGTGCCGACCCTCGTGAGGTACGGATCCGCCTGCGCAAGCTTGCCGTCGCGCACGTATGCGACGCCGAGATTGAACTGCGCGTACGCCGTCCAGTCCGCCGGCCCCTTCCAGTTCTGAAGAAGGTTCGCGGCCTCCGCGAAGCGCCCCTGCCTCAGCAGGATGTTCGCGAAGAGATGCTGCTTCTCCGCTTCGAGCTCTCGCGGAAGGCGACCCTGCACCTTGGAGATGGCCTCTTCGGCACGCTCGAGATAACCGCGCGCGTACCAGACCTTCGCAAGATAAAACCACGCGCGGTTGCGCACGCCCTCAGGCGTTTGCGGCGTGAGCAGCTGCTGGAAGCGAGTGCCGGCCTCATTATGCAGACCGAGCGAAAGATAGAGGCCGCCGAGCAGCAGCTGCGATTCGTCCTTGTGATGGGAGAGAAGACCCCACTGCTCGTACGCGTTGAGACGCGTGATCGCCTCGAAGTCGTTCTCCTGGTAGTAATAGAAGAGAACGTCGCCATAGTGCAGATCCTGCACCGTGGTTTCGGGCAATGTGTCGAGGTTCTTTTTCGCGGCCTGCGCAGGCGCGGCGATCAGCGCAATCGCACCGAGAAACGCCGCCAGCGCGCCAGGAAGCGCCGGCTTGCGGGCGATGCTCGAACTGGAGCGCGGGATGTGAGTCTGGCGGCGCATGGTCGCAACGAACGCGGGCCCTATTCCCAATCCTTGATCTCGAACTCCGGCTGCTGCTTTCGCTGCCGGTCGTTGATCTTGAGCTCCAGGTACTTCGCGCCGATGCCCTTCTCGAAGCGGATGGTGGCCCCGCGCTTGTAGTCGCGCTCGTTCGGACCCTTGCCGGTGAAGAACGCGACGAGCTCGTGCTCGCCCACCTTCAGGTTGCCGAGATAGATCCGGTGCACGCCGCCCTTCAGGAGCGCTTCGGCCTCGCGCGGCGTGTAGAGATAGTTTGCGACTTCCTTCTGGTCGATCTTCAGGGTGACGTTGTCGATCGCGAAGAACTCGCCGACGTCCATGGACACGAACACGGCCACCTGCGTGTTGGCGGGGAAGAGAAGCTCCTCCTCCAGCACGAAGAGATCCTTGTTGAGATCGACGACGTCCTTCTTGAGCTTCTGGATCTCCTCGTCGAGGCCACGCGTGTCCGGCGGCGGCTCGGCGCTCGCAAGCTCGGTGTTCGACGTTTCCCCTTCCAGGATCACGTCGGACCCGGGAGAACCGACGTCTCCACCCGAGTCCTGGGCGAACGCATCCGCGCCACCTGCCAGGGTAAGGAAAACCAGCGCCGCAACGAGCGCCTTCGCTCGCAACCAGCGTGGGAATGACGAGTCACACTGCATAGGTTCTTCCGATCATTCGTTCAGCAGCGCACGCAGCTCCTGCAGATACAGTGCTTCAGACTTCACGCTGTAGTCACGATGCACGTGGCGCACGACGCCGCCACGATCGATGAGCACCGTCATCGGCAGGTTGTCGACTTCATAAAGGCGGCTCACCGACTTTCTCGGATCGAGCAGCAACGGAAACGAAACCGACTGTCCCTTCGCATACTCCAGCGCGCGCGCCTGGTCGTCGTCGACGCTCACGCCGAACACGCGCAGTCCAACGGACTGGTACGTCGACAGGCTGCGATTGAGTGCGTCGAGCTGCGTGCTGCACGCTCCGCACCGGCTGCCCCAGAAGCTCACGACTACGACTTCGCCGAGATGCTCCGACAAACGCACGTTGCTTCCGACCAGCGCTTGCAGCGCAAAGTCGGGAGCCTGCTTGCCGATAAGCGGATACGGCGCGGCCGCCGCCGCGATGCCGGCCCAGATGAGCGTGCACGCCAGGAAAGTACGCGCGACCAAAGGAAATCCTCGCCGGAAGCTTGCGACCGTTGGCGCGGGCAACCCTCGCATAGCGAACTTAACAATGTCAACGAACGTGGCCGCAACTTCAGCCATCGTCATCAGGAACTGTGCGAAACGTCGGGAAAGCGCGACAGCAGATCGCGAAGCTTCACGAGACTTTCGCAATCGGATGTATCGAAAGGCGGCGGGATGCGAGTCGACGTCGGAACCACTGACGGCCGCGCGCATCCGCGACGGGTGCGACGACGCACCCGCCGGGACGCTGTTGCTCATGAACCCTGGCTCATACCGGCGAAGTGATGATTCCGTCGCAGATGGGCGCGAACGCTATGAGGCTGTTTCGCATGTCCGGCCCGCCCAGGCCCTGGGTGGGGAAGACGCCGCCAGGGCCCGTAAACCTTCCGGCTTCGCCATGCAGGGCCATGTAGTTGAGCACGACCGTCTCGACGAGCAGGTTCACGGCATTCGCGCCGGGGTGCGACGAGGTCTCGACTGAGCCGTCGGCGCGGTAGTAACCGATCTGCTTGCCGAGGCCGTCCGGATTCGAGGGATCCGGCGTGATCGGCATCGGCCGGCGGCCCGGGTTGTAGACCAGGAAGAAGGAGTTGGCCACGGACTGGTTGTCGCCCTGCCAGCTGAACTTGCCGCGTCCGTTCGCGCTGTTGTCGATGGTGCTCATCGCGTTCAGCGAGCCGTCGCTGAACACGTAGACCATCACCGGCTTGCCCTTGCGGGCCGCGTATTCGAGCACTGCACCGATACAGCGCCCGGCACGAAGATTGCGCACTTCACCGGTCGCGCGCGTGCCGTCGTGATAGTCGTAGCCGCCCATCGTGATGGTGCCGGCGGCGGCATACCCTTCGATCACCATCTTCATGATGGCCGCGGTCTTCCGGAATTCGCCGTCGCCGTCGTATTCCGCGCGACTGAAGATGCCGCCCGCGCGGGTGGCCGTCGGGTCGACGATGTCCGGATCGAGGCCCGGATTGAGCGCGGCGGGGCTTGAGAACTTCTGCGCGAGGTCCGCCGAGCGCACGTAGCCGCAGCGGACGTTCCGCTGGATCTCCGCCGCCCTCGACACGCCGAAATCCACGCGAGCGAGCCGGCTCTGCGGATCGATGGGCTGGGGCCCCGGATTGCCGCTGCCCGTGCCGCCGGACAGCGCCGTCATCGCCTCGAGCACGGCGTTCACGTCGGACTGCGGCAGGAGGGTTGCGAGCTCGCCCGTGTCGACGAGGCCGGTGACGTCGCTCGCGCGATCCACCTTCGTCGGCCGGTTCTGCAGATCGATCATCGACATCGGGGCGAGCGAGTTGCCGCCCGAATCCGAGGCCTGCGACCCGATGAGGTTCAGCAGCTCCCCGCCCGCGCCGGCCTTGAGGATGCCGTACATCGGATTGTGGGGATTGTTGCCTGTGTCATTTTCCGAACGGGCCGCGATCGCGCAGCCGTTCGTGAAGGCCTGCGTCGTCGGCGACGTGCGTTCGAGCATGCCGCGGAGGATGGCACCGTCCGAGTGCCAGGCCGCGCCGAACGCCTGGTTCACGAAGTTGGTGCCAGCCGCCGCGTTGGGGGCGTTCGGAACCATGTCGCCCGGCAGGCCGAGCCGGGCATAGCCCGCGGTGGACAGGAAGTCGAGCTGGCCGCCGCGATTGCCGATCAGCATTTCGGAGCCGTTGAGGTTGGCGCCGCCGGCGAGGTCGAAGCAGATGAAGGGAATCTTCAGCGCGCCGTCCAGCACGTTGCAGTTATCGGCGCCGCGCAGGATCTGCATCTTCTGGGACAGCTGGGCGCGCGCCGTGCGCGGGTTCGCCAGCAGACCGAGCACGCCGGTGGCAGCAATCACTGCCGGGCCGGTGATGAGGCCGGAGGCCACGAAGTCCCGGCGCGTGACCGGACGCGCATGGTCGGCATGCAGGATCGGCTCGTCGAGGCCGTGAGCGCGGGGAAGTTTCTTGCGAATCAGCATGGCTTGGACTCCTCGAACCTTACTGCATCGTCGTGGCGGCACTGCCAAGGGCAGCGGCACACGCGGCCTTCATGGCATTGCCGGCACTGCCCGAACCCTGCGCGATCTTCGTGAGCAGATCGCCGATGGCGGTATCCACGAGCGTGGAGCTCGTCTGCGTCGTGAAGTTACCGATGATCTTCGTGTTGATCGCCTGCTTCACGATGTCCTGGTTGCCCGGGTTCGTGAAGATGGACGCGGGCGACGTCGGGTTCAGGCCATTCCCGAAGAAGTTCGTCCGCAGCGTGCTGTTGTCCACCATCGCACTACAGTAGGCGATGGCGAGCTGCGCGATGCCCGTCTGGTGCGAGGCCAGGAACGAGTCGATGGACTCGACCGACGGCAGCTGCTGCTTCACGTTCGCATACGTGCTCGCGACGCTCGGAGTGGTGCTTGCGACACCGGTGAGCTTCGAGTACGTGGCGGCGAGCTCGTCGAACGTGCGCATGCCGACCTTCGGATCCGACAGCACCGTCGGGCGCTGCGGGTTGTCGATCGGATGATCCTCTTCGATGAAGGGATTCGAGCGCGACCCGATCCTCTCGAACGTGAGGAAGAACTCGTCCGCGACCGGCCCCTTCTCCAGGGCGATGACCGCGCCGGCCGGCGACAGGAGCTGCCCTGTCTCCGCCGCGTAGTTCGCGCCACCCACCGATGCGCTCAGCGGGCTGTAGCTCTGGCCCACTCTCGCCTCGCGACCGTTGATGCCGATGCGCACGCCGCTCAGGTCGAAGGTGCCGACGCTCGCGGTCGGATCCAGGCTGATGAACGTGGGCTTGGTGAAGAGGTACGCGTAGCTGTCGTACTGAGTGGCCTCCAGCATCACGTAAGCCTTCGGGACATCCACGAGATGGCTCACGCTGAAGAGCAGGAAGTAGCGCTCACCCACGCCCGCCGCGAAGTTCTGCTGGATCTGCTCCTCCGTCAGCGCGCGGTTGTGGATGGCGACCAGGCGCATCACGCCCAGCCACTGACGGTTCGAGGACGTCTCGTTGCCGAGCACGAGTGCAAACGTGTCGTCCCAGTCCGCAAGCGAACCCCCACCGCCGCGGGGATCCACGTCGCCGGTGAAGTTGCCGTTCACATAGATGCGGCGACCATTCACCGGGTCGTAGGTCATCACGACGTGCTGCAGTGACGCCTGCGCGTCACGGTCGTTCGCGTTCGTGAGCAGCGAAGGCATGCCGTTGAGGCCGGTCTCGTTGGTGCGAGTGAGGCCTTCGTACTGGTACGCACGCTGCGCGAGCGTGAAGTTGCGGGAGTCGACGCCGGCTGAATAGCTCACCGCGTACGCGTCTTCCTGCACGACGTTCGCCGGTGCCATCCAGGCTTCGACGGTGAACTCGCCGCTCGCCTTGATCTGGTCCGCCAGCTTCTTGCTGGCCGTGGTCGAACCCTGGGCCTTCTGGCCGGCGCGGATGTTGATGCCCCAGCCGCCGACCCACATGTCGCCGTTCGAGAGCGTGAGATTGAGAGCCGGCTCGACGCCGCTGGTGTCGTACGCGATGGTGCCGCTGCCAGTCTTGAACTCGTACAGCGCGATCAGGTTCGAGTCGAACCGGTTGCCGCCCGCCGCGACCGTGCCGTCATAAAGCGTGAGCGCCTTGGACGTGACGAGATTCGGATTGACCGTCGGGGCCGGAATGTCATCCGCGAACTGCTGGATCCTGGCCTGCATGGCAGCCGCGCTGCCCGCGCAGTCCGTCGACGTGGCCGGAGGAGCCGCCCAGCAGTTGTGGAACTCGTCGCGCAGGCGCACGACGAATCGGGACTGCGCCGGCAGATCGATGTTGATCTTCGAACGCGCGGCCGCGTACGCCTCATCGACGTCGTTGCTCGCGAAGTACGGCGACTGCGGCGTGCCGGCGTCCGGCCGGTGGCAGTTGCCGCAGAACTGGGTGAGCAGCGGATAGACGGTGCTCTGGAAGCCCGCCGCGCTCTCCGGGAAGGTCTTCGCCGCGCCGACTTCCTTGATCGTCGGCTCCTGGAGCTGGATCGTGCGGCCGCCGGTGGCAGCTGCGCCCGCCCAGTTGCGAATCCAGACGGTCAGCGTGTCCGCGCAGGCCGAGGTCGACGCGAGCCAGCAGTTATGGCCGCCGGCCACCTTGATGACCATGCGCGACTGATCGGGCTGCGTAAGATTCACGATGGTGTTCGCCGCCGTGTAGGCCGCGTTCACGTCGTCGTTACGAGCGAAGGTGGGGGACTGGCCGTTCGCGTTGTGGCAGCCGCCGCAACGATTGTTGGCCTTGATGTTCTCCCAAAGGTTGATCCTGAACGCCTGCACGTCCGCGTTCTGGGCCGCGGGACCGTTGTAATCCGCGACCGGCGGAGCCGACGTGACGGGATTCTCGACAGTCGGCGCGCCGCCGCCGGAACACGCAGCCAGCACCGCGCTGACGAGGAGACCCGCGCCGAGGCGCAGGGCGCCCGCGGAAAAGCGGATAAGAGAGCTCACATGATTCTCCCTGTTCACGACGTTGCCCCTCAGTCTTTGCAGTACGCCGCGGTTTCGGCGAACACGTTCTTCAGCTTGTAGCCGCCGGTCACGAAGCGGCCGGTGATGGACTGCACGCTGTCGAAGTCCTGCTGGGTGGAAGGCGCGCGGAAGCACACCGCCTTGAAGACCTTCTGCACCTGGCACGAGGCGAACTGCCCGCTGTTCGCGAGCTCTTCGCCGAGGGACTTCGCGCCGTTACCCCGGTGGGGCCCCGGGCCGAAATTGAGAACCGGCGCGTTCTGACCCGCGATCCAGCGGTTCTCCCAGCTGTCGTCCGGCGTGACGTAGCCGGGTTTGAAGTTGTCCGCGTTGATGAAGTACTTCGGGTTGACGACGCCCGGCGTGTAAACGAGGCGGCCGCGCTGCTCGCCGGCCGGCAGGTCCGTTCCCAGCGTCTCGTCGAAGTCGTAGTACGCGAAGGCCTGCGCCATCGGATCCATGCCGCTGTGGCAGCCGATGCAGCCGTTCAGGAAGAGACGGCTGTCGCCGCCGGGCGAGCGGCTCACGTCCTGGCGAATGCGATCGGGAGCGCGCGAGGTGTCCTGCAGCTGCTCCATGTCCTTGCACAGGTGATTCACCATCGTGAACCGGAACATCGCGCGGTTCGTGCCGTCGATGAAGAACGCGGCGGACGCGGCGCGCGTGGTCATGAGGCCGGCGGTTGCCTCGGACGGAATTCCGTACACCTGGCTTTGTTGCGTGGCCCGCAGGGCCGCCTTCAGATCGACGTTCCTGTTTTCAGCCTCGGAGTAGTGCTCGTTGCTCGTGGCGGAAACCGCGGGAAGACCGTTGCCATCGACGACGTAGAGCAGGTCCGCAGACAGCGCGGTGTTGAAGGGCACGTCGTCACGCACCATGCCGATGACGGTCGCCGTGTAATCGTTGAGTGGGGCGAACACCGTCATGTCGCGGTTCGTCCAGGGCGTGACGAAGTTCTTCAGGGTGACGCTGTAGAAGGCCGGATCTTCGGTGGCGACCAGCGCCGCCTGCACGTCGTCCGACGCGGCAACCATCGCCGCGAGCTGCTGATCGCTCGGCGGCACGCCCGCGATCGCGTCGAACATGCGCTTCGCTTTCTCGGGCGTCGCCGCATCCGCAACGTGCGTGCAAAGAACGAGGGCACAGGCCACGCCGATCGCGGCGACGCCTGAAGACCGTAGTTTTGTGTCTCTCATGTTTGTCATGGCACCCGTCCACTCCCACGAACTGCCGTCGAATGCGGGGCGGACTATACCGGTGCAGTTTCGACGGCTTTCTTGTCTCAACCACCGTACGTCGCCACGCGCAGACAGGTCTTGCCGTCCGTAAGCCGCAGGTATCCTTGCCACCGCAAGTGGGAGCGGCGTCACGGCATGCACGGATTCGAACGACTACCTGTGCGCACGCCTTCGCGACGGCGCTTGAGCCCGACGAAAGTTGGCACGTAGGGATGTCAACTTCGGCGAAGGGAATCGCGTAGCGGCGAGCGGCGACGTGACGTCTTCGGCAGATTGCGGAAGACGCATCGGCGTAGGTTGATTACGTAACATGCACCCGGCGATATGCTTGTGGCGCCGGGTGTCCAGGGAGAGTCCTGAATGAAGGTCGAGCGTGGAATCGTGACCGCTGTCACGAAAGCCCTCATCCATGTGCTGGCGGCCGGCGTCGTCGCCGGCGGCCTGGGGGCGTGCAGTGGCGGCGGCAGCGTGAACGTCGGGAGCGGCCAGACGCCGGACCCGGCGACCGTCGACTTTCCCATCTTCTACGTGAAGCGGACCATCCCCCAGAACACGGACGACCTGCGCCAGCTTCGGGACACCCTGCCTTCCGCCAACCTCTACAAGCGGGACCGTGCGGCCCCCGGCGCCCTCGAAACGAACATCACCGGTCGCATCACCGGCACGGACAACTACGACATCAAGGATGTCGACGTGTCCTTCGACGGCAAGAAGGTCATCTTCGCGATGCGCGGCCCCCTCGACGACAACCAGGACGAGGAAGATCCGCCGACCTGGGAAATCTGGGAGTACGACATCCCGTCGGACGACCTGCACCGGGTCATCCAGTCGGACACCATCGCGGGCGACGGCCACGACGTCTCGCCGCATTACCTGCCGGACGGCCGCATCGTCTTCTCCTCCACGCGCCAGGTGTCCTCGAAGGCCATCCTGCTGGACGAGAACAAGCCGCAGTTCGAGGCGCAGACGGACAATCGCAGCGAATCCGCTTTCGTGCTGCACGTGATGAACGGTGACGGCACGGGCCGCCGGCAGATCTCGTTCAACCAGAGCCACGACCGGGATGCGACCGTGCTGATGAACGGCCGCCTGGTGTGGAGCCGCTGGGACGCCGCCCCGGGCAACGACGGCATACATCTCTATACGTCGAACCCGGACGGCACGGACCTGCAGCTGCTGTACGGGGCGAACAGCCACAACACCGGCACGCAGCCGGGGCCGGGGCAGCAGGCCCAGGCGATCCAGTTCATCCATCCGCGCGAGATGCAGAACGGGCGCATCCTCACGATCGTTCGCAGCTATCAGAACGCGGATTTCGGCGGCGACCTCATCGTCATCGACACGAACACCTACGTCGAGAACACGCAGCCCACGCTTGCCAACCAGGGCATGGCCGGGCCCGCGCAGACGCGCGCCACGCAGAACGACGTGCGCACCATCCGTGGCCCCTCGCCCGGCGGCCGCTTCAATTCCGCCTTTCCGTTGTGGGATGGCACGAACCGCATCCTGACGAGCTGGTCGCAGTGCCGGCTGCTGGATCAGACGCAGAGCCCGCCCACCATCGTTCCGTGCACGGACGCCCGGGTGTCCGACCCGAATGCCGTACTCGCTCCCCCGATCTACAGCGTCTGGATGTTCGATCCGAACCAGAACACGCTGCTGCCGGTGATGACGCCGACCGAGGACGTGATGATCACGGACGTCGTGGCGGCTCAGCCGCGTCCGCTGCCGGCGGTGATCCTGGATCAGGTCATCGCCCCGGGCAGCAACGAATCCACGTTCGTCAGCGATGGCGTCGGCGTGCTGTCCATCAAGAGCGTGTACGACTTCGATGGCGTTCCTTCAGTGGACATCGCCACGGTGCGCGCCGCGCCGGCCGCCCAGCGCCCGGCGCGATTCATCCGCATCGAAAAACCCGTCTCGCAGCCGGACGACGACGTGCGGGACATCGACAACGCCGCGTTCGGCGTCACGGGCTTCATGCGCGAGATTCTCGGTTACGCGCCCATCGAGCCGGACGGCTCCGTGAAGATCAAGGTGCCCGCGAACGTCGCGTTCCAGTTCAGCATCGTGGATGCGGACGGCCGGCGCGTGCCGGGCTTCCCGACCCACAGCAACTGGCTGCAGCTGCGCCCCGGTGAAACGAAGGAGTGCAACGGATGCCACATGCCGGCGACTGCTGCCAACCCGCGCTCGCATGGGCGTGACGGGCTCTTCGCCTCCGCGAACCCCGGCGCTCCCGCGACTGGCGCGCCGTATTTCGCGGGCGGCACCGTCGCGAACGTCTCACCGAATGAGGGCGAGACCATGGCTCAGGCGCGGGCACGCGTGAGCTGCTCGTCCGCAAGGCCCGCGGGATCGCTTCTTTGCGGCGATCTCACGATGAGCATGGCTCCGGTGTTCCAGGACATCTGGAGCGATGCGTCGCGTCTCGATCCCCCGATCACGAACCTGAGCTACCTGTCGCCGGGCTTCCTCACCCCGGCTCCGACGCCCTCCGGCTGCTCGACGACGTGGGTGTCCACGTGCCGCATCGTCATCAACTACGTGCAGCACATCCAGCCGCTGTGGGATCGGGACCGCACCGACATCGACCTCGATGGCGTGCCCGACGTCGACCCCGCGACCATGCTGCCGCTCAACCGCAAATGCACCAATTGCCATGGCCCGCTGGACACCGTGAACAACGTCGCGCAGGTGCCCGCGGGACAACTCGACCTCACAGCTGTCGCCTCCGACGAACAACAGCTGCAACTGCGCTCGTATCGCGAACTCTTTTTCAGTGATAATGAGCAGGAGTTGGTCGGGGGCGCGTTGCAGGATGTTCCCGGACCTCCCGATGCGAACGGGAATCCGACGCCCGGCCCCAGAGTCGGGCCGTACCTCAACGCGGGGAACGCGAGAGGTCCGCTGTCGACCCGATTCCTGAGTCGCTTCGCGGAAGGGTCTGGGGATTCGCATGCTCGGTACCTGAGCCCGCCTGAGCTTCGCTTGCTGTCAGAGTGGCTGGATATTGGGGCACAGTATTTCAACAACCCGTTCGACCCTGCCGTGCCGGTCAACTGATAGGGGCGTCTTGCAAGTCTTCCGCCGGGTCGCGCGCCGACTTCTTCTGCTGATCGCCTTTGCCGCCGCACCGTCACTGTGCGGCGCGAAGGAGTATTTGCAGGTGTTCGTCACGCAGCCCTATCTCGAACTGCGTACAGGTCCGGGCCGCGGCTTTCCGGTCACGCAGGTGGTCGCGCGCGACGAAAGCGTGGACATCCTCAAGCGGCGCACGGACTGGTTCAAGGTCCGTACGGAGCGCGGCGTCGAGGGCTGGGCCTCTTACAAGGACATGCTGAACGTCGTGCTGGCGGACGGCACGCCCTTCACGTTCCCCATGGGCGATCGCGCAGGCTTCACGACCCATCGCGGCGAGATCGGCGTGTTCGCAGGCGACTACAGCGGTGCCACCCTCATTTCGGCTTATGGTTCCTTTGCATTCAATTCGCAGCTCGCCGTCGAGCTCTCCCTCGGACAGTTCCTCGGCAATGCCTCCAACGGCAGCACCGCGGACATCGGCCTCACGCACACGTTCGTGCCCGAATGGCGCTTCCAGCCGTTCGTGTCGCTCGGCACCGGCATCGTGCACATCGAACCGAAGGCAACGCTCGTGGCGCCGCTGGATCGCGACGACCAGACCGCCTACGTCGGCGGCGGCTTCAGGTATTACCTCACGCGCCGCTTCTTCGCGCGCGGCGAGTACAGGCAACACATCGTATTCACCAGCAGGAACGACAACGAGAAGGTAGACGAATGGAAACTGGGATTCGCATTCTTCTTCTGAGCGTCGTGCTGGCGCTGGCATCCGGCTGCGCGTCCGTGCGCAACTGGCTGGATCGGGACGAGCCCCGGGACACCACCGAGGAGTCCTCCGATCAGGACGTGCTGGCGGACACTTCGGAAGCCGAGGAGGCGCCGCCGCGCGTGATCGATCCGCAGGTCGCGCGCCGGAACATCAAGGTGCCGCGCATCGACAACGAGAACCTGGAGATCGGCGGCGTCTTCGGCGCGCTCTCCATCGAGGACTTCGGCACGAATTCCGTGTACGGCGCCACCATCGCCTACCACGTGACCGAGGACTTCTTCTTCCAGGCCGAAGCGGGCCGTTCCACCGCGGGCAAGACGAGCTTCGAAACCCTCGGCGGCAACGTCCAGCTCCTTACCGGCGATGAGAGGCAATTCACGTATTACAACCTTGCCCTCGGCTACAACTTCCTGCCGGGCGAGGTGTTTCTCGGTCGCAACCTCGCCATGACGAGTGGCTTCTACCTTCTGGCCGGCATCGGCAGCGTGGATTTCGCCGGCGACCAGAAGTTCTCGGTGAGCTTCGGCGCGGGCTACCGCGTGCTGCCGACGGACTGGCTCGCGATCCACATCCGGATGCAGGATCGTCTCTTCGATTCGGACCTGCTCGGCGAGAGCAAGCTCACGAACAACCTCGAAGCCAACATCGGTTTGACCGTATTCTTCTGAAGGATGGCCGCTCGCATGAAACGCCGAACATTCGCCTCCCTCGCCGCCGCCGCGGTCGTCGCGCTGGCCGGCGCCGCCACGCCCGCGCTTGCCGCGGATGCCAAAACACCGGCACCGGATTTCGTGCTGGACTCGAACACAGGCAAGCCCATCAAGCTTTCGGGCCTCAAGGGCCAGGTCGTCATGATGAATTTCTGGGCGACGTGGTGCGGCCCCTGCCGGCAGGAGATGCCCCTGCTGGACAGCATCTACAAGCAGTACAAGGACAAGGGCTTCACCCTCCTCGGCGTGAACGTCGAGCCCGATCCGAAGCTTGCGGACAACTGGCTGAAGAAGTCGCCGGTGAGCTTCCCGGTGCTGTACGACGTGAAGAGCGACGTGAGCACGCTGTACAAGGTCGCCGGCATGCCGAGCACCGTGTTCATCGACAAGAAGGGGTTCGTTCGCGTGGTCCATCGCGGCTACAAGCCGGGGGACGAGAACGAGTACCTGAACAACATCCGCATGCTCATGCGGGAGAAGTGAGCGGGCAGCCGCCCCTTCGAAGACGACAAGCGAGGTCGCCATGAACCACTCGACAGCAGGCGTGTTGAAGCCTCTCCTCCGGATCGCGCTGGCGGCCGCCGCCTTCGCGGCGGTGAGCGGCTGTTCGGTCCAGCCGTGGGTGAAGCCTTACGAGCGCGAGCACCTCGCGGATCCGATCATGGCGTTCGACCGTAACCCCGTCTCGACGGCCTATCTCGACCACGTGTTCGAGGCGCGCGAAGGCGCCCGCGGCGCGGGCGGCGGAACGGGCGGCGGCTGCGGGTGTAACTGACGATGCGGAAGCTTCTTGCGCTCGGATTTCTCGCGCTGGTGGCCCTCGGGCACGGGACGGCGTTCGCCGGCGTGCTGGCCGAGGACCGGGCGGACGCCCTGTATCACCGGTACGAGGGAGACGACATCACGATCCACGGCCCGTCCGTGCTCGTGCGCAAGAAGATCGGCGAGAAGTTCGCGGCCTCCGCGAACTACTACATGGACTTCGTCACCAGCGCGTCCATCGACGTGCGGCTCTCCGCCAGCGAGTACAAGGAAGAACGCACGCAGAAGAGCCTCGGCTTCGAATACCTGCGCGGCAAGTCCACATACTCCATCGGCGTGATCGGCAGTGAGGAAAGCGATTACGTTGCGGACACGGCGTACTTCTCGCTCTCCCAGGACCTGTTCGGGGATCTCACCACGGTCTCGCTCTCGTATCGCCGTGGCTGGAACGACGTGTTCCGGAACGTGAAGGATGCGGACGGCAACAAGATCCGGGACCCGCTGTTCGCGGATCAGGTGGACACGCGCGCGTACGCGATCGGCCTTAGCCAGATCCTCACGCGCAACCTGATCCTCGGGGCGAACTATGAGGTGATTACGGACGAAGGGTTCCTGAACAGCCCCTATCGCTCCGTTCGGTACGTTTCGCCGGGGGATCCGCGTGGCTTTGCCCTCCAGGCGGAGGTGTACCCGCGCACGCACACCAGCAACGCCGCCTCCGTACGTGCCAGGTACTACCTGCCCTATCGCGCAGCCGTCGAAGGCAGCTACCGTTTCTTCACGGACACATGGGGCGTCGACGCGCACACGGTGGAAGTGAACTACACCCATCCGGCCTTCCGCCGCTGGGTGTTCGATGGACGGTTGCGGTACTACCGGCAGAACGCCGCGGACTTCTACTCGGACCTGTTCCCGCGACGGGACTTCGCGAACTTCCTCGCGCGCGACAAGGAGCTGTCCACCTTCAATTCGATCACGATCGGTGCCGGCGCGGCCTACGACTTCAACATCCCGTGGGCCGCGAAGTGGGTGCAGAAGAGCACGCTGAACGCGCGCGTCGATCACATCATCATCAACTACGATGACTTCCGTGACGCCACGGTCACGGATCCAGGCAACGGCATCCCGCCTGGCAGCGAGCCCCTCTTCGAGCTCAACGCAACGGTCGTCCAGCTCTTCCTGTCTGTCTGGTTCTAAAAACAGTGTAAGCTTGCGTCCCGCGCGCCGCGCATCGCCCGCGTTGGGTGTCTGCGGCGAGCGACACTTACGCAGCCAGTCTTGGCTAAGGGGATCTGAAGCATGCGCAAACGCGTCGCGCTTTCCGCTTTGTTCGTGGGCCTAGCGCTCACCCTCACCACCCACGTCCAGGCACAAGCTCGTCAGCAGGGCAAACTGCTGGTGGCTACCCAAGTTCTCGAAGAGATCCGCGCATCGCGCGACTCTGCCATTCCAGACCGTCTTCTCGACCGCGCATACGGCATCGTCGTGGTGCCGAACGTCACGAAGCTCGCCTTCATCGGCGGCGGCAAGTGGGGCAAGGGCGTGATGGTCGTCCGTGACAAGGACGGTCGTTTCACCAGCCCCATCTTCGTGAACCTCGCGGGCGCGAGCGTCGGCTGGCAGTGGGGCGGCTCCTCCACCGACATCGTGCTGGTGTTCACCACGCGTGCGGGCATCGAAGGCATCACCGGCGGGAAGCTCACGCTGGGTGCGGATGCAGCGGTGGCTGCCGGTCCGGTCGGTCGCGCGGCTTCCGCAGCGACGGATCAGAACTTCGCCGCCGAGGTGTACTCGTACTCGCGCTCCCGCGGGCTGTTCGCTGGTGTTGCGCTGGATGGCACGTCCATCAGCGTGGATCGCAAGGCCAACGCCCAGTTCTACAAGAAGCCGGGCGTCGTGGCGTCGGAGATCATCAACGGCACGGTGAGCTCGGATGACTACACGGCCAAGCAGTTCCTCGCCGCGGTCACGGCGAGCACTGCGCTGAACACGGCTTCCGCGAGCTCCACGGCTCCGGCCCCGTCGTCCGATGCTCCGGGCGCGCTGGAGTCGGGCAGCGCCGCGCCGGCTTCGAGCGAGTCGGGCGGAAGCGGCGGAGCGCGCACGTTCCCGATGGAAGATCCGTCGCCTGGAGAGGAGCCGCGCTAAGCGGCCTTCAGCCGTTGCGGCTGAACCCAGGATTGGCGCCATGAAGGCTCCACGCGCCATGACGGCGCACGATCATGGGCGGCCTGCACGGCGGCTCTGAGACCTGCCGGGTCCGGCAGATCTGTTTCGCCTCGGCGCTCGTCCTGAGCGTCGAGGCTTCCTCTGCGGCGGCCGCGGAGCCCACCCCTCCCGATTCCGAGCGTCTCGTCGAAGTCCGAATTACGGCACCTCGCCGACGCGAAGAGCGCCTGCTGGATGTTCCCGACTCGCTGACCTCGCTGAGCGCGACCACTCTCGAAAGGTCGCGGGTCCGGACGCTGAAGGGCGTCGCTCCCCTCGTTCCCAACTTCTCCATCGTGGATGCGCAGCAGCCCGGCGTGGCGTTGGTGAACGTGCGGGGCATCGGGCAGTCCCGCAACACGGAGTCACCCGTCGCTGTGGTGATCGACGGTGTGCAAACCAGCAGCTCGTACCAGGTGACGCAGGAGCTGTTCGACATCGAACGTGTGGAGGTGCTGAAGGGTCCGCAGGGCGCCGTCTACGGACGGAACGCACTGGCGGGAGCAATCAACATCACGACCCGCGCACCGACGAACGAATGGCGGGGCAGCCTGCGGGGCGGCGTGGGGGAGGACTCGGAGTATTACGCGAGCGGCACGCTCTCCGGAGCACTCGTGCCGAACGAGCTGCTGTTCCGGGTTGCCGGTCATGGAAGGCATTTCGGCGGCAACGTGAGCAGCCCCAATACACCGGGGCGTCCTTCTGCGAACGAGATGGACGATCACGGCGCGCGGCTTGTGCTGCTGGCAAACCCTGGCGAACGATCCAGGCTGGACTTCCGCGTGTCTCATTCCTTCACCGAGTCTGGAGCACCGTGGTACGCGAGGATGCCTCCCGGTGTGTCGCCGGACACGCCCCTGCCCTACGAAGGTGACTTTCCCTCGCATGGGGAACGGGCGCTGACGGACGCGTCGTTGCGGGCGGACCGGGACTTCGGCAGCGCTCACCTCACTTCAGTGACCGCCTACTCGAAAGTCGCCACGCGGCTCGAAACGGATGGCGACTTCAGCGCTCTTGATGGACTGAGCGGCGCCCAGCAGCTCGATGCGAGGAACTGGAGTCAGGAGTTACGGCTCGCCTCCCAGGATGGTTCCGCCCTCGATTGGCTCGCTGGCGTCTACTTCCTGAACACGCATCAGCACTTCGACACGCAGGTCTATCTGCGCAGCGACCTGCTGGGTCAGTTCGGTCTGCCGCCCTCACTGTCACCGCTGCTGAGCGCGAGTGCGTCTTCCGTGGATTCGAACAACGCCTATGCGGGCTTCGGGCAGCTCTCGTACCGGTGGCCCTTGGGCATCGAGCTGACGATGGCGCTGCGCTACGACCGGGACAAGCGGCGTCAGGTCGACCGCACGCTCGGGGTCTCGCCCCGCACCTACGAAGCGACTTTCGATGCCTGGCAGCCGAAAGTGTCGCTGAGCTGGTCCGCCACGCCGACGAGCATGTTCTATCTGACTGCCGGGAAGGGGTTCCGCAGCGGCGGCTTCAATCCACAGGAGCGGATCACGCGCGTCTATCGGGCGGAGACGAACGTCAGCGTCGAAGCCGGAGCGAAGCTCTCGATGCTCGACAATCGCGTGAATCTGACCGCTGCCGTCTTTCACACGCGGATTCGCGACAGGCAGGTCTATACGCTGGACGTGCTGACATCTGCGCAGACGCTGTCGAACCCGATACCGAGGGCGCGTGTGCGCGGCGTGGAGCTGGATGTGACTGCGCGGCCGGTGCCGCCGCTGGAGATCAGCGCTTCTGTGGGAGCGACGCGCTCGCGCATCGAACGCTACGACCCTGCGGTGTTTGCAGGGCTTCCAGTTGACGGGGACTTCACGGGCAACAGCCTGCCGCAGACGCCTGAGCTCTCGTGGGCACTGCAAACGCAGTATCGCGTGGCGCTGCCCCACGGGTTGTCGATCACGCCCCGCATCGAGTGGACGGGACAGGCTGGCGACTACTTCTGGGAAATCGACAATCGCATCAGCCGGGCGGACCTCTCGCTGTTGAACGTGCGGCTGATCGCCGAGCGAGGCCCGTGGACGGTGACGGCGTTCGTCGAGAACGCTACGGACGAGAGCTACGTGCTCGAGTATCTCCCGGCCGCGTGGAGTGGAATTCCGGCAGGCGACATTGCCGCCGCCGCGAGAGGCAGGCACAGCGGCGTCGAAGCTGCGTGGCGGTTCTGATTGGGAGGCTGTCACCGGTCGTTGCCAGCCGATCGGACCACGTTTCCACGCGGCCAGTGCGCGATCGACGTCTGCTACTTCGAGTCGCTCCGCGTAAGAACGAGCACGCGCTGTCGGAGCAGCGTGTCGTTGAAGCGAACGTTGAGGCCTGCGGTAGTCGCAATGTCGAGGATCTCGTCCGTCGAGAGACGCAGCTTCGGGTACGTGCTCTTCGTTGTGATCCACACCTGCCCATTCCATTCGTGAACGGTGTCCGTCACCCACACACGATCCGGCTCGAAGTGCAGCACACATTGCATGATCCGGTCGCGCTCGCTACGCATCGTGAACACGCTTTCCTGCGGAGTGAGTTCACGCTCCTGCTCCCGGAACTGCAGCAGGAGTGCGCCGCCCGGCACGAGCAACCGCGCAGCCGAGCGAATGAGACGATCGACGTCTTTCTTTGACGACAGGTGCGTGAGCGTATCGCCGACGCAGAGGATGAGCACGAACGGGCCCCGCTCCGCGTACTTCGACTCATCCATGAGATCCGCCTGAATGGCGGTGACGGAAAGGCCCGCGCAAACCTCGGCAAGCTCCTTCAGCAGCGTTTCGCTAGTGTCCACCGCGACGACACTGAATCCGCGGCTCGCCAGTACACGCGCGTGATATCCAGCGCCACCGCCTAAATCCAGTACCGTGCCGTGACCTTCGTCAGTGAGCCCCACGCCGTCGAGCAGCGCGCGAGCGGCTGAGACGCAGCCGTCCAGTCCGCCCATCATCCAGGTGTATCGGGATGCGAGGAGCGCTTCGTAATGTGTTGTGACGGGGCTCGGTGCGGGATCCGACATCGATCTCTCCATGGAGGGATTCCGGTACTCAGAGGCGGCTACCATTATGCCGCCCCATGCTAGGCCACGCCCGGTCCGGCGCCGCCCGGCGCACGACTCTACTCATCCTTGCTGCCGCGGCGGTGATGCTGATCACTACTGGCGCACGGCAGGTCAGCGGTCTTTTCGTATTGCCCATCATGTCCAGCACGGGCGTGAGCATCGAGTCGATCAGCCTCGCGCTCGCAATCGGGCAGTTCATGTGGGGCGCCGCGCAGCCGGTGTTCGGAGCGCTGGCGGACAACTACGGCGCGTTTCGCGTCATCACGTTCGGGGCGTTGCTGCTGGCGGCCGGGTCGATACTGACTGCGTTTGCCGACTCGTCCCTGACACTCATCATTACCATGGGCGTGCTGAGTGCAGCTGGAGCTGCCGCCGGAAGCTTCTCGATCCTGATCGGCGGCACGGCACGGCGGCTTGAGGCGCACCAGCGGTCGACGGCTGCTGGGGCGATCAATGCCGGCGGGTCGCTGGGCCAGTTCGTGTTCGCGCCGATCGTGCAGGCGGTGATCGGCGCGTGGAGCTGGGTCGGGGCGATGTTCACGCTGGCCGCCTCGGCGCTGCTCACGATTCCTCTGGCGTTGCCGCTGAGAAGCAAAAGCAAGGAGCACGCACCCGAGGCCGCCACAGCTCCAACGCCGCAGGCGTCCGGCACGACTGCGTCCGCGCGCGCGACACAGGGCGGCGCCCATACTGCGTCTGCGAGCACAGAGTCTCCCGCCTCGTCCGCGGCAGCGAAGCCTGCCGCCACGCCCGGAACATCCCTCACGTTGCGGGAACAGCTGCGCATCGCGGCCCGCGACCCGAGCTACATCTTCCTGAATCTCGGCTTTTTCACCTGCGGCTTTCACGTGGCCTTCCTGGTCACGCATCTGCCGGGCGAGATCCAGAACTGCGGGCTATCCCCGAGCGTCGCGGCCAATTCGCTGGCGCTCATCGGCCTGTTCAACGTCGCCGGCAGCATCGGCGCGGGCCTGCTCGGCCAGCGGTATCGCATGAAACACCTGCTCGCCGGCATCTACGCCTCGCGAGCGGTGATGGTCGCCATCTACCTGCTGATGCCCAAAACAGCGTTCAACATCTACCTATTCGCCGCGGGCATGGGCATGACCTGGCTCGCCACCGTGCCGCCCACTTCAGGAATCGTCGGCAAGCTCTATGGCGTGCGCTATCTCGGCACGCTGTTCGGCCTCACTCTGGTTTCGCATCAGACCGGCGCCTTCCTCGGTGCGTGGCTGGGCGGCGTCGCGATGGCGCAGATGCACTCGTATCAGTGGATCTGGTTCGCCGACATGGCGCTCGCGCTCGGCGCGGCGGCCATCAACCTGCCGATTCGCGAAGAGCGGCCCCTGCCGCGGCCGGCGACCGTCGCGACCTGACGCCGCGCGTATTCCTTCGCCGGCCGCGGCGCCTCAGGTCATTTCGGATCCGAGCAGCGTGAGCACGTTACCGCTGCCCGCGTCGAAGACGACGGAAAACTGAGCGTCGGGCTTGCGGAAAGACACGCGCCCGAGCTTGTCGACGGTGCCCACGAACACCACGTGATCCGTCTTGTCGAGCACGCGCACGACGATGCCCGCGGCGGATGTGCCATCCGCAAACGTCCCGCGACAGGTGACCCGGAGCGCACCGGCGCTCGCGCATTCGAACATCGGCGGCTGAACCTTCTTCGGGCCGCTCGCCTCCGCCGGTGAGACGGCCGCGGCGAGGAGAACCGCCAGCCCGATGGCCAGGACAGTCCCCCCAACTTCCACCAGGCTCGCGGCAGCAGGTCTGACGCCTGCCGGCCGCATCGGCTGTTCCCTCGCCATGACGCGTCCCCTTCCTCGATCCACGCGCTTGCGCTTCCTTTCAGGCGGCGCGGAGTATTCCGCCCGCGATCGACGCAAAGGAACGGCAAGTCGCGCGAGGTGCACGCGCGCGCCCGCCAATCACATCGCAAGCGATTGAGGCGACAGGCCGTGATGCCACGGCAGCGAAGAGGAAGCGCCGTTCCGTCCTACCGGGACAGAGATCGTAGTTGTTGCATTACTTTCGCGCGGCACCCTGCGGCGGGTGTGCCGGCAGCACGCGCGCGCCGCCCGAGCGGAATGGTCCGGACACGACTTCGTCGCGCCGCCCTTCCAGCGCACCAGCCGCAACCACCAGCGGCAGACGGACCGTGAACACGGCCCCCATTCCATGACCGTCGCTGGAAGCAAAGATCCGCCCGCCATGCAGTTCCACGATCCGGGACGCAACGGCCAGACCCAGCCACATGCCGGCCGATCGAGCACCATCCGCACGGGCGTGGCTCATCTGCCAGACCGGATCGAAAACGTGCGGCAGCGTGTCCGGCGAAATACCCGAACCATTGTCACGCACGACGATCTCCGCAAACCCGCCCCTGCCGTGGCACTCCACGAGCACATTGCCCCCGGCCTGCGTGCAGGCGAGAGCGTGCGCGATGAGGTTGTGCACGACCTGGCGCATGCGAGGCGCGTCGCCTTCGAAAGCGCCCGCGCCTGAGTCGATGAACGACTCCATGCGCACCCGGCGCGCGTTCGCGACCGGCCTCGCCGCGTCCACCTCCGCATGCACGAGCGCGCTCAGCGAAGGGACGGGCTGCTTGTCCACCGTGAAGCAGCCGGCAGTGATGCACGAGAGGTCGTGCACTTCGTCGATGAGCCGATGCTGCTCGCGGGTGCTCGCGCGAATGACATCCAGCGCGCGCCGCGACTCTTCGGTGCCGAAGGACTGATCCTTCAGCAGCGAGATGGTGCTCACCATCACATTGAGCGGATTGCGAAGCGAGTTCGACAGCATGAGAACGAGCTCGTCCTTCATGAAGCTCGACTTCTCGGCGACCTCGCGTGCCGCGCGCTCGGCCTTGCGAAGGCGCCCACGCGCGAGCTGAACGGCGACGCGCGCAAGCAGCTCCCGCGCGGCGAAAGGCTTCGGGAGGTAATCGTCCGCGCCCGCGCTCAGCGCGTCGATGGAGGCGTCCTCGTTGGCGCGCGCGGAGAGAACCATCACGGGTACATCGGCGGAATGAGGGTCGTCTCGCAAGGCGCCGAGCAGTCCAAGGCCGTCCAGGCCCGGCATCATGAGGTCCGCGATGATGAGATCCGGCGCCGCCTTGCGCACCTTCGCGAGCGCCGTCATGCCGTCCGACGCCGTATCCACCTTCCAGTGCTCCGCGAGAATCCGGCGCAGGTAGCTACGCATGTCTGCGTTGTCATCGACGACAAGGATGCGCTCCGAACCTTCGGACACGTGTGCCCGCGCATTTCCGCTCGTGCGAGCCTTGCCGCCGCCTCCAGGAGAAGCGGGCCGGCTGCCGGCGAGGGCAGCGCCTTCTTCTTCCTCCACCCACCCCGAAACTTCCTCGATAAACGGTGCAGCGGCGGCAGCGATGCCTGTACGCCTCGGGATATTCCCCTGCTCGGCAGGCAGATGCCGGGTTCCGCGCTTCATGCGGACGAAGACGGCCGTTCCCTTCTCTACGGCGCTCTCGAGCCGGATGGTGCCGCCGTGAAGCTTCACGAGCTCCTGTATCAGGGAAAGTCCAATGCCCGAGCCTTCGGCGGTGCGCGCATGAGTGGTCTTGCCCCGATGGAATCTCTCGAACACGCGAGGCAGATCGTCCGGCGCGATGCCACAGCCTGTATCTCGAACTTCCAGCTCGACCCACTCGCCCTGCACGGTGAGCTTCACGCGAACCTCACCCGCCAGCGTGAACTTGAAGGCGTTCGAGACGAGGTTGAGGACGATCTTCTCCCACATGTCCCGATCGACGAACACCGGCTCCGGAAGCGGCGGGCAATCGACGACCAGGCGAACCTTCGCGCGCTCGAACGTCGACCGGAAAAGGCTCACGACGTCCGCCGTCTCGGAAGCGAGATCCACGGGCTCGAACGCCACCTGCATGCGGCCCGCCTCGACGCGCGAGAAATCCAGCATTGACTGGACGAGCTTGAGCAGCCGGGTCGCGGCACGACGCGCGGTCTGGAGCAACTCGCGCTCGGCAGGCTTCAGGCCTCGGCGCGAGAGCACGTCGTCCAGCGGGCTGATGAGCAGCGTGAGGGGCGTGCGGAACTCGTGGCTCACATCGCTGAGGAAGAGCGTCTTCGCGCGGTCCAGCGCGGCAAGCGCTTCGGCCCTTTCACGCGTCTGCTGCTTCACCTTCGCATTCGCGATGGCGGTGGTGAGGCGCGAGGCGACTGCCCTCGACAGGCGCTGGCCCTCCGCTGTCGGCCGCATTGGATTGATGCCCATCACCAGCACCGCACTTACGCCGCCGGAAGGATCCGCCAGCGGAACCGTAAGCACGACCTGCGGCGCGAAGGATGCATCCCGAAGGTGTGGAGCGACCCGCTCCTTCACGCCCTGCGTTTCCGAAAACTCCTGATTGAGCACAGCCCGCGCGATGTTCCACTCCGACTCGCGTTCATGCAGGAGCGAAACCTCCGGCGGAGCGATTTCGGGTGCGCAGGACACGAGGCCGGAGTGAGCGGCGAGTCGCGCGGTCTTCCCCTCCCGGTCCACGAGGTACACGAGCGTGAACGGAAGATCGCGCAGGTACCCGTCCATCACCTCCGCAGCGATGCGACAGGCTTCCTCGGTGGTCTCCGCTGGAAAACAGCGCGTTGAAAGCGCATCGAGGCAATCCACAAGACGCGCGACCAGCACGCGCTCGGTCGTTTCCCGCAATGTGACGAGCAAGGCGCTGGGCCGGCCGTCGTCCTCCCGGATGGCGCTGACCGCGAACGCCATGTGGGTTTCTTCGGGATACCCGTTTCGCTCGAGCGGCAGGTAGAGGTCGTCGGAGCCAGCGGGTTGCCCGGTGGAGGCCACGTGCGTGACCATCGGTTCGATGATGCTCGACCAGATTTCTGGCCATTCCTTCGGAGCCGAGCGGCCGAGACAGCGCGGGTGCTTGCCGCCGACGACGGGCACGCACGCATCGTTGTAGACCATGAGGAACTCGTCGCCGAGGAGCACGACCATCGGGACGAACGAATCCAGGCACATGCGCAACGCCGCGCGCCAGGTGCCGGGCCACTTGTCTGGGGTCCCGACAGACGTCTTCGACCAGTCAATACGACGCAGCAGCCCATCCATGGCACTGCTTCCAACGAACGGATGCAAGGCAATGCGGCGTGCGGCCATCGTGCTCCCTTGTCCCTGGAACATCCGCGCCGCGCGCGGATGCCGCCTGCTCAGGCTGCCTGAAACGGATCCGCGACCCGATGCGCGTTGGCAGCTGGCGTGCGGATGTCGAGGGTATACAACCCGCCGACTTCCTGCTCGGGCGACATGGCGAGGATCGCTCGCCGGAGAACGCCCAGTTGCCGTTTCAGGTAAGGGACAAGTGTACTGAGAGTGTCGTCGCTGTTGTGACGATTTGACTTCACGACGGAGTCGCAGAACACGCGGAAGAAGTCGGCGTATCGCTGTTCATAGTGGGTCATGGGCTCGCCGAACGCGCCATCGGCCAGGACGGCACGCCCCAGGTGTTGCGAGCAGAGCAGGCTGGCCACGGACCTGACGTAGTTCGAGTGCTCGGCGATCACAGCCTTGGCGTAATCCTGACTGCCGTGGATGAGCTCGAAAACGGCGTGCCGGCCGCGCCCTGTGACCCTTTCCTGCCGCAGGTACTCGAACATCGCCTTGCGGTGGATGAGCCCGAAGCACGCGCTACGCAACGCCCTCACCTGCGCGAACACCCGATCCTCCGATGCAACACCGCGCATCAGCCGGGCGTGCTCCGCTTCCCACTGTTGATACAGCCGGGTGTCTTCCAGCAATCGGCGCGCGACATGCGCATGAAACGAGCCGCCGTCTCTTGCGACGTTCTCGATCGTGGACTCCGACTCTTCCATGAGGACTGCATGACTCAGGCACGGCGTGCGCATGCGACCTCCTTTGTTCCTATTTCGAGTCGTTGTGGAAGTGCTTCTCGCAGCGGACCTCGGCCCTTCAACGGTATATTCGGCGCGAATGAAAAGCGAGTGACAACCGACTGAAATTTTTTTGTGCGCGATGTGTGTCAGAAGCGACGCACAGATCCGCGCGCCGCTATTTCATCCCTGTCGGATCGGGATGACTCATCGCATGCGAGCTCGAACGTCCCGCGAACGCATGCTGTGCACGAGCTTGAACAAGCTCGTGCATGTCGTTGAGGGAGCTTCAGCGTTTCGTCGGGTAAACCGGCACGGGCGGCGGATTCAGCACGGGAAAACTACGCTGGTGCCAGTAGGGATAAATGGGCTGCGTTTCGCTTGCAGCGTCGAGCCGCGCGATCTGCTCGGGCGTCAAAGTCCAGCCGACAGCCCCAAGGTTCTGCCTCAGCTGCCGTTCGTCCCGTGCTCCGATGATGATACTGGTGACGGTCGGCCGCGTGAGCACCCAGTTCAGCGCGATCTGCGACATCGTCTTTCCGGTCTCCGTCGCGAGCGCCTCAAGTACATCGATTACATCGAACAGGCGTTCGGATCGCACCGGCGGGAAGTCCGCCTTGGCAATCCTGCTGCCCTCGGGAGCCTTCTGTCCCCTGCGAAGCTTTCCGCTCAGCGCACCACCCGCGAGCGCGCTCCACACCACGGTGCCCACTTTCTGGTCGAGCGCGAGCGGCATCAGCTCCCACTCCAGCTCACGCGAGACGAGCGAGTAGTAGACCTGCTGGGTCACGTAGCGCGCCCAGCCATACCGCTCGGATACGGAAAGCGACTTCATGAGGTGCCAACCGGAAAAGTTGGAGCAGCCGATGTAGCGCACCTTGCCGGCGCGGATCAGGTTGTCGAGCGTGCTGAGCGTCTCCTCGACGGGACTCGTCGCATCGAATCCATGGATGTAATAGATGTCGATGTAATCGGTGCCGAGCCGCCGCAGGCTATCCTCACAGGCGCGCACGAGCGAGTAGCGCGACGAGCCGCAGTCGTTCGGGCCGTCGCCCATCGGGAAATTGGCCTTCGTGGAAATGAGCACGCGATCGCGGCGGCCGGCGAGCGCAGCGCCGAGCACTTCCTCGGCACGTCCGCGCGAGTAGGCATTCGCGGTATCGAAGAAGGTGACTCCGGCTTCGAGACAGATGTCCACGAGGCGTCTGGCCTCCTCCACCTCCGTGCCGCCCCACGCCTTGAAGACTTCGCCCACGCCGCCGAACGTGGCCGTGCCAAAACCGAGCACCGGAACGCGCAGTCCCGATGCGCCGAGTTGTCTGTGTTCCATAACTGCTTTCCCCCTGGCCTCTGTCGCGATGCCCTTCTTTCCGCGCGAAGCGTAGCAGCAGCGGGCTTCCCGCGCGCGGCGTACTCCTACAAAGCTGCCGGACAATCGCCGATTCAGCGCCCGAAGCGACAAGCCCACGATAGGGGTACGGCGTCAGCCGTCGGCAGGCAAACCGAACGAAAGAGGAGCACACATGGCCAGGTCCAAAACCGGCAGGTCGAAGTCGAAGAGAGGCAGCAGCGGCAGGAAGACGGCGCGACGGGCTAGCGCGCGGTCGTCCCGCAACGGCGCGAACGCAGGTCCGGACGCGATCGAGCTGCTGAAGGCGGATCACCGCCAGGTCGAGGAGTGGTTCGAGGAGTTCGAGAGCGCGCGGTCGGATCGGCGCAAGCAGGAGCTTGCGCAGAACATCTGCAAGGCGCTGACGGTGCACGCCCAGATCGAGGAGGAGATCTTCTATCCCGCGTTTCTCGAGGCCACGGGCGACAAGGACATGCACCACGAGGCCGAAGTCGAGCACAACGGAGCGAAGCGGCTGATCGCGGAGATCGAAGCGTCCGGCCCCGAGGACGACTACTACGACGCGAAAGTCTCGGTGCTCTCGGAGATGATCAAGCACCACGTCAAGGAGGAAGAGCAACGCGGCGGCATGTTCAGCGAGGCTCGCCAGTCGGACATGGACCTGAAGGCGCTCGGCGAGCAGCTGAAAGCCCGCAAGGATGAGCTCATGTCGAAGGACATGGCGCCCCGCACGCGCGGCCTCGGGCGCAAGCTCGCACGCGCCGTACCGATGCACGCCTGATTAGCGGAAGGCTATCGGGGGCTGGCGTTGTGCAGGATGAGCTGCGTCAGCTTCCGATAGTCCCCGATTCTCCCCATCCGCAAGGCCCGGCCGCCGGCCAGGCACATTGCGACCTGCTTCACGCTCCCGGCCGCCGATCCACTTGCGATACACCTGGATTTCGTGACTCCGGCGACTGCCGGCGGCGGCAGGTTCCCGCCGCCCGCGTGACCTGGGTCGCGGGACGCGATTTTGCATATCGCCGGGGGCTCAAGGTTGTCGTACAAGGGTCGCTACTCCCACCGATTGTCATAACCATTCATCACCCGGACGGTACGGCTTCGTGGCTGACCAGGAAGAGCAGCTTTTGAAGTGGATGCCCGCTGTCGTGGAATACCGGCAGCGGCTCGCTTCTTTGCAGGGGGCCTGGGACAACCTGGCCCTGCTCTCGCACCTGGGTGACGACGGCACCAACCTCAGCAGCACCCGCGAGGCGTTCGAGAAGCTGGCCAGCCAGCTCGTGACCCACCTCGGGGCCGAGACCCACCAGAAAGCTGCCCTCGCCTGCGAGGCCCGGGCCCAGGTGGTGATCGACATCCTCGTGCGGAACCTGTTCGAGCGCACGGCCGATGTCGGATTCCTCGCCGCCGACGATGGCATCCGCAAGTTCTGTCGGGACGCTCCCGTGCTCCTGTCGCTGATCGCGCAAGGCGACGAGGAAGCACAGGGTGCGGTACGGACTCTCGAAATGGCGACGGAAGGCATCCAGCGGCGCCTTGCCGAGTACGTCGCGAAATACTCCGTGTACGGCAATGTCGTGCTCGTGGCGCCAGACGGCCGCGTGCTTGCGCAGCTCGCGGGCGGAGAGGCTCCGGCCAGCACACGCGACCCGCTCATCGCCACGACGCTCACGACGAGCATGCCGTTCGTGGAAACGTTCAAGGAAAGCGATCTCGTTCCCAGCGCTCGCCGCGCGCTCATCTACTCGCACCGGGTCACGCACAACGGCGACACCGTGGCCGTCCTCTGCCTCTGCTTCAAGCTGGAAGACGAATGCGCGGGCATTTTCGAGGGCCTGCGCAACGAAACGGACTGGAGCGTCCTTGCGCTCATCGACGAGCATAACCGGGTCATCGCCAGCACGGATGCCTATCAGATCCCGGTCGGCGCGCGAGTGCCGGCCGCCATGGAGGGACGCGGCGGGATCGTGCGATTCGGCGGTCGCGAATATCTCGCAGTGACCCGCACCGCGAAGCCGTATCAGGGCTACGCAGGTCCGCCCTGGCGCGGGCAGGTGATGGTGCCGGTCGAGCGTGCGTTTGAGATACAGGACCGCACGGCGAGCCTGCAATGCAGCCCGGAAGCGCTCGCGGACATCCGCCGCAATCCCGTGATCTTCTCAAGCGCCTTGCGCGAAATTCCGCGCCAGGCGGATGCCATTCAGCGCGATCTCAATCGCTCCGTCTGGAACGGCAGCGTGCGGCTTTCGACGGGCTCGGCGGCGAACGTCACGTTCGCGAAGGCCCTGCTCCGTGAGATCAGCAACATGGGTCGCAAGACGAAGGACGTGTTCGAGCGATCCATCGGCGAGCTGCACGAGACGGCGGTTTCCGCGGTTCTCGACGACAGCGAGTTCATGGCCTCGCTGGCTGTGGAGCTCTTCGCGCGAAATCTGTATGAGCGCGCGAACGACTGCCGCTGGTGGGCGCTGAACGGATCACTCATCGGAGCGCTCACCGGTCGCGAGGGCTGCGACGCGAAGTCCGCGAGCGACGTGCTCCGTCACATCAATTCGCTGTACACCGTGTACACGAACATCGTGCTGTTCGATGCCGAGCGGAGGGTCGTCGCGGTCTCGCGCGAAGACCTCCAGCACCTGGAGGGAACGTGGATCGACGAGCCCTGGGCCGCCGAGACGCTGGAGATCGTGGATTCGCAGGGATACAGCGTGTCCCGATTCGGTGCGAGCGCGCTGGCTTCGGGCGAGCGGACGCTGGTGTACTCGGCTCCGGTTCGTGGCAACGATCGGCGCGTGGTGGGCGGCGTGGCCGTGGTATTCGACGCATGCGCGCAGCTGAACGCAATGCTCGTGGACGCGCTCCCGCGCGACGAAAAGGGCAACGTGCGTGCCGGCTGCGCCGGTGTGCTGCTCGATCGCGACGGCAACGTCATGTGCGCGACGGACGGCTCGCTGCAATCGTCGGACGAAGCGCTGGAGACGATTCGTCGTTGCGTGACGTCCGAGGGAGCGCAGGTACGTCGCATCGGCTCGCAGTACTTTGCGGTCGGGACGCGCCGGGACAAAGGTTATCGCGAGTATCCGGGCATCGGGGCGCATGCCGTTGTGATCCTGCCGCTCGGCACCGTCACGGAAAGGGGCATCGCTCAACGTCCGCCGCTTCCTCAGTGCACGGCTGCCCGCACCGATCACGGGCGGCACGACATGCAGGAATTCACGACGTTCGCCGCCGCTGGCGCGTGGTACGCGCTGCCGACGTCGTGCGTGATCGAAGCGGTCGACGCGCGGACGGTGCAGTCGATCAAGACCGCCGGGCCGCCTTGGGCCGGCGTGGTGATCCATCGCGAGGGAGCAATTCCCGTGGCGGATCTCGCCTCCCTCCTGGATGTGCCGAACATCGAAGAACCTTCGGCGGTCATTCTCGTCCGGCTGCCGGGCCGCCAGCGGCCGCTCGGCATTCTCGTCGAAGCGCTTGGGGACAACCCCGAAGTCTCCGCGGACCGGCTGCTGCCGGTCACTGTGCTGGAGCAGGGAGCCTCTTCGCTCCTCGTCGAATGCGCGATCCAGCCGGTCAATCCGCAGGACGGGCTCGTGCTCGTCATCGCGACATCGCAGCTCGCTTCGCAGCTGTTCGGTGCCGCGCCTTTGGCCGACGCGAAAGAAGAGGGCGAGAGACAGGTCGCCTGAGGGCGCTGCAAAGCCTTCTGCAGACGGGCGCTGATCTCGTCGTCCCAGCAGCGCGTCTCCGCTCTGCTGGCCCTCTTCGCCCACCGCTTACGCATACCCCGGTCGCGTGAGACCACACGAAACTCCGCGGCCGGCCGCGCGGGTCATGCCTTCACTCACGTCGAAACGAACCTCCGCATGGGCTAATCTGCGCGGGCCCATGCGAAACACCTGCGTCCGGCTGCTCGCACTCCTCGTTCTGCTCGTCGGCGCCGCCGGGTGCGCAACCCTTCCCGAGAATCCGCCGCGCGGACCGCCCAGCCAGGCATTGCCGCCGTCAGCCGAAGGCGCTCTCGCCGAACTGGAGAGCTCGCTGCGACCGCGGCTCGGAGAGCAAGGATCGGCGTGGCTCGTCCTGGACTCCAACGAAGAAGCGCTCCGCTGGCGCCTCGTGCTTCTCGACTCCGCCCGGCACTCGATCGATCTTCAGTACTACTTCTGGTGGGAAGACGAGACCGGCCAGTTGGTCATGAAGCATGTGATCGAGGCAGCGGATCGCGGCGTGCGCGTACGCATCCTGCTCGACGATCTCACCACGCTGCTCGAGGATCATCGCAAGCCGAAGGTGCGGGACTGGCAAACGGCGATCCTCAACGCGCACCCGAACATCGAGCTGCGCCTCTTCAACGCTTTCCGCTCGCGGTCGCTTCTCGGTCGAGGCTTCGACTTCCTGCGCCGCATGGACGTGATGAACCAGCGAATGCACAACAAGATGCTGGTCGCGGACAACCGCGCCGTGATCACCGGCGGGCGCAATATCGGCAACGAGTACTTCGGATTCGCGACGGAGTTCAATTTCCGGGACATCGACGTGCTGGGCGTGGGGCCGGTCGTTCGCCAGACCTCCGCTGTGTTCGACCGGTTCTGGAACAGCGAGTGGGTCGTGCCCGTCGCCGCGCTTGAGCTGGATGCGGACAGCTCGGACGTGCGGGCGGAAACTCCGCGCATTCTCGGCTCACTCGAAGGCACACCGGTCGTGGAGCGTTTCCCGGTGAGCCGCGCGAACTGGAGCGACGAGCTCGAGCAGCTCTCGAAGTCCGCTCACGTCGGTCCAGGCCGCGTGCTCACGGATACCCTCGTGGCGGGCGAGGTGCGACATCGCATGCCCAAGGCGATGCACGACCTGATGGCGAGCGCGAAGAGCGAGCTGCTCATCACGAACTCGTACGTCATCCCGGACGAGCAGGACATCGCCCTCTTCCGCGACCTTCAGGCTCGCGGAGTGAGGGTGAAGTTGCTGACCAACTCGCTCGCTTCGCAGGACGTGCCGGCGGTAAACAGCCACTACAAGAGCTGGCGCAAACCCCTGCTCCAGGCGGGCGTCGAGCTTTACGAAACGCGGCCGGACGCTGCCATCGGCCCACTGCTCGCGGACACACCGCCGGTTCGCGCGGAGTTCGTGGGGCTGCACGTGAAGGCGATCGTCGTCGACCGCCGGACCGTGTTCATCGGATCCATGAACCTCGATCCCCGCTCGGAAGAGCTCAACAGCGAGATGGGCGTCGTCATCGACAGCGAGCCGCTGGCGCTGCAGATGGTCGGGATCATCGAGCGCGACATGCAGCCCGCGAACGCCTGGCGCGTCTGGCTCACCGAACGCGGCGCCCTGCAATGGGTCGCGGAGGGGCAGACCCTTCGACGACAGCCCGCGCGAGGGCTCTGGCAGAGGGCGCAGGATCTTTTCTTCATGCTTTTCCCTCGCAGCCTGTACTGATGCGTAAACTTCGCCCAACTTCGAATCCGGGAGTGCCTGCTTCATGAGCATCTGGCGTCAGTTCTTTGCCGTTCAGCCGGTCAGCGGTTCTGCTCCCGGCGGCGGCGACCGGCTAAAGCGCGTCCTCGGTCCGGTGGCGCTCACCGCCATCGGCCTGGGCGCAACGATCGGCACGGGCATCTTCGTGCTGACCGGCACCGTAGCCGCCAATCACGCCGGGCCTGCACTCACCATTTCGCTCATCATCGCGGCGTTCGGATGCGCGCTCGCCGCCCTCTGCTACTCGGAGTTCGCTTCGTTCCTGCCCGTGTCCGGCAGTGCATACAGCTATGCGTACGCCACGCTGGGCGAAGGCGTCGCCTGGTTCATCGGCTGGAATCTGATGCTGGAGTACCTGCTCTCGGCCTCAGCGGTAGCGGTTGGGTGGTCCGGCTACATGACCAACCTGCTCGCCACGGATTTCGGTATCCACCTGCCCGCGCAACTCATCAACGCGCCGCTGGACAAGCAGTGGCAAGCGACGGGAGCCATCATCAACGTGCCGGCGATCCTCATCGTCGCGCTCATGAGCTGGATCTGCTACATCGGAGTGAAGAAGTCCTCCGGCGCGAACACCTTCATGGTGTATCTCAAAGTCGGCGTGATCGTCGTGTTCGTGCTGGCCGGGATGCAGTACGTCGACACCTCCAACTGGGAGCCGTACATCCCGCCGAATTCGGGCGAAACGGGCAAGTTCGGCTGGTCCGGCGTCATGACCGGCGCGGCCATCATCTTCTTCTCGTACATCGGGTTCGACACGGCTTCGACAACCGCGCTGGAGTCTCGCAGGCCGCAGCGGGACGTGCCGCTCGGCATCCTCAGCGCGCTCGTCATCTCCTGCATCCTGTATGTCTCGATGGCGGCGGTGATGACGGGCATGGTCCCGTTCACGAAGCTGGACGTCGATGCACCTGTAGCGGTGGCGATCGACGCGCACCCGCAGCTCGCCTGGCTCGGGCTGCTCGTGAAGATCGGCGCGATCGCAGGCATGACCTCCGTGATCCTGATGTCCCTCATGGGTCAGCCGCGAATCCTGCTGGCCATGGCCGACGATGGCCTGCTGCCTCCGGCGATGAGCAAATGCCATCCGCGCTTCAGGACACCGCACGTGGCCACGCTGGTCACAGGCGTGTTTGCGGCGTTGTTCGCAGGGCTGTTTCCGCTGGATGTGCTGGGCGAGCTGATCTCGATCGGCATCCTGCTCGCGTTCGCCGTGGTGTGCACCGGCGTGCTCGTGCTTCGCTACACGCGCCCGGATCAGCACAGGCCTTTCCGCGTTCCGTTTGCGCCCGTCACGTGCGTGCTGGGCACGATCGTGTGCCTTGCGATGACGCTGTTCCTGCCGCTCGACACGTGGTGGCGGCTGGCGATCTGGACGACGCTGGGCTTCTCGATCTACGCGCTCTACGGCTTCCGGAACAGCCGGCTGCACAAGCTCGCGTCATCGACCAGCGCGACGTCGTCGGCTGGCGAGCCCGGTTCGCCGAGCCCGCCCTCCTCGAGGCGAGACTAGCGGCTCGTGACTTCGGCGGGCCTGCCAGCCTCGTAGAGGAACCAGGTCCGCTTCTCCGCCTCGTCGATCCAGACCTCGAGCATGCTGGTCGTCGCCATGTCGTGCAGCTCGCTGCAGAGCGTGTGCGTGGCGCGCATGCGTGAGGCGAGCTGGATGTTGTCCTCGCGGAGCTCGGCGAGCATGTCGAAGGGCGTCACGTAATCCGCATCGTTATCGAGCACCCGCTGCAGCTTCGCGATTTGCCCGATGGAACGGATGGTGGTCGCACCGAGCTTTCGGACGCGCTCCGCAATGGGGTCCGTCGTCTGGTAGATCTGGTCCGCCTGCTCGTCGAGCAGGAGATGGAAGTCGCGGAAGTGGGGTCCGGACACGTGCCAGTGGAAGTTCTTCGTCTTGATATACAGGGCGAAGAAGTCCGCCAGCAGCGCGTTCAACGCCGCGGCGATGTCGCGAGTCGCATCGGAGGACAGCACCGTCGGGCTTGCGAGAGGGGCCTTTCGGCGCGCCTTGACCGCCTTCACCTGTTTCGGGCTCAACATCTCGGCAACTCCTTGGTTCAGACAGTGGTTTGCCGTCGGGCGCGGCGCCATGCGTTCGGACTTTCTCCGACGAGACGGCGGAACAGCTTGCAGAAGTGCGCCTGATCCGCCATCCCGCACTGGGCCGCGATCTGACTGAGCGAGTCCACCGTATTGAGCATGAGCGACTGCGCGCGCTGGACACGACGGCGCATCACGTACGCATGCGCGGGATGCCCGACGCTCTCCTTGAACGCGCGACAGAAGTGGCTGTGACTGAGCCGCGCGATCCGCGCGAGATCCTGAAGGCGGATCGTGGCTGCAAGATTGGCCTCGATGTACTCCGTGACCCGCCGCACCTGCCAGGGCGCCAACCCGCCGCGCGCCACGGTCGTTCGCGTTACCTCACCCGGCTTCAGCCGCGGCCGCGCGGCCTGCTCCGGCGTGAGGCCCATCGTCCGCGCAATCGAGCCGAGATTCGGATCCGACGCGGGCGCCGTGCCGTTCTGGAACATCACACTTCTCCCCTTCAACCGATGGTTCGAATCAGTGGCCAGTCGAGTTCGTGGGTGCCGGGGACCTGCAAGTCCCGCGACGCGCCCAATGAACTCCACACAAGCACTCGCATGCATCCCCCTTTCGGGTTAGCAGGCATGCGACAGCAACGTTTCCGTCCCGAATGTCCCACACGCGCGCGCCCGCCCATAGTTGGACGAAAGACGCACCACCACCGGGCGACGATGCCCCGGGCATGTTCGATTTCGAGACAGAGACCGCCTCTGCGAAGCGCTATGCGAGTTGTAGTGCCTGCCGCCAGACTCGGATGCACGCGCCGTGCCGGCAAGCCGACCGCTGGCCGGGGCGCACTGGAGTGCGCGAGAAGGCAGCGAGACGGAAAATTCGAGGGGAGAAGAACAGTTGCGGGCGAAGACCGGGACTGCCCCGGACGTGCCACAGGCAAGCCGACGGTGATTGCGCTGGTTGAAGCTCGCGGCCGGTGCCGCCAGCTGGATTCGAGCGAGGCCGTCGCTTCGCGACGGCCCAGCCCGTTCGTCGGAAAACTCCTGAGCGGTTCGGCCCGGGCTGTTCCATCCGTGCGCGCCATCCTGCGCGCGCGCCGTTCAACTCAGCCGTTCAGGTGGCCACCGCGGCCCAGGCCTCTTCCATCTTCTTGCGTTGACCCGCATCCGGCAGATGGCCCCAGCCCGCCTTCTGGTTGTCCTCCAGATGCGAAACCTTCGTGGTGCCCGGAATGGCAGCGGTGACGGCCGGATGGGACACAACGTACTTCAGCAGGAACTGCGCCCAGCTCGTGGCATCGATGTCCTTCGCGATTGCCGGCAGCGGCTTGCCGGAAACCTTGCTGAGCAGGCTGCCCCGACGGCCGCCGAGCGGCACGTTGATGAGCACGCCCATGCCCTTCGACGCCGCGAGCGGCAGCACTTCCTGCTCGGCCGAACGATTCTCGATGGAGTAGTCCACCTGCACGAAATCGAACGGGTGCTTCTTCATCGCGTCCACGAGCGCGGCGTACTGGGCATCCACGGACGTCGTCACGCCGATGTAACGAACCTTGCCCGCCTTCTTGTATTCGAGATACAGGGGCAGCAGCGCGTCGATCCCGTGCACGTTGTGGATTTGCAGGAGGTCGATCTTGTCCGTCCTCAGCTGCGTGAACGACTTCTCGAGCGTCGCCTTCGCATCCGACACGTCGCCCGCGAGCGGCGTCTTCGTGGCGAGGAACAGCTTGGAACGGTTGCCGATCGAGGCGACCTGCTCGCCGATCACGAGCTCCGACGTCCCATACGCCTGAGCCGTATCCACCACGGATCCGCCGAGCTCCGGCAGCTTCGCCAGCACTTCCCGGCGCGCGGCGACTTCCGCCGGGTCGCTCACGCCGAACTGGTTGGTGCCGATGCCGATGACCGGCAGCTTCTCCTTCGTCGAGGGAATCTGCTTCGTGATCTGGGTGAGTTTCTTGTCCTGGGCGAATGCGATGCCCGCCTGGGCTACCGCGATTCCGACGCCGGCATAGACGCCGGACTTGAGGATCGAGCGGCGGGAAAAATGGGAGCCATCGGAAGCTGACATCGCGCGTCTCCGTGTGTTTTCAAGGACCTGAAGGGGACCGGGACTTAACCGCGAGCCGCGGGGATTGTCCAGACGGCGCGCCCGGCACGTGGGCGCCGCGTATCTGCGCGGCCGCTGTGTGGGTTTCCGACGCAATCCGGGCTGGATTCACCGCGACTTCCGGTCATGCCGACATGACGGCAAGGAACCAGTGAGACCGGCTCGCCCACGCCGCCATTGCTGAAGGCACCCCGGTCGGCGGCGTGAGCGTGGGTGAGGCCGAAACTCCAATGCCTGTCCCCGCTTCTGTATCGAAAACAGTGACAAGGCACACGCGATTGACGTAGCTTTGCCGCCGCCGACGGACTGGCTCACAAGCGATAGACAGGGAGGTCTAGTGCAAACCGCCCGACCCCGTTTTCCCCCGCCTTCCCGGGCTCTCGAAGCCGGGATTGCCGCTCTTCTCGCCGTTCTTCTCGCACCCGCGGCTCATGCCGAGCGCGCGCTTTCGCACGGCTCGATGGATGCAGATACCCGACAGGCGATCCTCGACTGCACCTTCGAAGTGCTTGCCCACATTCGGGGAGAGGACAACCGCGACTCGCGAGCTCGCACGACTTCGGCCGAAAGCTCGCCCGCCGCTCCGCTCGTTCGCGTAGCAGGCAGCGCGTTCTGCTTCGGTGACGGTGAGCTCGCCACGGCGGCACACGTTTTCGATCAGGTGCTCGGCAGCCGCTTCGACGTGCCGTTCGTGCGGGATCGCGCGGGACGCACGTATCCGGTGGAGAGGATTCTTCGCTACTCGATGCGGGACGACTTCGTCGTCTTCACGGTCGCGGGGCTCGCTCCAAGAGCCTCGCGCCCGCATGCCAATCTGGAAACCGCGGAGGGCGAGAACCGTCCGCTCTACTTCGCCTGGAGAAAGGCCGAAGGAGAGATCGCATTCGACAAGACCAGGTATCGGGGCCGCTCCACCGTCGAAACCCTGGGCCGGGACGGATGGATCGCCTTCGGCCCGGCACCGGCTCATGGCGCCAGCGGCGCGGCGCTACTGGATTCGGCGGGCCGCGTCGTCGGCCTCATCAATAGTCGCAGCAGCGAGCGAGCGGATGCGCTGGCGTACGCCGTGCCCATCGAGATCGTCGAAGCCGCCTCCGAAAAGGAAGCGGACATCGCAATGAGGGATCCGCTCCGGCTGCTCGGAATGCCATCCGAACGAAACATGCCGCTGCTCGGAGGCATTCCGCTGCCGGCGCCGTACGAACGCTTCGATCGACACATGGCCGAGGTGCGCAGGACTTATTTTGCATACACGCTGCCGTATTCCCTTTCGCTCTCGGGCAAGGACGCGCCGATGAGCGATGCGCAGCGCCTGCACCTCTGCGAAGCGCTCGGGCCCGGCTACTGTGACAATCAGATCGCGACACGCATCGACAGGAAGGGCATTCGCCGATGCTCCGTGAAATGGAGCGGCGTAGGCGCAGCCCTCGTCGAGTGCCGTGGTGACAACCCCGAGCGGATGCAGATGACGCTGGCTTCAACAGGACGCCGAGCCGCCCAGGCGGCGCCTGCTCCATGCACGCCGGAGGATCCGCTCGAGCCGCTACCCGCGACGACGGACTCTTTCACCGACCAGACGGGAGCCACGTGGCAAACGCAGTCGTGGTCCGTGCTCGGATGCGACTGGACCGTGCTTTCAATGTCCCGCTCCGTCCCTGGTGGAGCGCTCGCGTTCGTCCGCGGCGCGCCTTCGGCTTACGCCGAAGCGGCATCCATGCAGCTGAAGGCGCTCACCGCCATCCAGTGCGAAACGTGCAAGCCCATCAGGCTTACCGAAACCGCATCCACACGAATCCTCCCGGCGCCCGGCAGCGACACCATGCACTGAAGCCGCCCCGGCACGGCTCGTTCGACAGCCGTGCCCGGGTGAGACCGACCGTGCCTCCCCACAAGCTGCAGTTGCGAACAACAATCCCTTGCAAATGGGAATGACTCGCAACTAGACTGCGCGGCCATCGGATCCGATGCCCCGGGAGGGGGCGGATCACGACCCCCGAATAATTCGAAGGAAATGCGTTCATGACCGATGCCCACAGGTTCCGGCGTTCGCCCGTCGCGCTCGCCGTTCTGGCAACCCTCGCCACGGCCGCCTCTCACGGCCAGTCCGAGCAGCCCTCGCAGCTGCCGCGCATCTCGGTGACGGACGACGGTGAGGAGGACACCGGCATCAAGGCCGAGCGCGTCGAATCCAGCAAGTTCACGCAGCCGCTCCTCGAAACGCCGCAGACGGTCACCGTCATCCGCAAGGAAGTGATCCTGCAGCAGGGCGCGGCGAGCCTTTCCGACACGCTCCGCAACGTTCCCGGCATCACCTTCCAGCTCGGCGAGAACGGCAACACCCAGAGCGGCGACACGATCTTCATGCGTGGCTTCGACACGCAGAACTCCATCTTCCTCGACGGCATCCGCGATCTCGGCGCCGCCGTGCGAGATGTGTTCAACATCGAACAGGTGGAAATCTTCAAGGGCCCGGCGGGCGCGGACAACGGACGTGGCGCCACGTCCGGTTACGTGAACCTCGCGAGCAAGGTGCCGAACCAGACGAGCTCGACCTCCGGCACGCTCGCGTACGGCACCGAAGAGCGCAAACGCCTCACGGTGGACTGGAACCAGACGATCGGTGAAACGGCCGCCTTCCGCCTGAACCTGCTCGGCCAGGACGGCGGCGTCGCCGGCCGCGACTTCATCGAGCGCGAGAGCTGGGGCATCGCGCCCTCCTTCGCGCTCGGCCTCGGAACGGACACGCGCCTGTACGCATACGCGCAGCACGTGGAGCAGGACAACGTTCCGGATGGTTTCGTGCCCGCAATCGGCGTGGCGGACTGGGCGAATGCAACGCTCGGCGCCAGCGCGCCGGATGCGCCCCAAGTCGATCCGGAGAATTACTACGGTCATGCTTCCGATTTCGAGAACATCGAAATCGACATGATCACGTTGCGTATCGAGCACGATTTCTCGGACAGCACGACCCTGCGCAACACCACGCGCTACGGGCGCAGCGAGCAGGAGCGCGTGCTCACCGCGCCGCTGCAGGCGCCGAACGTTTCGACCACGGCGCCGCCGTCCACCTGGACGGTGAACCGCTCGCGCCAGGCGAGCTTCCGCGAGAACGAGATCCTCACGAACCAGACGAACGTCGTCACGAACTTCACGACGGGCAGCATCCGCCACGCGCTTGCGACGGGCGTCGAGCTCATCTACGAGAGCCAGTTCACTCCGACCATTCCCTCGGCGAGCGTCGGTTCTCTCGCGCCGACGAATCTCTACAACCCCGACCGGAACGCGCCGTTCCTCGTCGAACCGACGATGGCCCGCACGGGCTTCAACGACGGCAACACGGTCACGAGCGCGCTCTACGCGTTCGACACCTGGGAGCTGAATCCGAAGTGGGAGATCACGACGGGACTGCGCTTCGAGCACTTCAGAACCGAGACGGACACGGTGAACAACAACGCCGTCGCGCCGGCGCCAATCGCGTCCCGTGCGAAAGTCACGGACAACCTGCTCAGCTGGAAAGTGGGCGCGCTTTACAAGATCACGGACTCGGGCAACGTCTACGCGACGGTCGCGAACTCGCTGAAGCCGCCGGGATCCGATGCCTTCCAGCTCAACGCGCAGAACCCGACGAACGCGAACAACCCGAACCTCGATCCCCAGAAAGCGCTGAATCTTGAGATCGGCAGCAAGTGGGAGCTCCTCGACGGCCGCCTGCTCGCGACCGGCGCGCTCTTCCAGAGCACGAACAAGAACGATCAGGCGCGCGACGTCAACGACGTGATCACCCAGTACGGCGAGCGCGAAGTGAAGGGCATCGAGATCGGGCTTGTTGGCAACGTCACCGACAAGTGGCAGATCAGCGCCGGACTCACACGCCAGGACACCGAGGTGAAGGAAGCCTCGGACACCCAGCCGCAGCAGAACGGGGCGCAGATCAATTTCTCACCGAAGCTGAGCGCCACACTCTGGACGACGTACGCAGTGCTGCCGAGCCTCACCGTCGGAGGGGGCGCGCGACATATCTCCACCCAGTCGCGCACCATCACGACGGCCCCGGTGACCGCGGGTGTCTTCAAGCTCCCGAGCTTCACCGTGGTGGACCTCTACGCGAACTGGCAGGCGACACAGCACGTCGGCCTGCAGCTCAACGTGTACAACGTCTTCGACGAGGACTACATCGGCATGATCAACAACTCGGGCCAGCGCTACAACGCGGGCACGCCGTTGTCGTACCTTGCCACGGTAAACTTCAGCTTCTGACATGAGCGCGGGCGCTGGCTCCCCTGCTCCGCGGGGAGCCAGCGCAGTGCCGAAGCCGGCACGCACGATCCGGCGGAGAACGACCCATGCTTCTGCCAATTCCCGACATTCTCAGCGCCGACGAGGTTGCGCAGTTCCGCGCGGCGCTCGCGCGCGCGGACTGGTCTGACGGCCGCGTTACTGCGGGCCCGCAGGCCGCGCAGGTGAAGAACAACCTGCAGCTCACCGAAGATCATCCGGTGGCCCGCGAGCTGGGGGAGATCATTCTTCGGAAGCTGGCGCGCAGTCCCTTGTTCACGTCGGCCGCCCTGCCCCTGAAGGTCTTTCCCCCGCTCTTCAACCGGTACGAAGGCGGCGGCAACTTCGGGATGCATATCGATACAGCGGTTCGGTACACGAGCCTTCCGCCTCACCGGGTGCGAACTGATCTTTCGGCAACGCTGTTCCTCACGAACCCGGACGAGTACGAGGGCGGCGAGCTCACGGTTGAGGACACCTACGGCGTGCACAAAGTGAAGCTGCCCGCCGGTCAGCTCATCCTGTATCCCGCGAGCAGCCTGCACGAGGTGAAGCCGGTGACGCGGGGCGCGCGAATCGCGGCCTTCTTCTGGGTGCAGAGCATGGTTCGGGACGACGCGAAGCGAAGCATGCTGTTCGACCTCGACAACGCCATCCAGCGGCTCAACCGGGACGTGCCGAACCATCCGTCGGCGGTTCAGCTCACGGGCGTGTATCACAACCTGCTGCGCACGTGGGCGGAGCTGTAGGGACGATCGTGTCGTTGGGGACGACGGTCGTCTGGGGCGATGGTCGTTGGGGGATGACTCTGCGCTCGCCGACGCACTTGCCCACGCACTTGCCCACGCACTTGCCCACGCACTTGCCCACGCACTTGCCCACGCGCTTGCCGACGCACTCGCCCACGCACTTGCCCACGCGCTTGCCGATGCACTCGCAGACGCACTCGGGCGCGATCCGCTGAACGTTCGCTTCTGGCCGCGCGGCGCTACGGGCGCGACGTCCACCAGCCTTTTTCCTATAATCCCGCGCCCTTTCAACTGCTAGCAGGCTGTCTGCAATGTCCAATCTCGTCGTCACGAGCTCTTACGGTCCCCCGGTCACGCTGGATGTGGCGAAGAAAATCGCCGCGGGTGCCGTCGTCGAAGCCAACAAGAACAACTGGCGCGTGGCCATCGCCATCGTCGATACGCACGGCTTCCTGAAGTACTACGAGATGATGGACGACACGCAGACCGCGAGCGCCACCGTGGCGATCGAAAAGGCGCGCACTGCTGCCATGTTCCGCCGGCCCACGAAGATGTTCGAGGACGCGATCGCGGGCGGCCGCAACGCGCTGCTCGGCATGAACGGCGCGATCCCGATCGAGGGCGGCCTGCCCATCGTCGTGAACGGCAAGGTGATCGGCGCGGTCGGCGTCAGCGGCCTCACCTCGCCCCAGGACGCGCAGGTCGCGAAGGCCGGCCTCGACGCGATCGAGTAATCGCCCCAGCTCCCCCCAGTCGCCGCCCGGCCTCCACGCCGCGCGGCGATTGAAGGCTTCCCATTCCAAGCCGCCCGGCGACTGAGGGCTTCTGCGCTGCGAGCCGCCCGGCCACGGAACCTCAATTGGATCTCGACGCCGCCGGCGCCCGGCCCTCCTCCCCTTCTCCTCCGTTCTGAGCCGCCCGGCGACTGAGGGCCGCATCGTCTAGACTGCCGCCCCATGAAACCCACAGTCGCAATCGTCGCCGCGGGAAACATGGGCGCCGGCATCGCGCGCCGTCTCGGCGAGCACGGCATCAAGACGCTCACGCTGCTCGCCGGCCGCAGCCAGGCTACTCGCGAGCGCGCCGCCGCCGCGGGCATGACCAGCGTCTCCGCCGAGGCGCTCATGGAAGCAGACCTCCTGCTCTCCGTGCTCCCGCCCGCCAATGCGCTCGCCTTCGCCGAGCAAACGGCATTCGCGCTGAAGTCCGCGCGCCGCAAGCCGGTCTTCGTGGACTGCAACGCGGTCAGCCCCGCAACGGTGCGGCACATCCACGCCGTCATCTCCGCCACCGGCGCCGAGTTCGTGGACGCCGGGATCATCGGCTTCCCGCCCGAGCCCGGCGCGACCGACCCTCGCATCTACGCCTGCGGCGAGCACGCCGCGAAACTCGCGGCCCTGAACGCCTTCGGCCTGGACGTGCGCGTGCTGGACGGCCAGATCGGCGCAGCCTCCGCGCTCAAGATGGCGTTCGCGGGCATCAGCAAGGGCACCATCGCCATCGTGTCCGCCATGATCCTGGCCGCCGAGCGGGCCGGGGCGAGCGATGCGCTGCGGGAAGAGCTCTTCAGCTCCGAACGCCCGCTCGTGAAAACCATGTCGACCCGCGTGCCCCGCGCGCTTCCCAAAGCGTGGCGGTGGGTGGCCGAGATGCAGGAGATCGCCGAGTTCGCGAAGGAGGACCCGGCAGCGCAGGAGATCTGGAACAGCATCTCCGAGTTCTTCGGGCGAATCGCCACGGACCTCGCGGCCGACCGGAAGGAATCCGACGTCCTCGTGCGTTTCTTCCAGGAACGCTGATCGATCGATCCGCCCGCCGCCGAACGGCGGCGGCACAGGCACACTTCCGGAGCATCCCCATGGCCAGCAAGAAGCCCGTTTTCTACCAGACGATGAAGAAGCAGCACCCGGCGTTCTTCGAGGCGCTGGAGTCGCTGGGTGAGGCCGTGCGCAAAGCCGGCCCGCTGGACGACAAGACCATCCACCTCGTGCAGCTCGCGGGCGCGGCGGCCACGCGATCCGAAGGCGCCGTCCACAGCCACACGCGTCGGGCGCTCGAGGCGGGCGCCTCGCCGGAAGAGATCCGGCACGCGCTCATCGCCCTCACGAGCACCATCGGCTTCCCGAACGTTACGGCGGCGCTGAGCTGGGCGGAGGACATGCTCAAGGTGCCGGGTAACGACGTTCGTTAACGTTGCCGGGAACGGTAAATCACGCGACACCGTGAGCGGGATCGGGGAGCCTTCCGGCCCCCCCGGTTGCCCTTGGGCCGGAACACAACAATTCGTCCGTCCCGATGCTCATGGAGTGGCGTGATGCCTCCCTTCCAGACTGAAGCCTGTGCCCGGCCCTCACGCAACCGGATCGCCACCCTCGTCGCCGCTCGCCTGCTTGCCCCGCGCGCTACCGGCACGCCGCCCCGGACCCGTTCCGTGCGGGCTGTCCCCGCCGGCCGGCCGGCCGGTTGCGCCAATCATCCGGTAATCCGCCCGGCTGCATTCCTGGCGGCTTGCCTCGCCACGCTTACCGCCATCCCCGCGGCGCAAGCCGCCGAGGGCGATGGCGGCAAGCCGCTCGAAGAGGTGGTGATCTTCGCCCGCGGCGAGAACCTCATCGGCAGGGCCGCGGCGGCCAGCGAAGGCGCGGTCGGCGGGGCCGACCTGACTGTCCGCCCGCTCCTGCGGGTGGCGGAGCTGCTCGAAGTCGTCCCCGGCCTCATCGCCGCCCAGCATTCGGGCACCGGCAAGGCGAACCAGTACTTCCTCCGCGGCTTCAACCTGGATCACGGCACGGACTTCACCACCTACATCGACGATGTGCCCATCAACATGCGCACGCACGGCCACGGTCAGGGCTACCTGGACGTGAACGGCCTCATCCCCGAGGTGGTCGAGCGGGTGGACTATCGCAAAGGCCCGTACCGGGCGGACGTCGGCGATTTCGCGCTGGCGGGTGCCGCCTTCATGTCGACCATCGATCGCTTCGACGCTCCGTTCCTCTCGCTCGAAGCCGGCCAGTACGAGTGGCAGCGGATCGCGGCGGGCGGCTCCACGAGCCTGGGCGACGGCGAGCTCACCCTCGTGGGGCAATGGAAAACGTACGACGGCCCCTGGGAGCTCAAGGAGAACCTCGAGCACGAATCCGTCTGGGGCAAGTACGCGCGGGACACATCGCTCGGCACCCTGAAACTCACGGTCTCCGGGTATCACGGCAAGTGGCACCCGTCGGAGCAGATCCCCGAGCGCGTCATCGGCAGCAGCGTCTGCGAGGACGAGTTCTGCTCGCTGGATGACAGCGCCATCGGCGAAACGTGGCGCTGGATCGCGAGCGCCGGTCTCACCGGCGAGAACTGGCGCGCGTCGCTGTACGGCCAGTACTACGACTGGAACATGCTCTCGGACCCGACATACGACTTCCAGATCAACCAGCTCGATCGCCGCACGGTCTTCGGCGGCCGGTACCAGCGGGAGCTCGTGAGAAACGAGCGATTCACAGCCTCCGCGGGCGTCGAGGGCCGGTACGACGACGTGGGTCGAGTAGGTCTTCAGCACACGATCGAGGGCGTGCTCGACACGGACATGGGCCGCTGGGGCGTGAAGGAAACTTCCATCTCGCCCTACGTCGAAGCCAGGTGGCACACGACGGACAAGCTGCGATTCATGGGCGGGCTGCGCGCGGACTTCTACGATTTCGACGTCACGTCGAAGCAGGATGGGTTCGACAGCGGCCAGAAGTCCGACGACATCTTCTCGCCGAAAGTCGGCGCGGCGTACACGATCGACAGCAACTTCGAGCTGTACGGCAACTGGGGCCGCGGCTTCCATTCGAACGATGCGCGAGGCGTTGCCGCTCCGCCTCCGGGCAACGATCCCGCGCCGGGCCTCGTGCGCGGCACGGGGAAGGAAGTCGGCCTGCGCTATCAGCAAGGCAACTTCACGCTGACGACAACGTACTGGTGGCTCGATCTTGCGAGCGAGCTGAAGTTTGTTGGCGACTCGAACTCGGTGGAGCCGTCCTCGCCGACGAAGCGTCGCGGTTACGAGATCGTGGGGTTCTGGCGTCCGGCGGACTGGCTTGCGATCGACGCGGTGTACACGGGCAGCCGGGCGCGGAGCGAGGACCCGGATGGGCTTGGGCTCGTGTACGTTCCGGGCGCGATCGAGAGCGCCGGCGAGCTTGGTATCTCGGCGGTCGAGAATCGGTGGGAAGCGAGCGTGAGACTGCGATATCTCGGGCCGTATCCGCTCATCGAGGACGATTCGCTGCGCGCGGGATCGGAGACGATCGTGAATCTGCGTGCGGCGTGGAAAGGCGCGCGCTACACGTTGTACGCGGAGCTGCTCAACGTGTTCGATGACGATGGGAAGGACATCGTCTACTACTACGGATCGAACGTTGCGGGGTTCGACCCGGCCGACGGGACGCAGGTGGATGGGCGCCTGAGCCGGGCAGCGGAGCCGCGCACATTGCGGGCGGGAATTCGGTTTCAGTTCTGAGGGGGTTCAGTTCTGAGCGGGTTCAGTTCTGATCGGGGTTCAGTTCTGATCGGGGTTCAGTTCCGAGCCGGGAAGAGGCCCTCGATCGCCGGCGGCCAGGAACAGGAGCGAGGGAGGGCTCACTATTGAGGGCCGCTCCGCTCCCTATCCAGTCCAAGGCTCTCCGCAATCCGCAGCAACTGCACTGCCGTGTCCGCCCCGAGCTTCTGCTTGATGGCGGACTGGTGGTTCGCGACCGTCTTCGGATTCAGCCCCAGCGACTGCGCAATCTCCCGAACCGACTGCCCCTGCACGAGCAGCCGTAGCACCTCGAACTCGCGCGCCGAGAGCCCATCGCTCGCGTCCGCATCGGCAACGACGTTCCGCAAGGCCAGCTTCTGCGCAATATCCCCGCTGATGTACCGCTTGCCCCGCGAAACCGCATGCACTGCTTCGACGAGCACGTTCGGCGCGCTCGCCTTCGTCACGTACCCGCACGCTCCCGCGCGAAGCGCACGATTCGCGAAGATGGCGTCCTCGTACATGCTGAAGATCAGCACCCGCGTGTCGGGCTGACGCGCAAGCATCCTCGCCATGGCATCGATCCCGCTGACGCCGGGAAGCGCGATGTCCATCACCACGACCTGAGGGGAAAGCTTGCAGAACTGCTCGTACGCGTCCGACGCATTCGCGGCTTCGCCGATGACTGCGATATCGCCGCGCTTCTCAAGAAGGCGTTTGTAGCCTTCGCGGACAACGGCGTGGTCATCCACCAGCAATACGTTGACCGCATCCACTCTGCTCATGCCGCAGAGCGTACAGGATAGGTACTTCGAACGGGACGCCTTCAGGCGGCGATAACCTGACGACCGGCGGCCGCGCTCCCGGACGTGCCAGCAGCAGCGGCGGCGCGGCCCGAAGCCGCCTGATACCGCGCGATCAGGGTATTGAGCGCATGCACCTGCTCGACGATGGCTTCGCTGGACGCCGCCGCCTGCTCGACCAGCGCCGCGTTCTGCTGCGTGGTCTCGTCCATCTGGATGACGGCGCGGTTCACCTGCTCGATGCCGACGGACTGCTCGCGGCTCGCCGATGCGATCTCCGCGACGATCGTCGTCACCTTCTTCACGGCGTTGACGATGCCCTCAAGCGTGCGCCCGGACTCGTCCACCAGCCGCGAGCCTTCGGACACGCGCGCGACGCTATCCTCGATGAGCGCCTTGATCTCCTTGGCCGCCGTGGCGCTGCGCCCCGCGAGATTGCGCACCTCGCTCGCCACCACCGCAAATCCCCGCCCCTGCTCGCCCGCGCGCGCTGCTTCCACGGCGGCGTTGAGCGCCAGCAGGTTGGTCTGGAAGGCGATCTCGTCGATCACGCCGATGATGTCGGCAATCTTGTTCGACGATGAATTGATGCCGCTCATCGCGGCCACCGCCGCCCCGACCACCGCGCCGCCCTTCTCCGCCTGCGCACAAGCGGCGATGGCAAGCTGGTTCGCCTGGGCTGCGTTATCCGCCGTCTGCCGCACGGTGCTGGCCATCTCCTCCATGGACGAGGCCGTTTCTTCGAGGCTCGCCGCCTGCTCGGCGGTCCGCTGCGAGAGGTTCGAGTTGCCGCTGGAGATCTCCTCCGCCGCGACCTGCACTTCGCCCGCCGTCCGGCGGATCTGCTCGACGACCGTCTTCATCACGTCGATCAGCTCGTTCACGCCGCGAGCCAGCTCAGCGACGTCGCCGTCCTTGCCCGCCAGCGGAATGCGCTGGGAAAGATCGCCCTGAGCCGCGGCGCTCACGACCGCGCGCGTCTCGCGCACCACCGACCGCAGCTGTTCCGAGAAGCTGATCTGACGCGTCACATCCGTGGCGTACTCGACCACCTTGAACGGCTTGCCGCCCGCATCGAGGATCGGATTGAAGCTCGCCTGGATCCAGACGTCGCGCCCGTCCTTTGCGATACACCGGTACTGGCCGGCGTCGTACTCGCCGCGCGCGAGCTTCTGCCACATCGCGCGGTAGTCGCCGCTATCGCGATCCGCGGGCGGGACGAAAAAGCTGTGGTGCCGGCCGCGCACTTCCTCGAGCGAGTAACCGAACATGCTCAGGAAATTCGGGTTGGCCGTGAGCACGGTGCCGTCCAGGCCGAGCTCGAGCACGCCCTGCGCCTTGCTGATCGCTGCGAGCTGGCCGAGGCCGTCGGAGCGCTCGAGCATCTGGCTCGTCACGTCGACGGTGTGCTTGATGACCTTACGGGCGTTCCCGAACACGTCGAGGACCGGGTAGTAGGTGGCCTGCACCCAGATGGGCTTGCCGTCCTTGCCCTGCCGGTTTTCCTGCACGCGCTGGGTTTCGCCCCGACGCAGCCGATCCCAGAACGCGCGGTATTCCGGCGTATCGCCCTGCTGGTTGCTGGAAAACATGCGGTGGTGCTGGTCGCGGATCTCGGCGAGCCGGTAGCCGGAGGCCTTGAGGAACTGCTCGTTGGCCGACAGCACGCGGCCCTCGAGGTCGAACTCGATGATGGGTGTAATGCGGCCGATGGCGGCCAGGTGGCCTTGCAGGTCGCGCATGCCCGGAAGCAGCGCTCCCAGCGCACGCCCGAGCCACGTCAGCGGATTCATGGACATCTTCAGCAGGCCCCCCAAACGGCGCACGCGCGAGCTTCGAATGCCCGCGCCGGCCTCGTCAGGTTATCGCCCGATTTCTGTGCGACTTGATGCGATGCGTGTCGCAATAGCGACCCAGGTCCCGGTGCCGCGGGAAGGCCTTCATCCGCCGCATCGTCGCTGCGAACCTCCGCCAGCGTTCCGACGCCCGGTGACATGCGCGCCCCCGGACGGAGCACGAGGACGTTCGCCTGGAAGACGACGGGGCAGCGCCGGGACGGCGGACGGATGACCCGCGCGCGAATGAGAGCCACGTCTCACAATTGAGTCATAACTGGACTCATTCCGGATTTTCTCGGCTCCCATGCTCGGTGCTGAGTCCGGCGTCACGACCTGGAAAAAGGAAGTTTGCATAATGCTGGCGTCGGCGACCGGCTTCGGGCGGTTCGCCGGCAGCCCGCCCCCCGTGGCGTGACGCCACCAGTGCACACGTTCCACGCGGATGGGCTAGATTGCGATTTCTTACGAAGCTTCCGCGCCCATGCAGACCCCGATCTCTCGATCAAGATCCCGACCGGCAGTGGCGATATTGCTGGTGGCCTGCATGGGCCTGTCGGGGCTGCTCGTCAGCGCACCGCTGGTGCGCGCGGCGGACGAGGCGCCGGATGCGGCGAAACTCGTCGAGTCGGCCGTCCGCGCCATGCGCGTGGATCCGGACTCGAGCAAGCAGTTCGCCACCGAAGCGCTCCAGATCCTGAAGCGCGCGCCCGACCCGGATCTGGAAATCCGGGCCCGGCTCATCCTTTGCGACTACCACTCCGAGCGCGACCGGGAGACCGCTCAACGCGAGATCTCGGAGGCGACCGCGCTCCTGCCGCTGGCCAAGCGCCAAGGCCTGCGGGCAGGCCTCCTGACTTGCGAGGGCGACGTCAACGAAACGGCCGGCGACAACACTCGTGCGAAGGCGCTGTACGACCAGGCGGTGGCCGTCGGAACGGCCACTCAGGACGACGAGATGCTCGCCGGTGCGCTCTTCTCCCGCGGCTACCTGCTGGGCGTCCAGGGGGATTTCGCGCCGGGGCTCGCGGACCTGCGTCGCGCCCAGTCCTTGTTCGAAAAGCAGAACATGCGCCAGCACGCCGTCACGGTGCTGAACGCCATCGCCATCCTTTACAACCGGATGGGCGACAACCAGCAGGCCGTGCACATCTACACGCGCGCGCTGAAAGCCCAGCGCGAGTCGGGCCTGCGGCGCGAAGTGGCCGTTACGCTGTACAACCTCGGGCGCGCGCACGAGAACCTGAAGGAATGGGAGTTCGCGCGGCGAGCGTTCACCGAGTCCCGCGATATCAACAAGGAAATCGGGTACGCGCGCGGTGAGGCGTATGCGCACCGGGGACTCGCAGCGGTAGCGAATGCCACCGGCGACTCGCGCCGGGCGCTGGACATCCTGAAGCAGGCCGATGCGCTCAGCCAGCAGACATCGGATGCCCGCCTCGTGGCGCATATCCAGCTGGTGCGCGGAATCGCGCTCCATCGGCTGGGCAGGCTCGCGGACAGCGAGGCTTCCCTGCAGGAAGCGCTGGACGTGTTCAGGCAGCAGGACGCTTTGGGCGATCTCAGCCAGGCCTACGCGGAGCTGTCGCTCGTGCAGGCCGAGATGGGCAACTGGCGCGACGCCTACATGAGCCAGGCCCAATACAAGCTCATCTCCGACAAGCTGCTCAACAACCAGCTCGACCAGCGCTTCGCCACGCTGAAAGTCGAATTCGACACGGCGGCGAAGGAGCAGGAGAACGCCCTGCTCATGCGCGAAAACCAGGCGAACGAGAAGGCGCTGACGGAAGCGCGCCGTGCGCGGCAATTGCAGGCGGTGGCAATCGTGCTCACGGTGCTGCTGGCTGGGTTGCTCGCCACGCTCGCCATTCACCAGCGTCGCACGACTCTGCGAATGCGGAAGCTGGCGCTGACAGATGAGCTCACTGGCGTGCCCAATCGCCGGGATGTGCTGAACCGGCTGGAGGCACTGCTATCACGGCCGGGCGAGCCGCCGTGCTGCGCGCTCATCATCGACATCGATCACTTCAAGAGCATCAACGACGTTCACGGTCACCCGATCGGGGACGAGGTGTTGAAGTTCGTGGCGCGCGAGATCCGCACAGCCGTGCGCGAGCCGGCGTTCTTCGGGCGACTGGGCGGTGAGGAGTTCCTGATCGTGTTGCCGGATACGACGCTCGAAGGCGCGCTTCCGGCGGCGGAACGCTTCCGCGAGCAGATCATGATGGTGGACACCACGAGGTGGCTGCCGGTCCGCCGGCGCATCACTGCGAGCATCGGCGTGACGGTTTCGCGCCCGGGCATCTGCACGTCCAGCGACATGCTGATGCGCGCAGACGGTGCCCTCTACGCCGCGAAGCGCAGCGGCCGCAATTGCGTGCGGACTTCGGCGGACGAGCCGGAGCCGAGCTCGCCCCAAACGCAGATCGCCTGAAACCTCGGAAAGCCCTCAATCGCCGGGCGGCCCGGAGTCTTCAGCCGCCCGGCGATTGAGGGCTTCTTCGCTCCTGGCCAGCCCCCAAAACGAAACGCCCCCCGCACTTTCGCGCGGAGGGCGTCGTCTCGATCAGCCGTCGACAGCGATCAGCTGCCGTACGTGTCGCGATGCGTGGAGTACACCTTATCCTGCGTCGTGATGAACTCAAGCAGCGCCGGCTTGCCTTCCTTCGTCGCGCGGATGCCCTCGACGAGCGCATGCACGATCTGCGACGGCTCCGTGATGCGCGCGGAGTACCCGCCGAGCGCCTTCGCGAAGTCCGCGTAGTTGCCCGAGATGTCCGTCGACTTGTACTTCTCCTTCGACACGGCCATCGCCTTGAACTCCATGGCCATGGAGAAGTTGTTGAACAGGATCGAGAGGATCGGGATCTCGCAGCGGACGCAGGTCTCGAAGTCCATGCCCGTCATGCCGATGGCCGCGTCGCCCCACATGTTGATGCAGAGCTTCTCGGGGTGGGCGAGCTTCGCGCCCATCGCAAGGCCGAGGCCGTAGCCGAGCTGCGTGCTCTTGCCCCAGCCGAGGTAGGTGAGCGGCGCTTCGGTCTTCCAGAACGGCGACAGCTCGTCGCGCGGGCTGCCGGCGTCGTGCGTGATGATGGTGTTCTTCACGTCCGCGATCTGCAGGAGCTCATGGATCACGCGATACGGCGAGATCGGCTTCGACTCGCTCGTGAGACGCGGCATCCACTCCTTCAGCCAGGGCTCGTTGCTCGCCTTGATGCGAGCGGCGACTTCCTTCGCGATACCGCGCGGCTTGCCCTTCAGGCGATCCTTCAGCGCTTCGTGCAGCATGCCGAGCGCGAGCTTCGAGTCGCCGATGAGCGGGAATTCCGTGTAGATGTTCTTGTTGATGTCCGCAGGCTCATTCGTGTTGTGAATGAACTGCTTGTTCTGCGTCGGGAAGCGGATGCCGAAGCCCGTGGCCGTGAAGCTGGCACCGGCGCCGAACACGACGTCCGAGTTCTGCACTTCGTCGAACACCGCCTTCGAGTACGCGACGCCGCCCGAGCCGAGCGACAGCGGATGGGTCTCCGGGAACGCGCTCTTGCCTTCGAGCGACGTCGTGATCGGCGCTTCGAGCAGCTCGACGACGTTCTTCAGCTCCGTCCACGCCTTCGCGTAGTGCACGCCCTGGCCCGCGTAGATGAGCGGGCGCTTGGCCTTGATGAGGGCCGCGGCGGCAGCGTCGACATCCGAGGGCGACGGCGCGAACGTGATGCGGCGGACGGGCTTGTAGTTGATGTCCTGAGCCGTGCCCGGCACTTCCTCGTTCCACATGTCGCCCGGGACTTCGAGCAGCACGGGACCGGGGCGACCGTTGCGCGCCATCGTGAACGCGCGGCGCAGGGCCGGAATGATCTGCGCAGGCGAGTTGACCTGCTCGGCGTGCTTCGTGACGTGCTGGAAATTCAGCACCGAATTGAATGCGGGCTTCACCCACGCACCCGCCCGGGAAGAGCCGGCCGGAATGACCACCATCGGGACGGCTTCGGAGTACGCCTGCGCGACCGCGCCGAAGGCGTTCTCGACGCCCGGTCCGGACTGCATGGCGAACACGCCCACCTTGTCTCCCGAGGTGACGCGCGCGATCGCATCGGCCATGTGGCCGGCGATGCGCTCCTGGCGCACGATGATCGGACGGATGCCGGCCGCAGCGCAGGACTCGGTCAAGGGGTTGAGCGGATAGGCAAGCAGGTATTCGCAGCCTTCGCGCTTCATGACCTCGGCTATGACTGACACTACGTTCATCGGCAATTTCCTCGGAAGATGTGAATTCGGGTACGGGGCCTAAAAGGGGCGCGCAGCCGGCGCGAACGAGACCCCGAATGCCTCCCATTTGGCGGGGCGTAGTGTAGCGCCCGGGCGCGTGGGGGCTATTGGAGATGCAATTGGATGTCCGCACGGGGTACGGGCGTGTCCGACAGCCGGATTCGTGGAAAGCCCTCAATCGCCGGGCCGGCCTGGAGCAAGAAGCCCTCGGTCGGCGGCGGCTCAGGACGCGGAAGGTCTGTCGAGCCGTCAGTGTGCCGACTCTTGAGCCGCCCGACTCTTAGCCGCCCGGCGACTGAGGTCCGCCTCCGAATTCCGAGCCGCCCGGCGATTGAGGGCCCTGCCCCGTCCCGCCCGTCAAGAGGTCAGGCACCGGCTGCGCCGTGACAGCGAAAGCCGGCCCACCGCACACTCCCCGCGCATTCACGCGGGGGAATCCATGTCAGCTCTTCGAAACTGGGGCGTTCTCGTCATCGCCCTGCTTTGCGTGTCCGTCGGCATGCCGGTCGCGGCCCAGGGGACCGCCGGAAAAGTCGCCGCGCTCCAGGGTCAGCTCCAGGTTCTGGAACGCGAGGCATCGCGGGTGGCGGATGCGAGCGCCATCAAGCGCCTGCAGCGCGCGTACGGCTACTACCTCGACCAGAAGCAGTGGGACGCGCTGGCGGACCTGTTCGCGGACGAAGGAACCATCGAGATCGGCCTCGACGGCGTGTACGTCGGCAAGAAGCGGGTCCGCGAGTACCTGAATGCGCTCGGCGGCGGGACCACCGGCCTGAAGCACGGCGAGCTGAGCGACCACGTCATCCTCCAGCCCGTCATCACGATCGCGGAAGATGGCCTCAGCGCGAAGGGCCGCTGGCGCGCCGTGCTCATGAACGGCCAGCTCGGCGAGCGGGCCATCTGGGGCGAAGGCGTCTACGAGAACCAGTACGTCAAGCAGAACGGCGTCTGGAAGATCCTCAGCATCCACTGGTACGACACGTTCCGCGTGCCCTACGAAGGCGGCTGGGCCAGGAACAAGGATCTGACCGACGGCATCTTCGTCTCGAAGCAGCTGCCTCCGGACCGCCCGCCCTCAGTGAAGTACGGCGTGTGGCCCGAAGTTCACACGCCCGCCTTCCACTATGGCCCCACCCCAGCCAAACGCGCGTTGCCCGAGCCTTCGACGGCGCTCCCCGACGCGGACCCGGCCGTGCGAGCGCTGCAGGCCGCTGTCGAACAGCTTCGCCGCGACGTCCAGCGGGCCGCGGACGTGGACGACATCGAACAGCTCGTCTCCATGTACGGCTATTACCTGGACAAGCAGCAGTGGGACCTCTTCACCGAGCTGTTCGCCGAGAACTCCCGGATGGAGATCTCGCAACGTGGCGTCTACTACGGCAAGAAAGGCGTGCGCCGGGCCGTGGAGCTCTTCGGCCCGCAGCACATCGAGAAGGACCACCTTCACAACCACATCCAGATGCAGCCGGTCATCACGGTGTCCCCGGATGGCAAGCACGCATGGGTTCGCAGCCGCGCGCTCAGCATGCTCGGCACGTTCAACGGCATCGGCGTGTGGGGCGACGGCGTGTACGAGAACGAGATGGTGAAGGAGAACGGCGTGTGGCGGTTCCGCGTGGACCATGTCTACACGACGTTCTTCGCCCCGTACGAGCCGGGCTGGGGCACGGGCGCGCGCGGCACACCGAAGGCCAGCGCGAAGATTCCGCCCGATGCGCCGCCGACGGAGGTCTACGAGAGTTTCCCCGAAGTCTTCATTCCGAAATTCCACTTCCATAACCCTGTGACGGGCGGTTGGATTCCGGTGCGCGAGAAGATCGACGTTTCGAAGCTGCCGTCGCAGGTACGTGGACAGGTGTCGCGTATCGAAAATCTCGTGACACGCCTCGCTGACGAGGACGCCATCGAGAATCTGCAACGCACATACGGTTTCTACACCGACAAGGGCCAGTGGAAGGACGCCGCGGACCTCTTCGCGACGGACGGCACGCTCGAGGTCGGCGCAAGCGGCGTGTACGTCGGCCGGGATCGCATCCAACAGTACCTTTCGCGCACGTCGCCGCTCGGGCTCGTCCGCGGAAAGCTGTTCAATCACCTGCAGCTGCAGCCGATCGTGGATGTGGCGCCCGATGGCAACTCCGCGAAGGCGCGCTGGCGATTCATCGCCGAGCTCGGCACGGCGGGCGAATCGGCCACCTGGGGCGCGGGCACCTACCAGAACGAGTACGTGAAGGAGAACGGCATCTGGAAAATCCGGCGCCTCCACGCCTTCAACCGCTTCTACACGCCGTACGCGGACGGCTGGGGCAAGACGGCTCTGCCGGATGCCGGGCCGGACAAGGAGTTCCCGCCGGACCGGCCGCAGAGCGTTGCGTACAAACCGTATCCTGCTACCGATCTGCCGCCCTTCCATTACCGGCATCCGGTGACGGGGCGCTAGAAACTGTCGCCGATCGCAGGGACGCGACAGCCGCCGTCGACGCGCGCGCGCGGCTGGAATCGGCGACGCCGTGGAAGATGCCACGGAAATGGACACGTAACCGCCACGCGAAACATGCGCGCGCTTTCGATCGCTGCCCAGCTTCAGCGACCGGCGCGCGTGTGGCGGGAGAGTGATCTCGTTCACGATCCGTCGGTCCGATGACACGTTTCATCCGACGAAGCGGCCTGCTTTCTTGTCCACGCGCAACCCCGCGTCTATAGTCAAACGGACCTGGTCGAACGCTTCAGGGCAGGCGAGCAAGCGAGGGTCGCATGCCAGACAACGGAATCGGCGCGCCGCAGAAGAGCGGCATTCGGGCGGTGCTCAACGCATGCCGCGCGAAGATCGCGCGCCTGAGAGGCCGCCTCGTCAATCGCCAGGACGTCGACGACCTCCTGCAGGAAGCGTTCATGCGGTCCTTCGAAGCCGCGGGCAAGCCTTCGGTGCGCAACAGTCCGCGCGCCTTCCTCCTCCGGGCGGCCAGCAATCTCAGGCTCAGCCCTGCCGCCGGCGCGAAAAGCGCGCAGCAGGAAGACCTCGCGGTCCCCGAGGTGTATCAGCTCTCGACGGAAATCCCGGAATCCGAGCTCGCGGACAGCAAGCGGTTCGCCACGTTCTGCCGGGCCCTCGGCAGCCTGCCCGAGGAATACCGGCGCACGTTCATCCTCAAGAAGGTCTACGGCCTCAGCCAGCAGGAAATCGCGGACCGGCTCGGCATTGCCGCGAGCGCGGTCGAGAAGCACATCGCGAACGGCCTGACGATGTGCCGGGACTACATGGAAAACGCGGGCCGTCCGGCGCCGGGCAACGGCGGCGAGCCGGATAATCGCAAGAACGGCCGCCGGCGCTCCCCATGAGCAAGCTCGTCGCCTTTCCGGACGCCCGGAAGGCGCGGGAGGAAGCGTCGCGGTGGCTTGCGAGCCTGGATCGTGGACTCAGTGACGGCGAGCGCGCGGACCTGCGCAGCTGGCTGCGCGATCCGCTGAACAACAAGACCTTCCTCGAGATGGGCAAACTCTGGCGCGGTCTCGACGCCATCGCTGTGTTGTCGGAGCTCTTCCCGCTCCGTCAGGAACCCTTGAATCCCAAACCTCACCGCAGCTTCACTGCGGTGGTGGTCGCCGCAATTGCCGCGGCATGCATCGCTGTCGCCAGCACGCTCATGCTTACGGGCGACACGCCCTGGTCGCTCATGGCGAGCAGGCAAGTGCCGCCGCCCGTGTTCAGCCACACGTATCGAACGGCGATGGGCGAAACGCGGGTGGCCAAGCTCGCGGACGGCAGCACGGTCACGCTGAACACCGGCACGCGCATCGTCGTCTTCTACTCGCCCGGTTCGCGCGACGTGTATCTCCAATACGGCGAAGCGCGGTTCGATGTCGCGCGCGAGAACCGGCCGTTCAACGTGCGCGTTGGCGGGCGCGTGCTGCAGGCCCTCGGCACAACGTTCAACGTACGTGTTCTTTCACAGGACAGCGCCGAGCTCACTGTCACCCAGGGCAAGGTGAAGGTGATCTACGAGTCGCCGCTTCGCTCGGATCCGCCAGCACGCCTCAGGGACCAGATCCTGCACGGTGAGACCATCGTGAACGCGCAGGAGTCAGCGCTCGTCGAGCCGGGGCTGCAAACCGTACGAAAGCTGGACGTCACGGAAATCGAGAGCCGGCTGGCCTGGCAGCAGGGCATGCTCTTCTTCCAGGGCGAATCCCTCGAACGAGTACTTGCCGAAATGAATCGGTACACCACGACGAAGTTCGTGATCGCCGACGAGTCGCTTCGGGAAGCGCGCGTCGGTGGGTACTTCCGGGCGGGCGACGTCGACGGCCTGCTCGAAGCCCTCCGAGTGAACTTCCTCATCGACTCGCGCCGGGACTCGCAGGGTCGGGTACTCCTCACCTCGATTCCACCCCCGCACTGATCGCTCCGATTTCACCTCGCGGCGCTGCCGTCGCTACACTGCCGTCCGGCTTTCGGCAGCCACGGACTCACGCGTGCGACTCAGCTCGGCAATCCGCTATCTCGGCTATCCCGCGAACCTCGCGTCGATCATCTTCATCGTCATTACTAGCATCCTGATGACTGCAGGCCTGCGCACGCTGCCGTTTGGCGGAGCGCTCGTCGTCATCATGCTCGCGTGGGTCCTGAAGTACGGGCTCGTGATGGTCGAGCACATCGCGTGGAAGACGGAGGGCGAGCCTGTGCTCTCCGTGGAGATGGTGAATCCGGTCGAGCAGGGAAAGGCTTTCGTGCTACTCATCGTGATAGGAGAGCTTTCGCTCGCGGGCTGGGCAGCGACGTACTGGTTCGGCCCGGTGGCCGGATGGATCATCGGCCTCTGTGCCATCGGCCTGCTGCCCGCGGTCGTTGCCATCCAGACCGGGACGGACAGCGCGCTCAAGGGCCTCGATCCGCGCCTCTGGTACCGCGTGATCCGCTGGATGAAGGTCGACTATCTCCAGCTCCTCCTCGCCATCTTCGTTTTCTGGATAGTCGCCATCCTCATCCTGTTTTCGCCGTTCGGCACGCCGCTGCCGACGGTCGTGAAAATCGGGCTGCTCATGTTCGGGTGGTTCTCGGTTCTCGCGCTGCTCGGCGGCTCGATTCTGGAGCGGCGCACGTCCGACCCGGACGATTCGCCCATCGAACGCGCCGAGCTCGAAGTGTCTCCCGCGGAAATCGAGAAGGAACGCGCGAGGAAGATCGACAGCATCTACGGCGAGTGGCGCAGCGGCGCGCAGAAGAACGCGTGGCAAACGCTCATGCGAACCGTGGAGTCGAGCGACGACCCGGTGGGCGAGCTGCGCTGGCTTCTCGAGCGAATCGCCGCCTGGCCCGAACCCCGGCTCGCCGGTCGCGTGGCGCAGGAGCTCGTACCTCGCCTGCTTGCGATCTCTCGCTTCGGCGAAGCGATTTCGATCACGCGGCAGCGGCTCGCCGAAGACCCGGAGTACCGTCCCCTCACGGCGAACGAAACCTTGCGCATGGTGAGGGTTGCGCGCGACGGCGGAGACCGACCGACGGCCCGCGCGCTGCTGCGGGACTTCCAGCGATTCTTCCCGAACGATCCGCTGCAAGCGGCGGCCGACGACCTGGCACAGCAGCTGCAACGCTGATCCGTCATGGCGCTGTTCGAAATCGTCATCGCCCTGCTGCTCGTGGGAGCCATGCTGGCCCTGCTCGCGGACAGGATCGGAGTGCCTTACCCGGCATTGCTCGCGCTCGCAGGCGCGGGGCTCGCGCTCGTGCCCGAAACACCGCAGATCACGCTGGATCCGGAGCTCGCACTCGCGCTCTTCGTCGCACCCGTGCTGCTCGATGCGGCATTCGACGCCTCTCCGCGCGACCTGAAGGACAACATCACGTCCGTGAGCCTGCTCGCGGTCGTGATCGTCGGGCTCACGGTCGCCGCAGTCGCCTTTGCCGCGCACACAGTCGTCCCGGAGATGAGCTGGATGGCGGCCATCGCCCTCGGCGCGATCGTCGCACCGCCGGACGCATCGGCTGCGACCGCGGTGCTTCGGAAGCTGCGTCCGCCTCACAGGCTCATGGTCATTCTCGAAGGCGAAAGCCTGTTCAACGACGCGACGGCGCTGATCACTTATCGAGTGGCGGTCGGCGCGGTGCTCACGGGCACCTTCTCGGGCTGGATGCTCGTCCCGACGCTGCTGATCACCGCGGGCGGTGGAGCGATCGCTGGAGTGCTGACCGCGCACCTGTTCATGCGGATCGCGCGGAACATAACGGACATCCAGGTATCCATCGTCATTCAGTTCATCGGGACGTTCGGAGTCTGGATCGCGGCGGAAAAGGTCGGCCTTTCGCCCATCATCACGGTGGTCGCCTACGCGATGACGGTCGCGCGGCACGTGCCGGAGTTCATGGGCGCCCGGCACCGCATCTCATCGTATGCGGTGTGGGAAGTCGCGGTATTCGTGCTGAACGTGCTGGCTTTCGTGCTCATCGGATTGCAGCTCCGCGGAATCGTCTCGCGCGTCGAAGGGCCCGAGTGGAACACGTACATCCTGTGTGCGACAGCGGTCTGTGCCGCAGTGATCCTCGTCCGGTTCGTCTGGATGCCGTACAACTGGTTCGTGCGGTGGCGCATCCGCCGCTTCGGCGCGAAGCTGCCGCGCGGGATGGCGCCGCCGACTATCGGCACCGGCCTCATCGTCTCCTGGTGCGGCATGCGCGGGATCGTGACGCTTGCCGCGGCACTGGCCCTGCCTCACGGCGGGGATACGACATTCCCTCATCGCGATCTCATCGTTTTCTGTGCATTCTGCGTGGTGCTGAGCACGCTGGTGATCCAGGGCGGAACATTGGGTCCGCTGCTGAAACTGCTGAAGATCCGGGACGACGGCGCGGTCGAGCGGGAGCTTCACCTCGCACGGGTGGAGACGGCGCGCGCCGCTGTCGAGGAGCTCGAGCGTCATGCTCCGGACGACGATCTGGCGGAGATTCTCCGCGGCGAGTACCAGGCCCGGATGCAATCCGGTACCGTCGAACCCGAGAGTCTGGCGGAGCTGCAGCAGCAGGCCGTGCGAGCGCAGCGGAGGAAGCTCGTGGAGCTGCGTGCAAACTCGGTCATCGGCGACGACGCTTTCCACGCCGCCGAGGAAGAGATCGACCTGCTGGAACTGACTGCCGACACGCGCGTCCTGCCGGTCACCGGGAGCGGGAATCGCGGCGCTGAAAGCCCGGGCGGGCAGCCGTCCTCCGAGCTTCGACACAACCCCAACGCGACGGGAGAATCATGAGTCGATCCGCTGAAGCACTGACCGCACCCGCCGCCGGCACGAGCACGAAGCTGCCCCGGCAGATCCCCTACATCATCGGCAACGAGGCCTGCGAGCGCTTCAGCTTCTACGGGATGCGCAACATCCTCACGCCCTTCCTCGTGGGGACGCTGCTGCTCTACGCGCCGGAGGCCGAGCGGGCCGGCATCGCGAAGGACGTGTTCCACACGTTCGTGATCGGCGTGTACTTCTTTCCGCTCGTCGGGGGCTGGCTTTCCGATCGTTTCTTCGGCAAGTACCGGACGGTCTTGTGGCTCTCTCTCGTGTACGTCCTGGGCCACGCGTGCCTGGCGTTGTTCGAGGACAACCGCACGGGCTTCTACACGGGCCTCACGCTCATCGCCATCGGCTCGGGCGGCATCAAGCCCCTGATCTCGTCGTTCGTGGGCGACCAGTTCAATCGCGACAACAAGCATCTCTCGAAGATCGTCTACGACGCGTTCTACTGGTCCATCAACTTCGGGTCCTTCTTCGCATCGCTGCTGATGCCCATTTTCCTGCGCAACTACGGGCCCGGCGTCGCGTTCGGGATTCCCGGCGTGCTGATGCTCATAGCCACCATCGTCTTCTGGGCCGGCCGCAACAAATACGTGCACGTGCCGCCCGCGCCGCCCGATCCGCACTCCTTCCTGCGCGTCGTGCGAACGGCTCTCCTCACTCCCGCGGACGGCAAGGGCCGGCCCGGGCTCGCGGTGGCGGGCGTAGGCGCTCTCCTTGCGGTTTTCTCCTTCATGACGATGGGAACCCTCGGGTTCGTCGCCGCCTTCTGCCTGGCGCTCGTATGCGTGCTGGCGTTCGGCGGCGCCGGGGCCTGGATGCAGCTCGATCGGGCGCGGGGCGTGCACCCGCCCGAGGCGGTGGACGGGGTACGTGCGGTGCTACGTATCCTTATCGTGTTCGCACTCGTGACGCCGTTCTGGTCGCTCTTCGACCAGAAGGCCTCCACCTGGGTACTGCAGGCGGACCAGATGACGAAACCAGACTGGTTCCAATCTGCGCAGATGCAGGCCCTCAATCCGGTGCTCGTCCTCCTCCTCATCCCGTTCAACAACCTGGTGCTCTATCCGGCCCTGCGGCGCTTCGGGGTCGAGCCGACGGCGCTCCGGCGCATGGGGACAGGCATCGCATTCTCCGGGCTCGCGTGGATCGCCGCGGGCGCGCTTCAACTCGCGATCGACGGCGGGGATGCCGTCTCGATCGTCTGGCAGGTGCTGCCTTACGCGCTGCTCACGTTCGGCGAAGTGCTTGTTTCCGCGACAGGACTCGAATTTGCGTACAGCCAGGCGCCCCACGCGATGAAGGGCGTGATCATGGCCTTCTGGCTCCTCGCGACCACGGTCGGCAACCTCTGGGTGCTGCTCGCGAATGCAAGCGTTCGCAGCGAGGCGGTGATCTCACATATCGCAGGGACCGGGCTCAGCGAGACGGCATTTCTGATGTTCTTCTTCGCGGCCTTCGCGCTTGTCGTGGCAGGCATTTTTGGCCTCTACGCGCGCCGCTATCCCATGCAGGATCACTATAGAGCCTGAGCGGCAGTGGCAGTTGCTGGTGAAACCGCGCGGCGGCCCGAAACTCCAAAAATCCGCCAAATCACACCAGCGGCCTTACGGACACTTGCCGGACCGGGCGAAGTCTTATCTAATCCCCCGCGATCGGGAGCGAGGCGCGGCAACCTACAAACTCGCGGGGCTTCTTCCGGAAGCGCCGAAAGCCGTCGCCCGCTCTTCGAGGGGGAGAAAATGGTGAATCGAGCATCTGCGCATTCTGGGTTGGGTGCCGGTGGCCGCGGTAACGCGTCCGGCGGCCGGGCCACCTCGCGGGGACGTCACTCGCGGCCGGCCAAGACGATGGCGCCTCTGCAGGCCCATCTCGAGAACGACGAGCTTCTGGAAGAATACAAACGGTACTACCGCATCGGATCCGAGACGGATCTCCAGTTGCGGCTGACGCGAGGGTTCACCCTCGTCACCCGTCGCTGGCGCAAGTACCTGGACGAGCACCTGCGGCGGATCGGCCAGAGCCAGGCGCGCTGGGAGGCCCTGTTCGCCGTGGCGATGACGCGAGAAGGGAGCGCGCTGGGCACCATCGCGAAGCGCGTCGGCGTCGAAGGCCCCACGTTCGTGCGCATGATCGCGCAGTTCGAGCGTGAGGGGCTCGTGAAACGGCTCTCGAGCGACGAGGACCGTCGCGCGAGCATCATCAAGATCACGCCGAAGGGCGAGGCCGTGCTCGCGGAGATGCGCGAGCTCACCACGAAGGCGCGCAAGGATTTCCTGGGCGACATCTCGGTGGACGAAGTCCGCCGCATGCTCGACATGCTCGAGCACATGTTGTCCTTCCTCAAGGATTAGCCTCACGGCGCGCCGGCGCACGATGCGCCGGCGCGGCTGGCTGGCATAACCCGCCGCTGGTTCAGGGCGGGCGATTCCCGGATTTTTCACGCTGGAGCGCAGGGCGGCTTTCAGGCGGGCGCGTGCCCTCCTTCGCGGCACGCACATGCATTCCAGGCGAGGCCCGGATCCTTTTGGGAATCTGCCGGAGCCGGCTTGTCCATCTGACGGCATGGCTGCGTGTGCTGGCTCGCGTGTAGACGAGCCTCGTTCGCATCGCACGGCGGACGTGCGTCACATTTCCGGATGGACGCTCCGGCGACTCCACCTGCCGGACCTGTCCGCCGCATGGGCATTCCCGCACGCCGCGCCAAAACCCTTTGATCCGACAGCCACTTGCCGCGCACCGCGCTGCCGAAACCCCGTGGTTTCCAGCGTCGGCAGCCGGCGACGCGTCCGCTTTCCTGCGGCGAGCCCCGGTTGACGCAAGCAACGTCGTTAGGTAGCCTTCTACCTAACTTACATAGCAATCTATGTAGTTAAGGTTTCACGGTATGGTTGTCGGGGAGCCCCCCTCTCCCGCCAACACGGCAGGCGCCAAAGGCGAATGCCGGTAGGGCGTCCAGCGCAAACTGGACGCCCTTTTTTTATTGCGCGGGCTTTTCTTCTACTGCGGCTACTGCGGCGGCTTTATTGCGCCGACTTTTCCGCATGTGCGCCGAACGCACGCCGCAGCCGGTCCACGATCCCGTGAAGGTCGGGAAGAACTTCCGGCGGCGCTTCCAGCACCTCGAAATCCACCCCCGCCATCAACGCCTGGGTGACGAGCCACTCCGGCGAATCGGCTCCCACGCTGAGCACGCAATGCTCGTCGTCCAGTTTTTCCAGCTGCCCGCACCAGGCCGGCACCTGCTTCGACAGGACTTCGTGCGCTCCCTTGATCTTCACGCGCATGCGGTACGTGTAGGCGGAGTGCATGATCGCCCGCGACACGTACTCGACGATGTCGCCCGGAAACTTGCGCGGAACGAACTGAGTGCCGACGCCCGACACCTGCTGCACGCGGTCCACGCGAAAAGTCCGCCAGTCCTCGCGATCCACGTCCCACGCGACGAGGTACCAGCGCCGGCCGGTGTGAGCGAGCCGCATCGGTTCCAGATTTCGCGTCGTCGCCTTCCCTGCGCGGTCCTTGTAGCTCAATTTGAGCCTCAGGTTGTCGCGGCAGGCAGCGGCGATGCGCGTGAGCACATCCACGGCGGGAGCACTGTCGCCGACCGGCAAAGTGATCGTGACTGAATGCAGGGCACTCGCCCGCCTGCGCAGCCGGGCCGGCAGCACCTGGTCGAGCTTCGCGAGCAGCCCGATCGAGGTCTCCTCCATCCGGGCGACGCTGCCGGCCGCGGCCCGAAGCGCGACGGCCACGGCAACCGCCTCGTCGTCGCTCAGGAGCACGGGGGGCATCGAGGACCCCGCGCCGAGCTGATATCCGCCCCCGTGGCCGGAGAAAGCCTGCACGGGGTAGCCGAGCTCCCTCAGCCGCTCCACGTCCCGCCGCACGGTGCGCTGATCGATCTCCAGGCGTTCGCTCAGGTCCCTCCCCGACCAGTGGCGGCGCTGCTGGAGCAGCGTGAGGAGGCGCAGCAGGCGGGTCGACGTGGGAAGCATGGGGCGCAAGCGTAGCTCAGTTCGAGGACAGAAACTGTCCGCGAACCGGGGCTACGATTTCGCTCGCCAGGGACGCCCCCCCTCCCCCATCCAAAAGGTCAGAACAATGAGCCAGAAGACTTTCGTCGGTAGCTGCCACTGCGGCCACGTGCGCTTCGAAGCCGATATCGACGTCGATGCCGGCACGGGCAAATGCAACTGCACCATCTGCACGAAGATGCGGTTCTGGGGCGCGGTGGTGAAGCCGTCTTCGTTTCGCCTGCTCTCCGGGCACCACGTGCTCACGGATTACAGGTTCAACTCGGAGTCAGTGCACCACCCGTTCTGCAAGTACTGCGGAGTGCACTCATTCTCCCACGGCAACGTGCCGGAAATCGGCGGCGAGTTCTTCTCGGTGAATCTCGCCTGCCTCGACAACGCCTCCTTCACGGAGCTGGCGGACGCGCCGGTGCGCTATTACGACGGGCGGAACAACAACTGGGCGAACCCGCCCGTCGAAACCCGTCACCTCTAGCTAGAAGCGCCTGCCGTCGATGGTGTCGCGCGGCGGCGGCTCCTGCCGCTCGCGCGTCATCAGGATGTCTTCGAAATCCAGATTCGAGGGGTTGGCGAGCGCGCCGTCCTTGCTCACAGCCTGCGCAATCACGCCGAGCTGGTGGCCGTTCTGCGTTCCCGTGAGCGGCACGTTGACGTCGACGGCCGTGAGCCGTACGTCGTCCACCCACAGTGAACCCCGGCCCTGCAGCGAGAAGCCGTAAGCCAGCACCTCGCCGTGCCAAGGCACGTCCATCACCACGCGGTAGCGATGCCACTCGCTCTTCGACTGGTCGGCGACGAGCCTCATCGGCACGACCTGATATGCGATGACCACTCGCGCCGGATCCGTCACGTACATCCATGCCATTGCGATGGGATTGCCACCCGGCGCAGTGGCGCGCATCGCCAGGCTCAACTGGACACGTTGCCCGACGTAGGGCCCGGCCAGCACCGCCTGGACCGCCGAGCCCGTGAGGTTCGGCTGGATCTCGCCTTCGTGCGACCTCAGCACGGCGCTGGCGTTGCCGCTGAAGACGATCGCGCGATCGGTTCTGAGCTCGTAGTTCTTCGAAGCGCTCCCGCGCAGGTGCCAGTCCTTCGGCACACCGAACGGCGGAGGCGGCGCTGGCGGCGCGGCCGATTTCACCTGCGGTTTGGAGGCCGGCATTTCCGGCAGCTTGAAATTGCTCTGCCGGGGCGCGCTCGCGTCGGCCTGGACCGACTGCTGCGCTGGGGACTGGGAAACGACCTGAGCGCGCACCACGGGCTTGCGATCCGCCGGCTCCGTCTCGCGGGTCAGCCACCAGGCGATGAGCGCGCCGGCGAGCGCGATGAGAATGAGTTGTGCCGCCCGCTTTCCCATGCAGCAAGTGTCAGGCATAACCGCCGCGGAATGCACCGGAAACGTAAATCGCCGGCTTTGCGGTTCGCGGGTGGTTCGCCTCTCGGACGTCGCCACGGGCCCGCGGCGACAACCTCAAGCTGACCGGTTCAGCTCGCCCGGGAAGCAGCGTCCTGCGCGACGAACCTGCAAAAACCCTCGATGAACCTCGTGAGCCGCTCGCGGGCGTGCGAATCCACGAGGCGTCCCGACTCGTCGAACATCTTGCGCGCCTCGAACACGAGCAGCCGCTCGTCGAACCAGGGGCGCATGCCAAGAGTGCGGATCACCGGCAACCATGCGGCCTGCGAGAGCGTGGTGCCGAAGCGGCCAGGCGAAGCACCCATGAGCGCCACAGGGCGGCCGCGAAAAACACGCGCGATGTCCGCGTCGGGACGCGAGAGCCAGTCGATCGCGTTCTTGAAGACACCGGGAATCGAGTTGTTGTACTCGGGCGTGACGAGCAGCAAGCCGTCCGAAGAAGCAATGTCATCCTTCAGCTTCTGCACGGCTTCGGGAATGCCAGGGCCGTTCTCAACGTCCGCGTCATACAGAGGGATGCCGTGGATGGTGTGCTGATCGAGAGTCACCCCCTGCGGCACTACTTCGGCCGCCGCCCGCAGAAGCGATGTGTTGTAAGAGCCCCGACGCAGGCTGCCCGAGATACCCACGATACGAACCATACGCGTACTCCTGCTCGCGAGACTGAGCTTGCGCGCAACCGCGCGCGACGAGAAGCGGCAGTCAGAACCAGCCGTAATTGAAACTAATGCTGATGCGTTCGGCATCCAGCGGATTCGGCGCGACTTCGTGTCGCAGCCAGCTTTCGAACAGCACGAGGGTGCCCGCCTCCGCGGGCAGCACGACCCACGGCCGATGTTTCGCATTCGGCTTGCGAGGCGGCGCCGCCATGAAGCGGTCGAGTCTCGGATCCTCGAACTTGATCCCGGGACAGCCGCGCGGCGTCTGCACGTAGTACGTGCCGCTGATCGTCGAAAGCGGATGAAGGTGCAAGCCATGCACCACCTGGCGCGGCATGATGTTCACCCAGCAGTCCGTCATCGCAAGCTCGCGACCGGTGAGATCGAATTCGAGCCGCCTCGCGAACGCCTTCACGTGCCTCGAAAGAGAGCGCTCGAGCGCCGCGAACGTCGGCGAAAGCCGATGCAGTCCGCTGACGGAGTTGTACGAGGTGTAGCCACCTGGATAGTTTTTGGCCGACCAGCGGCGACCGGATTCGTCGTCCTCGCGCAGTTGCCTGCACTCGCGCAGCAACTGATTGTTGAGCGTGCGCCATTTCGAGGCACGGAGGCGGGACGAGTACACGAAGGTCGGAAACAATGCGCGTGTGTTCATGGGCTGCGCGCATTTTACGCCCGAGCACACTGGCGAGAGCTGTGCAATTGTCGCTATCATCCGACATCATCTGAAGATCCCCGGATCGCTGATGGCGCACATCGAGCTGCCCCGCGCGCTAGAGGACTATTTCGCCTTTGCGGAAACCACGGCCACGCGTAACGGGCGGCGTTTCGTACTGACACTTCCGTACTTCTGCGGCTCGGGTGCCGGCGCGAAGCTGGATCGCCTGCAGTGGTGGTTCCACATGAGCCCCGAGCAGGAGCGGCAGATGGGAGAAGCCGCGGTCGCCACGCTCAAAGCGCAAGCCGTCGAACGCTTCCGGCGCCATATCGAAAGATGGCTGCAGAACACGCGGCAACGGCTGCATGGTGAAGAGCCGATTCCCCGCATCGATCCGGTCTCCGCTGTCCTCCCCTCCGAAATGCCCGACGTCGCCGCGACTTTCGCGCCCACTCCGTCCGCCCCGCACGCCACCGAGACCACGGCCGAGGTCGTGCAGTGGCCCGCCGAGCGCGTCGCCAACGGCTGACAACCTCTGGCTCGGCCGAATAGACCCGAATTCGCGCGCGAAATGGCGGTAAACTGCGCGCCGCCTGACCTGAACCTTTCTTCCCCCCCCTTGCCGCCCCGGCGGCCCACCTGGAGCTTGCATGCGCCACTTCCTCTCCACCGCTGTCATCGTCGCTGCGCTCGCCCTTCCCGCGGGCTGCTCGAAGGCTGCGCCCCCGAAGCCCGTTTCCGACGATGAGAAGACCCTCTACTCGCTCGGCGTTCTCCTGAGCCGCAACCTCGAGGCCTTCGCGCTGACGCCGAAGGAAATCGAGCTCGTGAAGGCCGGTCTCGAAGACGGCGCGCTCGGCAAGCCCGAGCAGGTCGAAGTCGAGAAGTACGGCGAGGCCCTGGAGAAGCTGCACAGCACGCGCCTTCAGGCCCTCATCGAAAAGGACAAGAAGGCCGGCGCGGAATTTCTGACGAAGGCCGCGGGCGAGACCGGCGCCACGAAGACTGCCTCGGGCATCGTGAAGAAGACGATCACCGAAGGCACAGGTGCTTCTCCCACCGCGACGGACGAAGTGAAGGTGCACTACGAGGGCACCCTCGTGAACGGCCGGGTGTTCGACAGCTCGATCAAGCGCGGCGAGCCCGCCACCTTCCCGCTGAACGGCGTGATCCCGTGCTGGACGGAAGCCGTGCAGCTCATGAAGGTCGGCGAGAAGGCCCGCATCGTGTGCCCGGCTGAGCTCGCCTACGGCGAGCGCGGTTCGCCGCCGCAGATCCGCCCGGGCTCGACGCTGATCTTCCAGGTCGAGCTGCTGGATGTCGTGAAGGACGAAGCGGGCGCGGGAACCGCACAACCCCCGCAGCAGTAATCGTCCATCCTTCGAGGACTCGTCCTCGTTTCGTCAAAGAGCTCCCTGCCAGCGGCATCCGCTGGCAGGGATGTCTCGCAGAAAATTCCCTTCTTGCCTTGACCGCGAATCGGCGTCCGCTATTGTCGGGCGCCGCGGATGCGGCTTGCTTCACGAGCCTCCCGCGCAAGAACAAAGGGGGGCGTGATGTGGGATCAGGGCTACGTACCGGTCGCGGGCAGTCTGGGTTGGTCGGCGGCCGTCGCCGCCTTGCCGATTCTCGTGCTGCTCATCGCGCTTGGCGTGCTGAGACTGTCGGCGTGGAAATCGGGCCTGGCCGGCCTGGTCACAGCGATTCTTCTCGCCGCGCTCGTGTACGGAATGCCGTGGTCCCTCGTGCTCAGCTCCACGGCGTACGGTGCTGCGTTCGGCCTCTTCCCCATCGCGTGGATCGTTTTCTGGGCCGTCGCGCTCTATCGGCTCACCGTCGAGACGGGGCAGTTCGAAATCATCAAGGACTCCGTCGGCCGGCTCACGCCGGATCGGCGGCTGCAGGCGCTGCTCATCGCCTTCGCGTTCGGGGCGTTCATTGAAGGCGCGGCAGGGTTCGGGACACCCGTTGCCGTAGCTGCCGCGATGCTCGCAGGGCTTGGATTCTCGCCCTTCTATGCCGCGGCGATCTGTCTCATTGCGAATACAGCTCCGGTCGCGTTCGGCGCCATCGGAACGCCGCTCGTTACGCTCGCCGGCGTCACGAATCTGCCCCTTTCTTCATTGAGCGCGGAAGTGGGCCGCATCTGCGCGCCCGTTTCGCTGTTCATTCCGGCTTACCTGATGATGGTGATGGGAGGGTGGAAGGCTCTGCGTGCCGTGTGGCCCGGCGCGCTCGTCTGCGGCATCTGTTTCGCGGGAACGCAGTTTCTCGTGTCCACGTACATCGGGCCGTATCTCACCGACATCCTTGCTTCCCTTGTCACCATTCTCGGCCTCGTCGCCCTGCTCTCATTGTGGAAGCCGTTCGACGCGCCTCCGGCAGCGTTCGAAGTGGACCGCCCGCCGACGCGCGTCGTGCTCCGCGCGTGGTCTCCGTACATCCTGCTGGTCATCTGCGTGCTGCTTTGGGGCTACGGGCCGTTCAAGGCCATGCTCGATCAGGCGACCGTTGTGTTCGCCTGGCCGGGGCTCGATGGCCAGATTCAGCGCCTGCCGCCAGTGGTACCCGAGCCCTCTCCGTATTCCGCGAAGTTCACATTGAACATCCTCTCGGCGTCCGGCACGTCCGCGATGGTCGCGATGCTTCTTTCGGCGATCGTGCTGCGGGTTCCGGCCGGCAAAGTGGTTCGCATCATCGGCGGTACGGCGCGGGATCTGGCGTTCCCGATCCTCACGATCGCCGCCGTGCTCGCCCTGGCGTACGTGATGAACTACTCCGGCAACACCGCGACGCTGGGCCTCGCGTTTGCCGCCACCGGAGCCTCGTTCCCGTTCTTCAGCGCGCTGCTCGGATGGCTCGGCGTTTTCCTCACCGGCAGCGACACGTCCGCCAACGCGCTGTTCGGCAACCTTCAGGTCGTCACCGCGAACACGCTGGGACTTTCGCCCGAGCTGATGGCCGCTTCGAACTCAAGCGGCGGTGTCATGGGCAAGATGATCAGCCTTCAGAGCATCTCGGTCGCCGCGGCGGCCACGGGCATGCCCGCGTCGGACGAAGCGAAGCTGTTCCGCTTCACACTGAAACACAGCGTGTTTCTCGCGTGCGTGATCGGGCTGATCGTGATGGCCTACGCGTATCTCTGACGAGGCGTATCTCTGAAGCGCGCGACGCACCTGCGAGCCTTCAGCCCGCGGGCAGCGGCAAGCCCTTCGGCCAGAGCATCCACATGCGAAGCGGCTGTCGCATGCGGCCCGCCTGCTCGCCGGCTTCAGGGCCCGTGCCCCAGAAGAAATCCGCGCGAACGACGCCGCGGATAGCGCCCCCTGTGTCCTGCGCAATCACCAGCCGCTGAAGCGGCCGGTCCGTCGCAGGATAGGTTGTATCGAGAAACACCGGGGCACCGAGCGGAACGGATGCGGGATCGATCGCGATGGACCGGCCGCTCGTCAGCGGCACGCCCTGCGCTCCCTTCGGCCCCTCGCGCGGATCGTCCAGCCTCTCCTCATTGAAGAACACGAAGCTGGGATTCGCGTTCAGTACTTCGACGAGCCGCTCGGGATGCGCATCCAGCCATTGGCGAATGCCAGGCATGGTGGCCTGTTCGACCGTGAGCTCGCCGCGATCCACGAGATAGCGGCCGATGGACTGGTAGGGATGCCCGTTCTGGTCCGCGTATTGCAGCCGGATGACATCGCCGGTCGTGAGCCGCACGCGGCCCGACCCCTGGATCTGGAGCAGGAACGCATCGAGCGCGCTGTCCACCCAAACGATTTCGCGGCCGCGAAGGGATGTGCTCGACTCAAGCTGGGCGCGCTCGTAATACGGCACGACGCGGTTGCCCTCCAGGCGACCCCGCAACCGCTTGCCCTTCAGCTCAGGGTACAGCGACGTGAGATCGATGGTGAGGAGGTCCGGTGGCGGCGAATACAGGGGCGCGGCGAACTTTGCCGACGGCGCGCGCGAGCCGTTAAGCATCGGCTCGAAATAACCCGTGATGAGCCCGACGTCCTCGCGCACCGGACCCGTCTGCTTCACGACGGCGAAGGGCTCGAAATAGCGGTCGAAATAGCTGCGAACCGCCTCGGAAGACTGGGCATCCACACTCTGCGCCGCCGTGCACGCGGCGGACCAACCTGTACGAAACCGCATCGCCCGGCAGCTCTTGAGGAACGCCGGCCACGCTTCCTTCACCTCGTCGCTGCTCCAGCCGGGAAGATGGGACCAACGGACCGGCTCGTATTTCACCGTCGGCGTGGCGGGCGGCGGAACCGGCTCCGGCACGGAAGGGGTGGGACGGGGAGGGACAGCCGGTGGTGGCGAAACGCTGCAGCCCTGAAGAAGAACGGCGCCGAGAGCGATGCCCGACAGCATCCGACTGAAATGTTTTCTCATCCCCTACCTGCCACGAATGAAATATGTACCGCTGCCAGCTTATCGCCAGGCCGCGGCCGGTGTGCCCCGGGCGGCGTCCGCGCGGGCTCGCAATCGTCCCCGACACAGGCCATGATTGCCCCCGGGCATCCGCCACGAAGGCCGCTGCCTGACGGGAACCTGGGTGCTCACGCGCGAGTTTGTCGAAGACCACGGCCGGAGATCCATGTGCAGAATGAACCTGCCCCGCGAAACGGAGCACGTCTCCTCTTCGCCCGCACCTTCTTCCGCAACCCCATCATGCTCGGCTCGGTCATCCCGAGCTCACGCTTCCTGATCAAGGGCGTGCTCGAACCCATCGACTGGGAGCGTGCACGCGTCATCGTCGAATACGGCCCGGGGGTCGGCACGATCACGCGGGACATTCTCAATCGCATGCGTCCGGACGCAAAGCTCGTCGTCATCGAGATGAACGACGAGTTTGTCCGCTTCCTGCGCGAAACGTTCCACGACGAGCGATTGATCGTCGAAGCAGGCTCCGCCGCGGACGTGCGCGCCATCCTGAAGAAGCACGGTTTCGAGACTGTGGACTATGCGATCTCGGGGATCCCGCTTAGCAGCGTGCCTCCGAAAATGCGCGAGCACATCGTTCGCGAGACGCGCGAATCGCTCGCGCCGGGCGGCGCTTTCATCGTGTACCAGTTCACCTCAAGCGTGCTGCCGCAGCTACGGCGCGTGTTCGAAGACGTGAAGCACAATCGCGAATGGCTCAATGTGCTACCGGCGCATCTCTTCTTCTGCACGCCCGCGAGCTCCTCCGCGGGGAACGGGAACGGCGCGGCGCATCCCTGAACGGGCGCGGGGGCCGTGCGCGCTGGCCCGCGCGCAATCGCATCGATTGGTCGATCGCTAGTGAGCCGATTTCTAGTGAGCCGATTTCTAGTGAGCCGATCTCGATCCGCTCGTCGCGAGCCACGAGCCGAGCAGGATGAGCACCAGCCCGACCGCGGGGCCCGCGCCGAAGTCCTCATTCAGCAGGAAAACGCCTAGCAGGAGAGCGACGGCCGGATTGACGTATGTCACGACCGCAGCACGCGAAGCGCCCGCCCGCGAGATCACGTACACGAACAACAGCAGGCCGAGAGCGGTACACACGATTCCGAGAATCGCCACGGAGCTGAGCGCGATTGCGGAGGGAGTGACGGCGGGTGCCGTGAGAACCGCGGGAACGGTGAGCACGATGAAACCCACCGCAACGCTCGCCGACACGACTGCGAGCGAATCCACTCCCGCAAGATGCTTCTGCACGATGAGCGGCCCAACGGCGTAACCGAGGGCCGCAAGCAGGATCGCTCCCGCTCCCAGCCATCCGCGCGAATCCCCACCAATGTCGAGACCGAGCAGCGCCACGACACCGACAAGACCGACGACAAGCCCGAAGAGCCTCCGCGCACTCACGCGCTCGTGCACGCCGAGCAGCGGCGCGACGATCACCACGACGAGAGGCACACCCGCCAGCAGAATCCCCGCGAGCGACGAGCTCACTCGCTGCTCGCCAAACGCAATGAGATAGAAAGGCCCGACGAGCTCGACGCACGCGAAGAGCAGGATCACCCGCCAATACCGGAAAATGCCGCGCAGCTGCCCGCGCCCGACGGCGATCGGCACCAGAAGCAGCGAGGCGCAAAGGAGCCGTCCCCACGCCACCCAGACTGGAGACATCTCACCGACCGCGAGCTTGATGAAGTAATAAGGCATGCCCCAGATGACCCCGAGCGCCAGGAATGCAAGCCACACTCTTGTTGTCATCCCGCCAGTCTAGAGCCCGCTGGCGCGCCGACGCGCACTTCCGGAAGGGGGATTGCTTTGCTTGCAGGGATTTCCACCTCCCGGTCACATAGCGGCCTGCTGTTGGTGTGCCGCTGGATCGGGGCCTAACCTCCCGGCCCTCGGAACACTCGAGAGGGGGCTTGAGGGAACATGAGAACGAGATTCGGAGCGCTGGCGGCGACGACTGTCGCCCTTTCACTGGCCTGTTTCTCGGCCCAGTCCGTGGCCGAAGCCGCGGACGCCGCCAAGCCTGATTTCTCCGGGGTCTGGACGACCTATCGCGGCGCCGGCGGGCCCGGTCGCAACGAGAGCGCGTTCCCGCGCGACGCGCCGATCAAACCCGAGGCGAAGGCGAAAGTCGACGAGTACCGTGCGCTTGTCGCTCCGGAAGGGCTCACGCCCGGCGGCGCCTGCGTGGGCTACGGAATGCCGGCTTCCATGCTCGGTTCCGGCGGCTACCCGATGGAGTGGATCCAGCGGCCCGAGCAGATCACGGTGATCTACGAGGCGCATTCCGAGATCCGCCGCATCTACATGGAGCCCGTTCCTGCGGATACGAGCCAGCTGATTCCCTCGCGCAACGGCAACTCGTTCGGCCGCTGGGAAGGCGACACGCTGGTCGTCGAGACGATCGGCCTCAAGGAAGCCGTCGACCAGAGCTCCGCTCACAGCGACAAGGCGAAGATCATCGAACGCTACAGCATGTCCAAGGACGACAAGGGGGAGCGTGTGCTCACGGCGGAGATGACGATGATCGATCCGGACTGGTACACGAAGCCCGTCACCGTCACGAAGCGGTGGCGCGCCGTCCCCAATGGCAAACTGCTCCCCTACGAGTGCACGGAGCCGCAGTGGGAAGACCAGCTGGAGAAGCTGCGTCAGCAGGCCAAGGCGGCCAGGAAATAACTTTCATTCGGGAACCCACATGATTCGCAAACTTGCACTGGTTCTGTCGCTCGCGCTCGCCGCGCCGGCGTTCGCCCACCACTCCGCCGCGCAGTTCAATTTCCAGGGGCCGAAGAGCCTCGAGGGCGTCGTGAAGGAAGTGCGCATGGCGAACCCGCACATGCGGCTCGTGCTCACGGTATCGGACGAGAAGGGCACGCGGGACATCGAGTTCGAGGGACACAGCCTCAACAACCTGTATCGCGCGGGATGGCGGCCCGATGCGGTCAAGGTCGGCGACAAGATCACGATCACCATCGCGCCTCGCAAGGACGGTGCCGACGGTGGTTACGTCACCAAGGTGAAAGCCGCGAACGGCACGGAGTTCTGAGCTCCGCGCGCTGCGGACTGTTCCTGTCCGATTGATTGAGCCGCGCGCCGGACGCACAATCCGCCGCGCGGCCTCAAGTCGATAGTCGACCTGCATTGCGGCCGTTCCAGGCCGCCCATTGTGACCACCCCCGCCCCTCCCCACCGCCTGCAGGGTGTCCTGCTCGCGGCTGCCGGCGCCGTCGCCTTCTCCGGCAAAGCGATCATCGTGAAGCTCTCGTACCGCTACGGCGTGGATGCGATCACCGTGCTGATGTATCGCATGCTGTTCGCGATGCCGTTGTTCGTCACGCTGTCCTGGTGGTCGGGGCGAGGCAAGGAACCTCTCACGCGTTCGGATTGGCTGTTGCTCGCCGCGCTCGGCTTCAGCGGCTACTACCTGGCGAGCTTCCTGGACTTCGCGGGACTTCAGTACGTCGGCGCCAGCCTCGAGCGGCTCATCCTGTATCTCAATCCGACGATCGTCCTCGGCGTGAGCGCGCTGTTCTACAACGTGCACATCACGGCTCGGCAATGGGCTGCGCTGGCTGTGAGCTATATCGGGGTGCTTGTCGTGTTCGGACACGACGTGTCCCTGCAAGGCGAGCACGTGATCCTCGGCACGCTCCTGTGCCTCGGGAGTGCGGTGAGCTATGCCCTGTATCTCATCTATAGCGGGCGGGCGGTGAAGCGGCTTGGGCCATTGCGCATCACTGGCGGAGCGACGAGCATCGCCTGCGTTCTCTGCATCGCGCAGTTTTTCGTTATTCGCTCGCCTGAGCAGATGATCGTGCCTCCACAGGTTGTGTGGCTCGCGCTGCTGAACGCGACGCTCTGCACGTTCCTTCCGGTATTGCTCGTGATGCTCGCGATCGAACGAGTGGGTGCGCCCATTGCTTCGCAGGCGGGGATCATCGGGCCTGTGTCGACGATTTTTCTGTCGGTGATATTGCTGGATGAGCCGTTCACCGTGTGGGTTGCGGCGGGGACTGGGCTCGTGCTGCTTGGTGTGTGGCTGCTGACTCGCTGGAAATAGCAGCCCTACCCCTCGCCGCAGCAGGATACCCAGTCGCTTCCCGAGCGGCGCGAAGGCCGTGCGCGCGGCTTGCGCTCAGCCGCGGGCCAGCGCCCGCAGCTCGTCCATCGTCGTAGTCCAGGCAGCGCTGAGAGGGTCGATCGGCGCGAAGTGACCGACTCCCGGAAGTCGCACGAAGCGGACGCCTGGATGCGCGGCGACGTATGACTCTGCGACGGACGGCCGAACGACCACGTCCCTTTCGCCGTGGATCACTGTGGTCGCGGTGGCGGGCGAAGGCAGGCGGCGCGGGTCGGCGTCGACGCGCACTTTCGGCTCGGTGCCAAGGAAGGCGACGACTGCTCCGTCTCCAAGATTCAGGTCGTGCGCCAATTGCAGATCCGCGGCCGGTGCTAGTGCGAGCGTGCCGATGAGCTGCGGCGTGTGACGAGCAGCGGCGAGCCACAGCACCAGGTGGCCGCCGGCCGAGTGGCCGATGAGAACGACGGTTCCGTTGTGCCTCGAAACTTGCGAAGGCACGCGCTCAAGCGCGTCACTCACATCGTTCAGCGTGTGATCCGGCTCGCCGGGTGACCTGCGGTATTCGATCGACGCTACGGTCCAGCCGGCATCCGCTATCGCCTCAGCCATCGGGCCGGTGTGCGTACGGTCGTATCGCGGGCGCCAGAAACCGCCGTGAACGATGAGCACGAGCGGCTTCTCGGCCGCGCCCTTCGAACCGAAGCGAACGTCCGCGACGTGATCCGGATGCGGGCCATACGCGAGCACTTCATCCGGCGCCCGTGCCGCGCGCGTGAGCACTGAAAGATCGTCTGTGGGTGGCATGAGCGGACCATATCGGCACCGCCTCGACAGCGTCAACGTTCAGCCGCTGCGACCGACCTTCCGGTACTTAAACCATCTGGTTTACTTTCCGGCGCGCCGCTGATAAATTAAACCATATGGTTTCACAACGATCCGCTTCGCTCGACGATGTTTTCCACGCTCTCGCGGACCCCACGCGACGCGCGATGCTGAAGGCACTCAGCACCGGCCCGCGCAACATCCGCGAGCTCGCCGAGCCGTTCGACATGTCTTTCGTAGCCGCTTCCAAGCATGTGCGTGTGCTGGAGTCCGCGGGGCTTCTGCGCCGGCGTGTCGAGGGCCGCTCGCACCTGTGTCGGCTCAATCCCAAACCCCTGGCCAGTGCGCATGCCTGGCTCGCCTTCTACGAGCAGTTCTGGACCGCGCGGCTCGATACGCTCGAGGCCTTGCTGAACGCCGAAGACGCAGCCGCTGCGCGAACTCGCAAGAAAGGAGCGCGCCATGACTCAAATGAAAAGTGATCCCCGTATGCCGGCACCCGCGGACGCGACCGGGACGACACCCGCGACGGCAAGCTATCGCGACCCCGCTCATTTCGGGAAGCAGATCTCGGGTGATGCCGTTCGCTTCGAGCGGCTGCTGCCCGGTCCGGTAGAGCGCATCTGGGAGTACCTGACGGATTCGGAGAAGCGGGGCAAGTGGCTAGCGAGCGGCGATATGCCGCCCCGCGTGGGTGCGGATCTCACGATGACGTTTGCGCACGCGAACCTGTCGCCGCACAAGGCGCCGACACCCGAGAAATTCCGGAAATACGAGCCGAGCGTGGATTCGAAGCACCGGGTGCTTCGGTACGAGCCCACGCGATTCCTCAGCATTTCGTGGGGCGGCACGGGGGAGGATCGGTCGGAGGTGGATTTCGAGCTCACGCCCGAAGGCGACAAGGTGCGGCTGGTCGTCACGCACCGGCGGCTCGGCAGCCGTGGCGAGATGGTGAACGTCTCCGGCGGCTGGCACACGCATCTCGCGATCCTGGAGGAGAAGCTCAACGACCGCGTGCCGCCCTCGTTCTGGACGTTGTTCGGGGATATCGAGGAGCGGTACGAGGGGCGGTTTCCGGTGAACTGAACGGATTGCGAGGTGGCCTTCGCTCGACGGGCGGGCTCAGTCGCTCCGAGCCGCCTGTCGACTGAGGGCTTCTTCGTTGCCTCAATGTGATGAACCCCGCATTCCACGGCACCAGCACGCATCGCGCGCCATCCACGCACGTCTATACTCGCCGCTCCCATCTCCTAGGCGAGGACCGTTCATGGCGACGATGCACGAGATCGACTACCAGATTCACGGCGACGACATGCAGTTCGTGGAGGTCGAGCTCGACCCCGCCGAGGCCGTCGTGGCCGAAGCCGGCGGCATGATGTTCATGGAAGACGGCATCCAGATGGAGACGATCTTCGGCGACGGCTCGCAGTCCTCCAGCGGCTTCATGGGCGCCCTGCTCGGCGCCGGCAAGCGCCTCATCACGGGCGAATCGCTCTTCATGACCGTGTTCCTGAACCGCGGCAGCGGCAAGCGGAAGGTCGCGTTCGGCGCGCCGTATCCCGGCAAGATCATCCCCGTGCACCTCGCCGAGGTCGGGGGCGACCTGATCACGCAGAAGGATTCGTTCCTGTGCGCGGCGAAGGGTGTCAGCGTCGGCATCGCCTTCAACCGCCGTCTCGGCGCAGGATTCTTCGGTGGCGAAGGTTTCATCCTGCAACGGCTGCAGGGGGACGGGCTCGCGTTCATCCATGCGGGCGGCACGATCATGAAGCGCGTACTTGGGCCCGGAGAAACGCTGCGCGTCGACACGGGCTGTCTCGTCGCATTCCAGCCGAGTGTCAGCTACGACATCCAGTTCGTCGGCAACATTAAAAGCGCTCTCTTCGGCGGCGAGGGACTTTTCTTCGCGACGCTTCGCGGACCGGGCAGCGTGTGGCTGCAGTCGTTGCCGCTCAGCCGGCTCGCCGGAAGAATCGTCGGCGCGGCGCGTGGCGGCCGCGAGGAAGGCTCGGTGCTCGGCGGCCTCGGTCGCATACTCGACGGCGACAACTCCTGATCGCATCGAACGCGACATCGCATCGAGCGCGACCCAAGGCAGACGAACCCGCATCGAGCGCATCGCCTCCCTGCTCCAGGGCGCGCCCGTGGATGCCGGGCGCGCGCCCGCTCACGCGCTGAACGGAAGCTTCAGCCCCGGCCGCGGCCATCTCACCTTGTAGAGCCGGCCGGTGCTGGAGCACGTGATCCACGCGTCCCGCATATCCGCTCCACCGAAGCAGATGTTCGTGGTCACGGCGTCCGGAAACGCCACGTGCTCGTACTCACCGGAAGGCTCGAACACAGTAACGCCGCCGTTCCAGAGAGTGGCGACGCAGATTCGCCCGCCCTCCTCCACCGCCATGCTGTCGAGCCACTGAAACCCGGGCAAGGTGCAGACGACACGTCCGGGCGACATGGACGTCTGAGGCGCGAGCACTCCAGGCGACGGCACATCGAACTCGTAAAGCCGCCCCATCATGCAGTCCGCGACGTAGAGCTTGCGCTCGTCCGGCGACAATCCGATCCCGTTCGGTGAAACGACGCCGTTCGCTCCGCTTCGCCACCGAACGATCTTCGATCCATCCGGACGAGCGTAGTACACCGCACCGAGCCAACGGTTCTCGCCATCGAAGTAGCCGAGCGTCGTGAACCAGAATCCGCCGGTGCTATCGAACACAATGTCGTTCGGGCTGTTCAGCGGCTTTCCGTCGCAGGAATCGTAGAGCGTGGAGAAAGCACCCGTGCGCAGATCGACTCGCTGGATGTATCCGCCGCGATAGCCCGGAACTGGACCGCCGGGCAGATTCAGCTCGCCAGGCTCCCATCCCCAGGCATTACCGTTATTGCAGACGTACATCGCGCCATCCGGCCCGATGGCGGCGCCGTTCGGACCTCCGCCGAGCGTCGCGACGATTTCTTTCCGGCCGTCCGGCAGAACGCGAGTGAGCGTGCCGCGCCGGATCTCCACCAGCACCACGGACCCGTCGGCCATCGCGACCGGTCCCTCGGGAAACTGAAGTCCGTCGGTAATCTGCTGCATGCGTCGCTTCCCCCTGAAAAGCGTGGCCATCCATATACACAATTCTTTGCATCGATGCCTGACGAGAGACTCTACAGTGCGGCTCACTCCACCGAACGTACAGGAGCGCACAGATGAGACCGAAGAACATCAGGCGATTCGTCGCCGTGCTGCCGGTCGCGTTGCTCGCGATGCAGGCCGCACTCGCTCAACAGCAACAGAGGCCCGGAATGCCGCCCGGCCGGGGAGCGCCACCGATCGAGCGTATGGCCAGGGAACTGAATCTGGATGACACGCAGAAAGCGGAGGTTCAGCGCATTCTCGAAGAACAGCGCAAGAGGCATGAGGCCGAACGCAAGAATTTCGCGGCCACCGGGCAGCGGCCCACGCGGGAAGAAATGCAGAAGATCCGTGCACAGCACGAGGAAGAACTACGCCTCGCGTTGAGCGGGATTCTGACGAGCGAGCAGCTGGAGAAATTCACAGAGATGCAGGCTCAGCGCCATGAACGCATGCGGCATGGGCCGCCGCCGGGCGAGCCGCCACCGCACTGAGTGAAGAGTTCCCAATCGCCGGGCGGCTCAGAAAGAACCATGAAGCGAGAGCCCGCACGCTCCGGGCCGCCCGGCGACCGAGGGCTCTTGTTCCGCTCCGAATCATCTCTGCTTCGCGCACGAGGCGAACGTCGCCGTGGTGACGGCGTACCGTCGCGCTTGATTTCGCGCATCGCCTCCAGTCAAATCAGCGCGCCCGGACAATCACAACATCACGGGCGCTTGAAAGGCCGGTAGAGGCCCCGGCCTGCAGGGGAGTCGAAATGTTGCGTACATCGTTCGCGCGCCGGACACGGCTGGCGCTCGTCTGCTCGTTCATCCCATTCGCGGCTCACGCCCAGGAAGCTGCCGAGGTAAGTGGCGGCGATACCGCCTGGATTCTCACTTCAACCGCGCTCGTTCTCTTCATGACGCTGCCGGGGCTCGCCGCGTTCTATTCGGGACTTGTCCGGACCAAGAACGTGCTGTCGGTGCTCATGCAATGCTTCGCCATTTCCTGCGTGGTGAGCGTGACATGGCTGCTGGGCGGCTACGGGCTCGCTTTCGCGGACGGCGGCGGCCTGCAGTCGCTCATCGGCTCGTTTGGAAAAGCCTGGTTTTCCACCGTCGGGCGGGACTCGGTCACAGGCACGGTGCCCGAAGCGTCGTTCGCCATGTTCCAGCTCACGTTCGCGATCATCACACCGGCGCTCGTCGTTGGCGGGTTCGCGGAGCGAATGAAATTCAGCGCAGTACTCTGGTTCAGCGTTGTGTGGCTGGTGCTGGTGTATCTGCCTATCTGCCACTGGGTGTGGGGCGGCGGCTGGCTCGCCCAGTTGGGCGTGCTGGACTTCGCGGGTGGCACGGTCGTGCACGTGAATGCTGGCGTGGCGGCGCTGATCGCGGCGCTCGTCCTGCGCGAGCGCAAGGGCTTCCCGCACGTCGCCATGCCTCCGCACAACATGCCACTCACTGTCCTTGGCGCCGGAATGCTCTGGGTCGGGTGGTTCGGGTTCAACGGCGGAAGCGCGCTCGCGGCGAACGGATCCGCTGCGATGGCGATTCTCGTTACGCATCTCGGCGCTTCGACCGGCGCTCTCGCGTGGATGCTGCTGGAGTGGATCCGTTACGGTAAGCCGAGCATGCTCGGTCTCGTCACCGGCATGGTGGCGGGCCTTGGCACGATCACTCCGGCTTCCGGATTCGTCGGACCCGTCGGCGGAGCAGTGATCGGGGCCATCGCGGGCGTCGTATGCTTCCTCGCCACTCAGTACCTGAAGCGCACGCTGCACGTCGACGATTCGCTGGACGTGTCGCCCGTGCACGGCGTCGGCGGCGTGATCGGCACCCTTCTGACGGGCGTGTTCGTCAGCGCCGGCCTTGGCGGCATCGGGTACGCGGAAGGGATGACGATGGGCAGTCAGGTGGGCGTGCAGGCCCTCGCCGTCCTTGCCACTGCCGGCTGGTGCGCGGTGGTCACGTGGATCATCCTGAAAGTGATCCAAGCGACAATCGGACTGCGCGTCACCGACGAACAGGAAACCGAAGGCCTCGACCTGTGCCAGCACGGCGAGCGCGGTTACAGCGAGTAGGCTGACAGCGCTCCCATGCGGCGTTCGCGGGTGTCAGGCGCCCGCGAACGCTTGGCTCCTGCGAGGTCTCAGTGCCCGCGAAACGCGCGTGGCGGCGGTGACGTCCGCCAGCAGCTTCTCGTCCGGACTCGCGAGCTCGCGACGTCTCAGGCTCGTGAACGCGTGTCGGCCGCGAGCCTGATGCGCTTGCCCGCAGCCTCACCCTCGGGCTGGCCGACGCCCTGGCTCACATCCTGCCCACCGAGCCCGAGCCTGCGCGCGGCACCGATCACCGCAAGAATCGAAGCGGTAACGATGTTCGCGTGCCGCCCCGCTCCGAACCGGTTACCCGGCACGCCTTCGCGCGCCGCCTCGACGATGGCGAGCGCCGATGCATCCGCCCCGTGCCCGAGCGCACGCTCCTCGTAGTTGTCGATGCGAATCGGAAGAGCGAGCGCGTTCACGGCCGCCGCGATCGGACCATTGCCGATCCCGCTCAGGGTGCGACGCCGCCCAAGCAGCGAAACATCGAGCTCGATCCCCTGCTGCCCGCCGGACTCGAACAAGCGATGCCCGTGGTACACGATCGACTCATCCGAAGCGAGATACGTGGATTCGAACAGCGCCCAGAGCTGCTGCGAAGTCATCTCCGTCTCGGAAGCATCCACTTGCCGCTGCACGAGCGCGCTGAACTCCACCTGCATGCGCCTCGGCATCAGGACGCCGTAATCGCGCTCGAGAAGATAGGCGATGCCGCCCTTCCCCGACTGGCTGTTGATGCGGATGACGCTCTCGTACGTGCGCCCGAGATCCGCCGGATCGATCGGCAGATACGGCACTTCCCACTGACCGTCCGGCGCCTGTACTGCAAATCCTTTGTTGATCGCATCCTGGTGCGAGCCCGAGAACGCCGTGAACACGAGGTCCCCGATGTACGGATGACGCGGGTGAATCGGCAGCCTCGTCGCCTCTTCGACCGCGCGCCCGATGGCGTTGATGTCCGAGAAATCGAGCCCCGGATGCACACCTTGCGTGTACAGATTCAACGCAAGCGTCACGAGATCCACGTTACCCGAACGCTCGCCGTTACCGAACAGGCAGCCCTCGACGCGCTGTGCCCCAGCCAGCATCGCCAGCTCCGCGGCGGCCACACCCGTCCCGCGATCGTTGTGGGTGTGAACGGAGAGCGTGACGTGCTCGCGCGAGCTCAGATGCGTGTGCATCCATTCGACCTGATCTGCGAACACGTTCGGCGTCGCGTTCTCGACGGTAGTGGGCAAGTTGAGAATGATAGGCCGCCCCGCACCGACACCCCACGCGGCCATGGCCGTGTGACAGGCCTCCAGCGCCACTTCGAGCTCCGTCATGCAGAATGTCTCGGGCGAATACTCCAGAACCCACTCGGTTTCCGGATGCTCATCCGTCAGCGCCCTGATGTATCGCACCTGGCGATCGATGAGCTGCATCATCTCCTTCGTGGACATGTTGAAGACGACACGGCGCCAGACCGGTGCCGTGGCGTTGTACACGTGCACGATGGCTCGCCGCGCGCCGATAAGGCTTTGCACCGTGCGCTCGATCAGCGCTTCGCGGGCCTGCGTCAGCACCATGAGCGTGACGTCATCCGGCACGAGCTTCTCTTCGATGAGCGCGCGCACGGTGCCGAAATCCGTCTCGGATGCGGACGGAAATCCGACCTCGATCTCCTTGAGGCCGACGTCCGTGAGCACCTTGAAGAAGCGCTTCTTCGTCTCGCGGCTCATCGGCTCGAAGAGCGCCTGATTGCCGTCACGAAGGTCGGTGCTGCACCAGATGGGCGGCGACACGATCTGGCGCGAAGGCCACTGACGGCTCGGCAATTGGATGGGGGGAAAGGGACGGTATTTCTTCGACGGATCTCGCAACATGCTGGCTTTGCTCTCGGCGGATGCGAAAGGACGAGACTTCCCTGCGGTTTGCACGGGATCTCAGGGGTTCCAGTCTTGTTGGCGCCGACTGGTGGCGCGTGGAGTTAGTGCGCCTGACGGCGCAGAAGGAGAAGCGAAAGCGCAAGCACCTGCGCGACGGCGCAGGTTGCGAGGAGGCGGGTGTTGTGTTGACGACGACCCATGCCCGGACGCTAGCACATCGGAATCGCAGGAGTCGAGGCGCGGCTAGTGCTCTGCGCCACGGATCGGAATGACAGCGAGCCCCTTATCGGGACCGGCGGGTGCGTCGAACCCGTTCGGGAGGCCGGCCTCAGCTGTCAGCCTTGGCAGCGAGTACAGTCTTTTCGACGAGCGGCAGCAATTGCGTGAGCTGCAGAAGGAAACCGGCGATCGCCTGATCCCCGATGCTCTTCATCTCCCCGGGCTTCGAGCAGACGTTCAGGTCGTACCTTGGAACGCTGAGCATCATGCGATAGATGCCGGGCAGCGCCACTGCCTTCACATGCTCATTGGAGAGCTTCAACACGAGGTCGTCGAAGGTGGCCCGCGCGTTCTGCATCTGGGCTTCGGTGAGCTCGCCGTGGTGATCCTGGAAGCGCTGCTCGACCGTCTGCTCCCACGCGACACGCGTGCGTGAGAAGCCCTCTTCCAGGCGCTTCACTTCCGCGTTCAGCACGGCGTCGCATTCGGCACGATTGGTTGCGGGATCGGCGAGCGCAGGCCCGGCGGCCAGGGCCATGGCGAAGGGAAGCAGCAAGGCGAGATGTTTCACGAAGCACCCATCGAAGCAGCAGCCCGCGGGGGCGGGCGGACCTATCGTGACATGAAGCGAACGGACGGCGCTGCGGTTTTTCCGTACGGGCTGGCGGGATCGCTTCGCGATCACCGCGGGATGGCCGAGAGGCACCGACAATGGCCGGCCACGCCGACGGACACGCCCGCAAGCTCGGACAGTTGGTCGGGGGGCAACTCCCACGGTCTGGTCCAGAGCGGCGATCTCGCAGATCGCGTCCGCCAGGCTGGACAAAAACCTACGTCGAAGACCTCGCCGGCAAGAAAAATGTTAGCGGTAACGGCCGTCGCGGAATACTATGGCGTGGCCTGGATTGCCAAGAAGATAAGGGGGAGCAGGATGCGTTTCGTGAAGTCTCGCGCGTCATCGCAACGGCTGCGCGCTCGTTGTTTCGGTTTCGTCGCCGCCGCGCTCGCGGTGGCGCCCACAGTCAACGCTGACGAACCTGTATATCTGGACACGCGTCGCTCTTTCGAAGAGCGCGCAGCGGATCTCGTTTCGCGCATGACGCTCGAAGAGAAGATCGCGCAGCTCAAGAACAGCACGCCCGCGATTCCGCGGCTGAACGTTCCCGCGTACGACTGGTGGAACGAGGCGCTGCACGGTGTAGCGCGCGCGGGCTCAGCGACCGTCTTCCCGCAGGCGATCGGCCTTGCCGCCACCTTCGATCCGAAACTGATGCATGAGGTCGCCACCGTCATCAGTGACGAAGCGCGCGCGAAGCATCACGAGTTCGCGCGGCGGGGCCAGCGCGGCCGGTATCAGGGACTCAACTTCTGGTCTCCGAACATCAACATCTTTCGCGATCCCCGCTGGGGACGCGGCCAGGAAACCTACGGCGAGGACCCGTGGCTCACGGCGCGAATGGGCGTCGCTTTCGTGAAGGGCCTGCAGGGCGACGACCCGAAGTACATCAAGGTCGATGCCACGGCGAAACACTACGCCGTGCATAGCGGGCCCGAGGAAACTCGGCACTTCGTCGACGTGCGCCCTTCCGAACGCGATCTGTACGAGTCCTATCTGCCCGCGTTCCGCGCTTTGGTGCAGGAAGGTCGGGTCAATTCGATCATGGGTGCGTACAACCGCGTGAATGGCGAATCTGCGTCGGCGAGCACCCGGCTTCTGCAGCAGATCCTGCGCGATGACTGGAAGTTCGGCGGGTACGTCGTGTCGGATTGCGACTCCGTCGACGACATCTTCACCCAGCACAAGATCGTTCCGACGGCAGAGCAGGCTTCCGCGCTGGCGCTGAAGAGCGGGCTCGACCTGAATTGCGGCGAAACGTATTCGGCACTCGCGAATGCCGTGCGGCAGGGGCTTGTGACCGAAGCCGAGATCGACGTGTCGGTCCGGCGGATGATGCTCTCGCGGATGCGGCTCGGCGAGTTCGATCCGCCCTCCAGCGTTCGCTGGGCACGGATTCCATACACGGTGAATCAAGCGCCAGAGCACGATCGTCTTGCTCGCAAAGCGGCGCAATCGTCGCTCGTATTACTGAAGAACGATCGGCTGCTGCCCCTGTCGCGCGACATCGGCAGCATCGCCGTCATCGGCCCGACGGCCGATGAAATCATGTCCCTCCTTGGGAACTACTACGGCACGCCAGCCGCGCCGGTCACAGTGCTGGAAGGCATCCGCGCAGCCGTCGGGCCGAGAACGAAAGTGCTCTACTCCCGCGGTACGGATCTTGTGGATGGCCGCGAAGAGCCGCGCGCGGCGCCTCCGATCGATCCGCAGTATCTGAGGCCGCCGGGCAACGCTGGTGGTCAGGGCCTGAAGGGAGAGTACTTCGGCACCAAGGAGTGTTCCGGCGAGCCGCTTTTCACGCGGACCGATCCCCGCATCGCGTTCCGCTGGGATCGTGGCGGGCCGACGGACGATCTCGTGGCGCAAGGGCAGCTTCCGGCGAACCGCGCAGTTCCCAGCGACGACTTCTGCGTGCGTTGGACGGGGCAACTGCTTCCTCCCGTTACAGGTCGCTACGAGCTCACCGTCGGCGCGAACGATGGCTTCCGTCTGTTTCTCGACGGCAAGTCGGTGCTCGAGAACTGGGAGCTGAATCCGCGCATGCAAAGCCGCAGCGTCTCGGTGGATCTCGAAGCGGGCAAAGCTCACGACTTGCGGCTCGAGTATCTCGAAGACATCCGCGACGCCGAAGTGCGGCTCGCGTGGCGGCTTCCGGGCGCAAAGCCGCCCTTCGAGGAAGCGCTGGACGCGGCGAAAGCTGCGGATGTCGTCGTCTTCGTCGGTGGCCTCACTGGCGACGTCGAAGGCGAAGAGATGAAGGTGAATTACCCCGGATTCGCCGGCGGTGATCGCACGGATCTGCGATTACCCGCGACGCAGGAGAAGCTGCTTCAGGCCGTTCAGGCGACGGGAAAGCCCGTGGTTCTCGTGCTCACCGCCGGCTCTGCCATCGCGGTGGACTGGGCGAAGGAGCACACGCGCGCAATTCTGGTGGCTTGGTATCCGGGGCAACAAGGCGGCACAGCTGTAGCGGACGTCCTCTTCGGAAACACGAATCCGTCGGGCCGCCTTCCTGTGACGTTCTACAAAGCATCGGAAAAGCTGCCGGCCTTCGACGACTACAACATGAAAGGACGCACCTACCGATACTTCGAAGGAGAACCCCTCTTCCCCTTCGGCCACGGGCTTTCGTACACGACTTTCGAATACTCGAACCTTCGCGTCGACCGCTCTCGCGCGAATGCGGGAGACACGGTGGACGTGTCGGTGAACGTGAAGAACACCGGGACGCGCGCGGGAGACGAGATCGTGCAGCTTTACGTCAGCCCAGTCGAGCCGCGGTTGCCGCGTGCCATCAAGGATCTTCGCGGAATCGAGCGGGTGACACTGAAGCCGGGCGAAACTCGCCGGGTTTCTTTCTCAGTCCAACCCAGCCGCGACTTCACGCACTACGACGTGAATCGCAAGGCATATGCTGTGGACCCCGGGCGCTACGAGCTTCAGATCGGCGCTTCGAGCAAAGACATACGGGTCAGATCGACGGTAACGATCGACGCGCAATAACCCGACGCTTCACCACGACGTTTGCGGCCACCCACGCGCGAAAGCGATCGCGCGCGGGTGCCGCGTGGTTTCCGGCCCGGCTGGATGCCGAGCGCGCCCGCGTTGTCGTTCGCGGCCGCGCGCGCCGCTCGACTCGCGCGCTACTTGAATCGCGCAATCCAGGTTCCGAGACCCTGAAGCAGGGTCGTGAGAATCTTCTTCGTGTCTTCGTTCTTGAGCTTGCCCTCTTCGTCGAACAAGCCGGCTGCGCCGGGGATGTAGACCTCCGGGCCTGGCAACGTCGGCGACTCGAGAACAGAGAGCGTGACGCGCAGTTGCTGGTGAGCCGCCATCGCGCCGAGGGCTCCAGGCGTCACGCTGATGACTGCCGTCGGCCGTCCCTTCCACACGCTTTGTCCCCACGGCCGCGAGCCAACGTCGATTGCATTCTTCAACGCGCCTGGCATGCCGCGGTTGTACTCCGGCGTGACGAACAGCACTGCATCCGTGCGCTTCACCTGCTCGCGAAACCTGGTCCATGCGGCGGGCGGCGAGTCCGTCTCGAGATCCTGGTTGTAGAGCGGCAGCTCGCCGATCGGAATGTCCGTGAAAGACAGCGACGGCGGCGCAAGCTCTTTCACGGCCTTCGCCATCAAGCTGCTGTACGCCCCTTTGCGAAGACTTCCGACGATCAGTCCGACATCTCTCTTCATGGTCATATGCTCCCACAAAAGGACGCGAGTATTGTCACACGGCTCTATCGCAAGATCACGGCCACGGCAAAGGTGGCCCTGGAGGAATCGCAATATGAAGCACCGAAAGCTCGGACGCCACGGCCCCGAAGTTTCCGCAATCGGACTCGGTTGCATGAGTATCGGCATTGCGAACACGTACACGAGCAGCGTCCGGCACCAGAATGAGGCGGTCGCACTCATTCATCGCGCACTCGACCTCGGCATCACGCTTCTCGATACAGCCGATATTTACGGCGACTCGGAGATACAGGTTGGCGAGGCGATCCGGAATCGTCGGGACGACGTGGTACTCGCGACGAAGTTCGGTTTCCTTGCCGGCCCGGCAGAACGCGACCCGAACCAGCGCGCCATCGACGGCAGCCCCGAGTACGTGCGCAAGGCGTGCGAACGTTCGCTGAAGCGCCTTGGCGTGGAAACTATCGACCTTTATTACCTCCATCGCGTGGATCCGACCGTGCCGATCGAAGATACGGTCGGCGCAATGGCGGATCTCGTGCGCGAGGGCAAGGTGAGGCACCTGGGCCTTTCCGAGCCGTCCGCCGCCACCGTGCGTCGCGCGTACAAGGTTCACCCCATCGCAGCCGTGCAAAACGAGTTCTCTCTCTTCACGCGCGAACCGGAAGACGAATTGCTGCCGGTGCTGAAAGAGCTTGGCATCGCGCTGGTTGCGTACAGTCCGCTCGGCCGCGGCTTTCTCGGCGGAAGGTTCCGCAAGATCGACGACCTTGCTCCCGATGACTGGCGGCGGAGCAACCCTCGCTTCCATGGCGAGAACTTCGAGAAGAATCTCGCTCTCGCGGATCACGTCACGCAGCTTTCGGAACGCTTCCAGTGCACACCTGCTCAGCTCGCACTGGCATGGTTGCTGAACAGGCATGACAACGTCGTCCCCATTCCGGGAACGAGCAGCCTCACACGTCTGGAGGAGAACGCGCGCGCCGCCGACATCGAGCTCAGCGAGGCCGATCTTGACCTCATCGAGCAGGCTTCGCCGAAGGGCGCGGTGGCGGGCGCGCGCTACGACGCGTCCATGATGGGGCTGCTGAACGGCTGAAGCAGCCGTACGTGAGGCGCGGCCCGCTTGGGCCGCGGCTGCGTACCCACGCGTCGCCCGTGCGGAAGGCGGGCGACGCGGTGGCCGCGCGCGCAAATCCGCTGGACGATCAGACTTCGACCCCCGCGATCCCCCTCGATACGCGGACGCTATGCTTCGGCCATAAAGGCCGGAAACGGCACGCCATTCGTTCAGGGGAAAACAGGGGGACTCATGGCTCATTCGAAGCTGTGGCACGCGGCTGCGCTGCTCGCCATCTCGGGAATTTCCACTCAGGCGGGAGCTGCCGAAAGCTGCAACCGCGCTTGCCTGGAAAGCTACGTCGACCGATACCTCGATGCAGTGATCGCGAATCAGCCGTCAGCGGTACCCCTGTCGCCAGCCGTCCGGTTCACCGAAGACGGTGTGCAGCTCGTGATCGGCGACGGCCTCTGGAACACGGCGCGCGCGAAAGGCAAATACCGGCTGTTCGTCACGGACGTTCCTGCCGGGCAGGTGGCGTTCCTCGGCACCATGGAGGAAGACCATCGCGATCCCAATCAGGGGACGCCCGTCATGATCGCCCTGCGCCTCAAGGTGAAGGAAGGGCTGATCACGGAGATCGAGCAGATCGTCATCCGCAACGAGCAGGCGCAGGCCTCCGCGAAGCGCCTCAACGAGATGACTCCGCATCCTGCCTACCTGCAAAGCATTCCGCAGTCCGAGCGGATGTCGCGCGCCGACCTGATTGCAACCGGGAACAAGTATTTCACGGGCATGCAGAAGAACGACGGCAAGGGCGACTATCCGTTCACCGATGATTGCGAGCGCCTCGAGAACGGGAATCGGGCGACGAACGTTCCGACGCCGCCAGGCGAGAAGCGCCCGGATCCGAAGACTTCGCTGGTGTATTCGGCCCAATGGAGCTGCCTCGAGCAGTTTCAGTCCGGCCTGATCCACTTCGTAAACCGCATTCGCGACCGGCGCTTCGTCGCGGTGGACCAGGAGCGCGGCATCGTGTTCGCGTTCGGGTTCTTCGATCACTCGGGTGGCGCTTCGCGCACCTTCCAGGCCCCCGATGGACGCACCGTCACCGCGGGGCCGGTGCAGCCCTGGACGTGGCAGATCGCGGAGCTCTTCAAGATCGAGAAAGGCAAGATCCGGAAAATCGAGGCGTTCCTCCAGCGCGTGCCTTACGGGATGAATTCGGGCTGGAGCACCTGGTCGCAGGGCATGTCGGACGTCGCGCGCGACGTGACATTCGAATAGACGGGCCTCTCGCCGGAGAGGGGCTTCAGCACCCGGTCCAGGAAGCCCTCAGTTGCCGGGGCGGCTCGGAGGAGTCGCCCGGCGCTGAGAGGCAGTCGCGAGCGCTGCCGCGCCTTCCGAGCCAGTCAGGCAACGGCGCCGGCCGAGCCGGCCAGGCGACGGCACCGGCCGCCGGGCCGGCTTACCCAAACCACTCGTCTGCGCTGAAAACCACGGCGGGCCGCACACGCCGCCCCGACTGCCGCTCGAACAACTTCCTGTAGTGCCCCTGCGGCTTCCGCAGCAGCATCTCGTGGTTCCCCTCCTCGACGATGCGCCCATGCTCGAACACCAGGATGCGATCCATCGCCCGCACAGTCGAAAGACGATGCGCGATCACGATGGACGTCCGGCCGTTCATGAGCCGATCCATCGCCTCCTGAATCAGCGCCTCAGATTCCGAATCCAGGCTTGAGGTCGCCTCGTCCAGAATCAGGATCGGCGCATCGGCAAGGAACGCGCGAGCCAACGCCACTCGCTGCCGCTCGCCGCCCGAGAGCTTCACGCCACGCTCGCCCACGAGCGTCTGATACCCGCGAGGTAGCTGGCAGATGAACTCATGCGCGTTGGCCAGTCGCGCAGCTCGCTCGATCTCCGCCTGCGACGCATCCGGCCGCGCATACGCAATGTTCTCCGCCAGGCTGCGGTGAAACAGGATCGGCTCCTGCTGAACGATCGCGATCTGCGCCCGCAACGACGCCTGCGTCACATGCGAAATGTTCTGCCCGTCGATCAGGATGCGACCCTGCGTAACGTCGAACAGCCGCTGGATCAGCTTCACGAACGTCGTCTTGCCCGAGCCCGAATGTCCGACGAGCCCGATGCGCTCGCCCGGCGCGATTCGCAACGTGAGATCGCGATACAGCGGCGCGGTCTGCCCCGGATACTGGAACGTGACCTGCTCGAAGCGCACCTCGCCCGTATGAATCCGCAGCGGCTTCGCGTCCGGCGCGTCCGCGACGCCGAACGGCTCGTCGAAGAGACGAACGAGCTCCTCCATCTCGTTCACGCCACGCTGCAGGTGATGCACGTGCTGCCCGATGTCTCGCAGATAGCCGTGCACCACGAAGTACGTTGTCAGCACATACGTGATCTCACCGGGAGTTGCACGGCCCTGCCACCAAAGCCACAACCCGGTGGCAGTCACGACAGTTCGCACAACCCACAGCAGCAGAATCTGCGACGTGCCACTCCAGGTGTGCCGCATCCACGTGCGCTGGGTCCGGCGCGACCACTTCGCCATCACGCGCGCGAGACGCGAATCCTCACGGCTTTCCGCGCCGAACGACTTCACAACCGCGTTGCCACCCAGCGAGTCCGCAAGGACGCCACCAATGCGCGTGTCCATTGCATTGGACAACCTGGACGCAGGCGCAATGACGCGAGTGGCAAGCGTGATGCTCACGGCCACGTACACGACCGAGCCCACCGCCATCACGACGCCCATGATCGGCCATCGCGCAGAAAGCAGCACGACAGTGCCCACCAGAACGACGACCGACGGCAGCAGCATCAGCAGCAGCACATCGTTGATCGAATCCAGCGCCCACATGCCGCGCGTGATCTTGCGCACGGTGGAGCCGGCGAAGCTGTTGTTGTGCCAGTCCGTGGAGAAACGCTGCACGCGATGGAACGCGCCCTGCGCGATGTTTCGCATCATGCTGAGCGTGAGGGGCACGATGGCCCACCACCCGCAGTGGCGAAGCACGATCATTCCAAGCCCGAGCGATGCCATCGCCACCAGCGCGAAAACAGCATCCTCAGCGGCAGGCCGCCCCTGCGCGACGGCGTCGATCAGACGGCCGGCGAAGACGGGCACGACCACTTCCGTGATCGTGGCGAAGGACATGCAGAGCGCGACGAGGACGACGAGCCTCTTGCGCTCGGCCCAGTGCCTGAATGTGAAACCGAGTACTTTGCGAAGTGCCTGAGAGCCCTCGGTACGGGCCCGCACGTTGGAATCAGCCATGGCTATGTAGCGCGCGTCGGGCGCGCTTCCTTGCGAAAAACTGTTGGGATCGTCGGAACCGGGATCGGCGGTGCGTCCGCCGGGGCCGGGAGGTCAGGGACCTAGGAGTGGCCGACAGGCGGAAGGTGCATACGTGACGAAATCATCGTGCCCTCCCTTTTTCGCAATGAATGCGGTGAATGACGAGGTGTGAATTGATAGCACTGTTCCGGCGAGCCATCAAGGGTCACTCGTCGTCGCGAGCGGGCGGCTCGCCGCTTTCGGCGCCTTTCTTTCCCTTCGACTCCTTCGCCTCTTCGATCGTCTGCAGCTCCTTGGGCGGGACTACACCCATGGACAGCATCAGCATGAGCGCGCCGCCCAGGCCCGCTGCCCTGGCGCCCGTGCGTTTCGCCCACCGCACCGCCGCGACCATCCCGATCCCGAGCGAAAGCACTCCTCCCACGATGGCGAGGGCGGGGGCTGCTGCCTTGAGAGCGTCCAGGAAGTTCACGCGATGAATGGATGCCGGCACCGGTCTGGAAGTCGCAGCTACCCTTGTCGAAGCCAAACCGAGGGGTCGTTCATGATACGCGCAGCCCGATCGTCCGCACTTCCGGTCGCACTCCTCCCACTTCTGGCACTGTTCGTCTTCGATACAGCCCGGGCGGATGCGGCGGCGGATGTGGAAGCCGCGACCCAGCAGTGGATCAGCGCGTTCAACCGCAAGAGCGCCAAAGACATTGTCGCGCTCTACGCGCGGGATGCCGTGCTCTTCGGAACGTCGTCGCCCGTGTTGCGGGACAAGCCGGAGCTCGTGTGGGACTACTTCAAGGGAATCGCGAATCTTGGCGATGCGACCATCTCGACCGGCGAGCATCGCGTGCAGGTGTTCGGGGACGTGGCGGTGAATACGGGTTTCTACACGCGCAGCTCAATGCAGGACGGAAAACTGGTCCAGAGCCCGGCACGATTCACGTTCGTGTACCAGCTGCACGCGGGCAAGTGGATGATCGTCACGCATCACTCGTCGGCCCTGCCCTGAGCAGGCCGGCCGGCGAGCCCGCCACGCCTCGTTCGCTCGGCGCTCTTGAAGCGCCGAAACCCTTCAATCGTAGAACCGCGGCGCCTTCTTCAGCGGCGCGTTGGTCGCTGGATCGTGCTGGATCCAGGCCGTCGCGCCGGACTCCCGGATGAAGTCGTCCACTTTCTTGCGAGTGGCTCGGGTAATCGCTCCATCGAAGTCGAAGGTCGGCACGCGATCCAGCGTCTTCTCTTCGGGCAGATGATAGAGATCCCCCAGCAGCAACAGCGGTCCGAAGTTCCGCAGTTTGAGGAAGAGCATCTGGTGACCCGGGGTATGACCCGGCGCGGTCTTGACGATCACGGTGCCATCACCGAAAACGTCGTGATCCGCGTTTTTCAGCGTGATGCGCTTTGCGTTCTTCAGCTCCTTGTAGGAGTCCGGCGTGCGAATCCCGACCTGCTGATCGCTGAACATGATGTCGTACTCCGCCTGCTGCACGATCCATGTCGAGTCGGCGAACATGTTCGCGTTGGCGGTGTGATCCGCGTGGTAATGGGACATCGCCATGTACGTGATGTCCTGAGGCTTGTAGCCCAGAGCAGCCAGCTGCGTGGACAGGCGGCGCGTGGCTTTCAGGATTCCCTGCTGCACGACTTCGGTTCCGTTGTCCGGGATGTCCTTGTCGGGCACCTGGCCCACATCCCAGATCATCGTTCCCTTCGGATGGACCACGAGGTAGCACGGCGTAACGAACGTCGCGTCGCTCTTGATCTCCTCCGGCTTCAGGCCGAAGAGATTGGAGTCCATCTTCGAGATCGTGCCGCAGTCGAGAACGTAGAGCTTCGGTCCCGCGGCATCGGCTGCCTCCGCCGTACCCGCACGCAAGAACCCAACGCTCACAGCTACAGTAAGTGCGGCGCCAAGCAGCAGCCGCCTGATGTCGAACACGCTCATCGCTCCCCCTTGTGATATCAACGAGCCGACCTTCGCAAGACCGTGGCGAGCGAGTTTGTATTGCAACTGGTGAACGCCGCGCGGCTGCGGCGAGATTAGTCAGCCGCCCGCTTCTTGTCTTCTTCGATCTGGAGCTTCGGCACGCCGAACCGGCCTTCCAGCTGGTGTAGCTTCTGCAGGTCCACGGAACCGACGATGTTCACGATGGTGAGCTCGCGCGGCTCGCTCGCAACGATGGCGAGGCCGGTGACCTTGTCGTCGTCGACGGAGATGAAGATATCGACATCCTCGTCCTGCTTCCGGTCGCGCACCTGCACGACCGGCGCCCACCCGCTCTTTTGAAGGTGCGACCGGACGGCGTCGATCTCCGCCACCGAATAGACGTAGTCCGAGTCGAAGCGATAATGGCACACCGACAGCGAGAGGATGCCCCCGAGCATCCGTTTCAGCCCGGCCGTTTCCGGATCGTCGTTGTCCATGAACCAGCGCGCGAACCGCAACGGCAGGCGGCCGAACGTAATATCCACCGACTCGACCGCCTGCGCCTCCAGGTGCTCGAAGGACGGCAGCTTGAGGCGGGGATTGCGAGCTTCGGCCAGCGACGCGAAGGCGACCAGCACCAACGCGACCACGATACGGTAAGACATGGCGGACTCCCTGGAAGCAGGGGCGCGGAAATTCGCGCCCGACTGTTTCAGAGATACGATGCGGGCTGGGGACGAGGGTGCAGTTGGCCCTTCAGGACACCGAGCGTCCGGGCCCCGCCGCCGTGGGGGATGAAGTTGCAACCAGGCTCTTCAGGCCCCCCAGGGCAGGTGCCGGAGCGGTTATTTCTTCTCGTCCTCCGCCGGCTTCGGCTCGCCGCCGAATTCGATCCTGCGCAGGTTCTCGTAGCGCGCCTCCACGGCGTCGCGTTCACGGATGAGCCGGCGCAGGTCGCGGTCCTTGTTGATGACTGCAAGCGCGGCTTTCTCGAAGTCCGGGTACTTCGCCATGATGACCATGTTCGCCGGAGTGACGGTGTACCCGCCCAGAAATGCCTTCGCCTCCTCCGACGTGGCCGTCTCCACGAACTCCGGCTTGCACACGCGGTACTTCAGCAGCGTGCCGGTGGGCTGTTCCATGTTGCAGTGGACGTCGTACTGATCGTCCGTGTTGAGCTCGTTGAACCGCTGATAGAACTTGTCCTCGAGTCGGACAATCTCGTCGCGCAGCTCCCTGAGGCGGGCGCGCGTGCCGCGGATTTCGACTTCCGGAAGCGGTTCGGCGCCCGGAGTCGTCACGGTGGCACCGGGCCTCGTGGTGGGTTTCGGAGGGCCCATGACTTCCTGGGCGAACACGGCCGGCTGGCAACAGAACGCCACGACCAGCAGCGCAATCCACTGCCTTCTCACTGATCTCCCCCCGCAGCAATCCCTGAAGGCGCGCACGGCACCGGTCGCGGGATATTCTCAGCCCGCGAACCGGGATGCCAGTGGGCGACCGTGCCCCTTTAGTCGTAACGGGCTTCGTCGGTCGTACGGACGTCGTTGCGACAGGTTTGTGATGCGGCGGCGTGGTCCCGACATCACTCCGGCAGCACCTGTCCCGAGCCGCCGAGCTCCGCGGGAAAGTCCTTCATCTTCGGCAGGCCGTCCCGGATGCGAAGCACAGTTTCGCCGTAGTTCACATGCAGGGCGGGCTTGAAGGGCAGCGACGGGATCGTCGCCGCGTAGACGTCCGTCAGACCGAACGTGGGATGGTCTGTCATGATGTGTCCGCCGCACTTCGTGCAGAACTGCCGGTCGCTCGTTTCGGATTTTGCGAAGCGCCCGAGATACTCGGCGCCCTTCGTCACCTTCACGCTGCCCGGCTTCCACAACGTGAAAGCGTTCACCGGTCCGGCGGACCAGGAGCGGCACGAGCTGCAATGGCAGTACCCCATCGCCTCCGGCGCACCGGTAACTTCGATCGCGACGGCTCCGCAGAAGCAGGTGCCTGTGTACGTCTCGGCCATGTCGGTCTCCTTCTCAGGGATTCGCGCTCGCTCAGGGATTCTCGCTCGGCGGCGAGCGGGAGACAGTCTGCGCGCGATCCCGCGTTCGCGCGAGAGCCGAAACGCAGCGCTCGGCCCGTACTTTCGGCAGTGCTTGCTGCCAGCGCGGCCTGGTGCACCGGTCGTTGCGGTTAGCGCGGCCGGTGCGCTGGGCCACGAACGCTGGCTGCGGTGCGCGCGGCTGGCGATTCGCCCGGCGCGCCTGACGCCGCCGTCTCGCCGGCCACTGGCGCGCGCCGCGCGTCATGGCTTACCTTTGTCGCGCTGGCTGCAAAGCCGGCCGGACCAGGAGAAGCCCGATGAGAATTTCGAGGCGCACTGTGTTTCTGGCCGCCGCCGCGCTCGCGGTGACGTTCCACCTGTTTGCCCAGCCCGCCTTCGCCGCCGACCCGCTCGAGGGCAAGTGGCTTCTCAACGTTGAAAAGTCCGTTTTCCGCGGCTCGCCGGGCCCGAAGGGCCAATTGCGCACCTACGAAAGGTCAGACGACGGCGTCGAGAAGATGACGGCCACCGGAGTAAGCGCCGAGAAGAAGCCCACCCTCGTCCGCTACGAAGCGCGGTACGACGGCAGGGACTACGAGATGACGGGCTCGCTGGGCGGCGACAGCATCTCGCTTCGTCGGATCGACGCGCTTACCACTGAGGCCACTCAAAAGCGCGACGGCAAACCGACCATCGTCGCGGTTCGCAAGGTCTCCAGCGACGGCAAGACGCTGACGGTCACGTCGAAAGGCACCACGCCCTCGGGACGCGTGGTCGATGCCGTCCAGATTTTCGAGAGGCACTGAGCGAGCCGCACCGCTAGAACGGCAGCGGCTGCACGTCCGGCTCCACCCAGGTCTTGCGCGCGGCGACGGAGAAAAGCGTCTCGCGCGACCAGTACTTGAGCAGCCAGTCGGACCGACCGAACGGCGACGCGAGCAACGCCTCAAGCGCGCGATGCAAGGGCACGTCGGGCCGGTCCTCCAGCCATTTGCGAGCCGCGCGAAGAGACGCGACGGTGATGGTCTCGTGATACCCGGCGGTATCCGTGTTCATTCCGCCGATCGACTCGTTGTACGCGCGAATGGCCGGCGGCATGTCGCGCATCGCGTCCATGCCGGGTCGGGTGAGTAGCCAGAATGCCGCCGCGAAGTGCGCGGCATGCGTCCATTCGTCCTTCGGCAGCGATCGGTCGAGCAATCCGCGACCGATCCGATCGATCGCGTCCTCTGAGAGAACGTGGGACATGGGGTGACTCCTTTGTGTTTCGGGAATGCCCCGGCGAAGCTCACAAAAAACCCCGCCGGTGGCGGGGTTTGCGAGAGACGCACTCCGGATGGACGACCGTCAGGTCCCGAATCCGGCTCGCGCACACGCAAGCACCGCCAGGTGTTGGCGGCGCTGTTGGTTCCACGTGCGCGAAATCGTCGAAAAAACGATCATGGCGCGCAATCTAATCGCCGGGCCCGACAAGGGTCAAGCCGCGCTAGTGGTGGAAGTCCACAGGTGCCCCGGCCGCTTCTGTCTCGTCGGCAACGCGCAGCGAGGACGCTTGCAGCTGCGGCTCGCTGAGACGGGGCCGCTCTCTGGCGCTGGCCGCCGCTACGAATGGAGCTTCGCGGCGAGCACGGATGAAAGCTCACGCAGGAGCTTCGCCCCATCGCCCTTCCAGGCGCTCCCGTGCATGCAGGCGAGCGTCGTAGGCTGCTCGGATGCCAGCCGCTCAAGCGTGGCCGACGTGTTCGGCGAATGCGCGAAGTAATCCATCGGCGCACGAAATGCCTCGCTCGGCCCGAGGATATCCGACTCAGTCAGCGCGACGGTGCCGGGCCCTCCCTGCGTGAAGAGATCCCCGCAGAAAAAGGTGCGCGTGGATGTATCCATCATGAGCCCGCATTCCCACGCGTGAGGCACATGCGGCGTATCGAACCACCGGATTCGATGCGCACCGAGCGACAGCTCTTCGCCATCACCAAGCGCACGCGCAGGCCGAGTCCCGAAGTCGTTCACAGAGACCATCGCCGCCACACGGCTACACACCGGCACTCCCTGCGGAGCCACAGCGAGGAACTCGTTGAGCGCGCCGCATTCGTCGGATTCGAAGTGAGAAAGTGCAACGTACTTCAGCCGCTCGACAGGCATCACCGCAGCGATGGCCTCGCGCACGAGCGGAAACAATTGCCGCAGCCCCGTGTGGAACACCATGGGCTCATCGTCCACGATGAGATACTGGTTGAAGCTGAAGTGCCCCATCTCCATCGGCACCGGCGTGTTGATGCGGAATATGCCCGCCGCGATTTCCTGGATGTTCGTGCCTGACTGCTGGTTCGTGATCATGACGTGTCCTCGCGATCAGCGGGCCGCTGCAAGCTCCGCGAGCTTCGCGACCGTGTTCATGTTACGCGCCGTACCGGCGGCCGCCGCGGGTATCCTGAGCCTGGAGCGCGCCATTCCGGCCCCGTAGTGCACGTAGATCTCGCGGCGTCCGAGGCGAACCTCCTCGTCGACGGCGCCGCGAATGGAGCTGAGCGTATCGGCCGGCGGCCGGCCATCAAGGAATACGGCGACCGTACGGTTCGGTGACCTGTCCGGAAACGGATTTTCCGCAAGCACCTTCTTCAGCTCCGCCGCCGTGCGCACCAGGACCCCCACAGGTTTACCCGCATATTCCGCTAACGCGGATTCCAGAGCCGTTTTGATCGCGGACTCCGATTTGTGGCTCTCGAATATGACGTTTCCGCTCGCGATGTAGGTGCGGACGTTCGTGAAGCCGAGCTTCTCGCACATGGCCTTGAGGTCGCTCATGGGCAGCTTCCCGGTCCCCCCCACGTTCACCGCCCTCAGCAAGGCTACATAGGCCGTCATGCTTCCCCCTCGAAATTGTGGACGCCCGCGCTTCCAGCGCCGCTCCGCCTGAGCGCCGGGCCATCGGGCCCCGCCCGGAAAGCCTGAAATCACCGGGCGGCCCGGCAAGACTCCCGCCGGATTTCGGCACGGCCTTGGTATATTACCGCCCCCCTGACGCGGCCCCCGCCGCCAGGTCCCGCAGACCTTCCGAGGAACCCATGGCCGACACGAAGATCATCTACACGCTGACCGATGAGGCACCGGCGCTCGCGACCTATTCCCTGCTGCCGCTGGTGCAGGCGTTCAGCAAAGCCGCTTCGATCGTCGTGGAGACCCGGGACATCTCGCTGGCCGGCCGCATTCTCGCGAACTTTCCGGAAGGGCTGACCCCCGCCCAGCGCCAGAACGACGACCTCGCCGAGCTCGGCGAGCTTGCGAAGACGCCCGAGGCGAACATCATCAAGCTGCCCAACATCAGTGCATCCGTGCCTCAGTTGAAGGCGGCGATCAAGGAGCTGCAGTCGCAGGGCTACAAGGTTCCGGATTATCCGGAGGACCCGAAGAACGACGAGGAGAAGCAGGTCAAGGCGCGGTACGCGAAGGTGCTCGGCAGCGCCGTCAATCCCGTGCTGCGCGAGGGCAACTCGGATCGTCGCGTGGCGAACGCGGTGAAGCAGTACGCCAAGAAGCATCCGCACTCGATGGGGGCGTGGTCCTCAAGCTCCGCCACTCGTGTCGCCTCCATGACCGAAGGCGATTTCTACGGGAACGAGCAATCCGCCGTCATCCCGAAGGCGGGCACGCTGCGCATCGAGCACACGGACGAGAGCGGCAAGGTCACGGTGTTGAAGGACGGCGTGAAGGTCCGCGACGGCGAGATCATCTCCAGCACGTTCATGCGTCGCGAATCGCTGCGCGCGTTCTACGAGAAGGAGATCGAAGCCACGAAGTCGCAGGGCCTGCTGCTCTCGCTGCACCTGAAGGCCACGATGATGAAGGTGTCCGACCCCGTGCTTTTCGGGCACGCGGTGAGCGTGTACTTCAAGGACGTCTTCGAGAAGCACGCCGCGCTCTTCAAGCAGCTCGGCGTTTCGCCGAACAACGGCATCGGGGATGTCTACACGAAAATCCAGAGCCTGCCGGCGGAGCAGAAAGCGCAGGTCGAAGCGGACCTGAAGGCGGTCTATGCGTCGCGCCCGCCGCTCGCGATGGTGGATTCGGACAAAGGCATCACGAACCTGCACGTGCCGAGCGACGTGATCATCGACGCGTCCATGCCGGCGGCGATCAGGGCGTCCGGCCGCATGTGGGGGCCGGACGGCAAGCTGCACGACATGGTCGCGATGATCCCGGACCGCTCGTATGCCGGCGTGTACCAGGCCGTCATCGACGACTGCAAGAAGTTCGGCGCATACGATGTGCCGACGATGGGCAACGTGAGCAACGTCGGTCTCATGGCGCAGGCCGCGGAGGAATACGGCTCGCACGACAAGACGTTCGAGATCGCGTCGAACGGCGGGGTGCGGGTGATCGACTCCGAGGGCAAGACGCTCACGGAGCACAAGGTGAGCGCGGGCGACGTCTGGCGCATGCAGCAGACGAAGGACGTCGCGATCAAGGATTGGGTGAAGCTCGCCGTGAACCGAGCGCATGCCACCGGCGCCACCGCCATTTTCTGGCTCGATGAGAAGCGCGCATACGATCGCAACCTCATCGCCCGGACGCAGCAGTACCTGAAGGACTACAACACGAACGGGCTGGATATTCGCATCCTCGCGCCCGTGGAAGCAACGCGCGCGACACTCGAGCGCGTTCGTGCCGGCAAGGACACGATCTCCGTCACCGGCAACGTGCTTCGCGACTATCTCACCGATCTCTTCCCGATCCTCGAGCTCGGAACGAGCGCGAAGATGCTGTCGATCGTGCCGCTGCTCGCAGGCGGTGGCATGTACGAAACCGGTGCCGGCGGCTCGGCGCCGAAGCATGTCCAGCAGTTCCTGGAAGAAAATCACCTGCGCTGGGATTCGTTGGGCGAATTCCTGGCGTTGCAGGTTTCGATCGAGGACCTCGCGGCCAAGACCGGCAACACGAAGGCCGCCGTGCTCGCCGCGGCGCTGGACGAAGCGAACGCGAAGTTCCTCGAGAACGACAAGTCGCCTTCGCGCAAGGCCGGCGAGCTGGACGTGCGCGGGAGCCACTTCTACCTGGCCATGTACTGGGCGCAGGCGCTCGCCGCGCAGTCGAAGGATGCGGAGCTGAAAGCGCTGTTCACGCCGATCGCGGAGAAGCTCACGAGCCAGGAGGCGCAGATCGTGAGCGAGCTGAACACGGTGCAGGGCAAGCCTGTCGACATCGGCGGGTACTATCACCCGGATCCGGCGAAGTGCTCCGCGGCCATGCGGCCGAGCAAGACGCTGAACGCGATCATCGATCCGCTTCGGTAGTAGCGGTTCGCGCAGGGAGTGCGCTCGTGACTCAGGGAGATAAGGAGAAGCGAATGAAGGCTCACGGTCTTGCCGTGCTGGGTACGTTGGCTGTCCTGTCTCTGTCAGCGGGAGTGGCGCTGCCGGCGAGCGCGCCCTCTCCTTCCGATCTCGACTGGATGGCTGGGCACTGGTGCTCGGATGAGGGGCAGGAGCACATCGAGGAGCATTGGCTGCCTGCGCGCGGCGGAATGCTTATCGGCGTGAGTCGCACGACGAAGGGCGAGCGCACCGTCAGCTTCGAGCTCATGCGAATCGCGACAACCGAAGCGGGTCTGGCGTTCATAGCGCAACCCAATGGCGCGCCACCCGTCACGTTCCGGTGGACTGCAGGGGGCGAGGACTGGGCGCGCTTCGAAAACCCCGCTCACGATTTTCCGCAGCTCGTCGAGTACCGGCGCAGCGGCGCGAAGCTTCGGGCACGTATTGCCGGGCCGGGGAAGAATGGCAAGGAGAGCACGATCCCGTTCGAATACGGGACGTGCCCGGAGGGTCCGCCGGCCGCGGCAAGGGCTGTCGCCCAAGGATCGCCCGCAGCCTGATCCCGAGAGCCGGCTTGCTCCTGATGCGCGGGGCAGCTCGCTCGTAGCGTCGGCCGACCCGCGTGAGCGTTTGGCGTGGCCGTCAGAGCCGGTTGATTCTCGCAACCAGCTCGATCTGGCTTCTGACCCCGAGCTTCGCCGAGATCTTCTTGATCTGCGCGCGCACGGTGCCCACGGACACGCGCCTCCCCTGCGCAATGGTCTCCGCGTTCAGGCCTTGGCATAACTGCAAGGCGATTTCCGTTTCGGCAGCGCTCAGCTCGTAAGCCGCACGCACGATCGCGGTCTTGCGCGTGCCGTCAGGCGCACATTCTCCGCGTGCGACAACGAGCGTGCTCGGTGCGAACCCGAGCTCGGATTGGCTGGGTGGCAGGTCGATCACGTCCAGAACGATGGGCGCCGCCGACTGCTCGTCACCGCGCAGAACGATGGAGCGAAGCCCGGGTGCTTTGTCTCCGCCGCGCCGGATGGACCGAGACGCCGTCATTGCCCGCTCAAGCGCCTGCGCTTCACTGGCTCGCATGGGCTGCAGCCGGTTGGCCCGAAGCGTCAGCATCTTCCCGTCCGCAATGAGTCGCTCGGCCGCAGGCGTGCACCTCCGCACGTAGCCAAACCGATCGCAGATGAATGCCGCGACCGCGATCTTCTCCATCGCTCCCGCGAGCAGATCCATGCCCTGACCCGCAAGCGCGAGTTGCGTGCGAACGGCGGCGCGCATGTGCGGAGCCAGCGCGGTAAACGCATCCCGCTGCGCGCTGGAGATATGTCCCTGCTCCTTCGTCCTGAGCACGGCGAGGCCGAACAGCATTCCGTCCCGCCGTTCCAGCGGCGTGAGGCAAGTGAACGCATAGCCCCAGAGAGCGCTCATTTCCTGCATGAATGGCTGACGTGCGTACTCGTCTTCCGTCATGTAGTCCGATTCGGCAAGGACTTTGAGCACGGGCACGCCGTCCCCGGCCCGCACGCGCGGATTGATCGAGGGATCGCCGCCCCCCGCTCGCGCGAAATGCGGAGCGAAGTCCGGATCGGCGTCCGTGAGGAAATTGAAGGAGACCGCGGCGTCCGAGCCGATGCCGACGAGTTGCCCCGACCGCGACCCCGTGGCGGCCGCGAGGGCCTCAAGGGCCGGTCCCCATCCCTGCGTACCCAGCCCCGCGGAATGAATCGTGTCCGTCAGGGCGAGCAGGTGCTCGTTGTCTCTGATCATCAATCGTTGTCGTCGTAGTCCCTTTCGTCACGGCGGATTCTCTTGGACGGCGCCCTGCACCGAAAGGGAGGCGGTCACAAACCGCGGCTGAAGCGTAACCACCTTGCGAACGCAACCGGGCAAAGGCGTCACCGCGTGCGCGCAGCATGCGCGGCCATTCACAGATCGCTCATCCGTATACCGAATTGGATACGGTGGGCGCGGTCGCTCCGGCGCGTTCCGTGAAATTCCTCCACCACTGGTCGTGCGCGCGACCCGACCATGCGCGCCGTCGCCTCATCGATGTGAGGCACCGAATTTGAAACGATTCCAGAGAGGAACTCATGACGATGAAGCGAACGACCCTGGCCATGGTGGCCGCCGCCGCAATCCTGGCGGGCTGTGGTGGGAGCGGAAACGGATCGACGGGTGGCGCACCGTCGGGCAACTCGCCCACCCCGACGCCTACACCCACGCCCACACCGACGCCAACGCCGACTCCCACACCGACGCCGACACCCACGCCCACCTCGACCGGCGTGTTCATCGACAGCGCGGTGGCTGGAATCAACTACCAGACGGCCACTCAGTCCGGCAAGACGGATGCCGAAGGGCGCTTCAGCTACCTGCCGGGCGAAACCGTCACGTTCTCGATCGGCGGGATCACATTGCCCCCGGTGGAAGCGACCGACACGGTGACACCGCTCACGGTCTTCGGCACGACGGATTTCACCGACCAGCGCGTCGTGAACGTCGGCCGCCTCCTCCAGAGTCTCGATGACGACGGCGATCTCACGAACGGCATCCAGATCACCGCGGACGCGCACACCGCCGCCACGGGCATGACGCTCGACTTCAACGTCCCCGTCGCGACGTTCGAAGCGAATACGGACGTGGTCAACCTTCTCTCCAACGGCGGCGGCAGCACGACGCTCGTCTCGGAGGAGTCAGCTGTCGCGCACATGCAGGAACAGGCCGCCGCGAATGGCGTATCCCTCGTGGGGACCTGGTACGAGCAGGAGGACGAGGATCTCATCGCCATCACGATTCTCCCGGACGGGAAGTACATCGTCACGGAGTCCAGCGAAGAGGACGACAGCGGAGAGCCGGGCTACGAGTACGGCAAGTACTCGTGGGATGCGGTCACGGGCCTCATCGGGTACGAAGTGCTCGACGACATGAATGGCGAGTGGGGCCTTTCGCACTCGCATGAAGGTACCCGGATCGTCCGCAACGAGAATTCGCTGACCTTCATCGAGGACGGCGAAGAATGGCCGTTCGAGCGCCTCGCTCCCGAAGCGGAGAACAGCATCGTCGGCGCCTGGCAGGTCCAGTACGGGCCCGAAGAAAGCAAGATCTCGGTGCTCCTGTTCCTGGAGAGCGGGCACTACGTGGTCTGCGACATCGGCACCGAATCCACTGGTGATGCCGGACCGGGCATCGAGCACGGTACCTACACCTGGAACGCGGAGACCGCTGCGTTCACGGTGGCTAGCATCATCCGTGATACCAATGGTGAAGCGGGCATCTCTCACGACGCGCCGCTGACTGCCGAAGTGGATGGCGACACCATGACGATGACGTTCGCCGGCGACGCGGTGACGCTCAAGCGACTGAAGTAAGCCTCTGGCGGGCGGCGCCGGACCCGACGTCGCCCGCCTGGTGTACTGGAATGAGCCCGACGGGCACCAGTGGGAAATCCTGACGGTCAGCTACGCGCGAAAACCCAACCCGTAGTCGGCGCTGCCTGCTCGCGGCGTCCGTTTCCCGCCCGATAGTCGCTCGGCCTTGCGCCGAAGAGGCGGCGGAAATGTCGGTTGAAGGTCGACAGATCGCCGAAGCCGGCCTCCATCGCGATAGACGATACGCTGTCGTTCGAGGTGCGCAGCCGGACCGCGGCCCGGCGCAACCTGTCTCGCAGGATGTACTGCCCGGGCGTCACGCCGACGACTTGTTCGAACACGCGCAGGAAATGGCACGGACTCGCCGCCGCCTCCTCTGCAAGCTCCGCAAGCGAAAGCTTCTCGCGGGGGCTCGCCTCGATCCTTCTGATTGCACGCGCAACCCTTCGCTCGTCGCGAGCGGTTGGAGTCCGTCGTGATTTCGCGGATGAAGGAAAAGACTCGCACACCGCTCCCGCGAGCCGAATCGCCACTTCCAGGTATTCCCACTCTTCTCCGTCATGCTCCCTGAGCGCGTGAGCTTCGGAAATCAGCGGCATCAGCTCCCGCAGCGGTGGCAGTGAGGCTGATGGGAACGGCAATCTGCGAACTCCTCCCAGCGCGGAGACGATGCGCTCATGGAAATCCGGGGAGAACTGGAAACACAGGCACCTGTCGCCCTTGCCGTGCGCGTGGCCGCACTGGAAGCATGAACCCGCGTTGCCGAGGAGGAGCGAGCCGGGCGACATGAGGCCGGCTCCTTGGGTCGCGCGATACTCGAAAGTGCCGCTCGTGACGACGGCGATACACATGAAGGAATGCTGCTCTTCGTAAGGCCGATCGCCGGGGCCTGCCGTGCACACGACGTCGCTCACACGCCAACCTTCAGCGGCAGCCAGCAATCGAGCCGAGGTCCCCATGGCTCGAGGATAGCAATTTTTCCCAAGCGCACGCCGCACGCGAATCGTAGCGTCTACGCACAACGCGGAGCGACAGCCATGTTCGGAAGCTTTACGGAATCCCTCATATCCCCAGGTCCCGCCGCAGATCGGCTCGATCGGATGGGCTTGTATGCCTTCCTGATCGGCGACTGGGAAATGGAGGGCGTGATTCACGGCGCGCAAGGCAAACACGAAATCCGCGGCGGCGAAATTCACGCGGCCTGGGTTCTCGAAGGCCGGGCGATCCAGGACGTCTGGATTCTTCCCGGTGCTTTTTACGGCTCGACGTTACGCGTCTACGACCCGGGGCGCGATGAATGGCACATCCTGTGGAGCGACCCGCTGCGTCAGTACTACTCGCGGCAGATGGGACGCGCCCGGGGCGGCGAGATCGTGCAGGAAGGCGCGAATCTGGAGGGACAGCGAACTCGCTGGCGCTTCACAAAGCTGACGGCGGAGTCCTTCCACTGGATCGGCGAAATTGCCGCGCCCGACGGTGCTTGGGTCGTCGAGGCGGATCTCTTCGCGCGCAGGATTTCACGATGAAGGAGAACGCGATGATCGATCACGTTTCGATTGGGGTGCGCGATATTGGGAAGACGAGGCGCTTCTACGATGCCGCGCTCCGAGAGATCGGATACACGTGTCTCAGCGAGTCGGACGGCTCGCTGGGCTACGGAGCAGGTGGCGTGGAGCTCTGGATCAGCCGCTCGCCGCGGCCGGTCGCTGCGGACGAAGGTTCAGGTCTTCACTTCTGCTTTTCCGCCCCGAACCGCAAAAGCGTCGACGCGTTTCATGCCGCCGCGCTGCGCGCCGGAGGCCGCGACAACGGCGCGCCGGGCCTCCGGGCGGACTACGGCGACAACTACTACGCCGCCTACGTCGTCGATCCCGACGGTTATCGCATCGAGGCGTACTGCTCGAAGGCTGTGTAGCGCGGGCAGAGGTGAATCGAGAATGCGGCGCCGGGAGATCGGGCGCCGCTGCTATTCCTTGGATTTCAGGCTCGACTGATTGGCCTCGATGAAGGCCTTGATCTCGTCCCCCATCGAAAGAAGCTTGAGCCACTGCTCCTTGTAGAGCGTGACCGGGAAGCGGCCCATCCCGTAGACCGAAAGCGCGCCCTTCTCGCTGACCTTCATCGCGAGCTTGCCGCGGCCGGACTTTTTCAGCGCCTCGTTCTCGGCACGCAGGCGCTGGAGCTCGGCCTGGAGATCTTCTTCTGACACTTGCAGGACCCCGGTGTGAACTGGACGCCGGGGATTATAGGCCAACGCCTGCGGGTGATTGACATGTGACCATTCGGTCACATATCGTGAGCCCATGTCCGACGACGATGACGATCTCGTATTCAAGGCCCTTGCCGACACCACCCGTCGCTTCCTGCTCGACCTGCTGTTTGCGCGGAACGGGCAGACGCTCACGGAGCTGGAGTCGGCGCTCGACATGACGCGCTTCGGCGTCATGAAGCACCTGAAGGTGCTGGAGCGGGCGGGTCTCGTGGTCACGAGAAAGTCCGGACGCGAGAAGCTCCACTTCCTGAATCCAGTCCCCATCCGGCTGATTCATGACAGGTGGACGCGAAAGTACGCTGAGGCCCATGTATCGGCGCTCGTTGAACTCAAGATGCAACTGGAGGAAAGAAAATGTCAGCCAAGGCGCAAGCGGGCGTAACGACGCATGTGTTCGAGATCTACATCAAGGCTCCCGCCGAAACGGTCTGGGACGCCGTGACGAATCCCGAGTGGAACGCGAAGTACGGTTACCAGGGCGCGATGGTCTACGACCTTCGTCCGGGTGGCGCGTTCAAGGCGCTCGCGAACCCGCAGATGCGCCAGATGGGGCTGCCGGAAGTCATCGTCGACGGTGAAGTGCTCGAGTGCTCGCCGCCGAACAAGCTGGTGCAGACGTATCGCTGGCTCTTCACCGAAGAGAACAAGAAGGAAGGCTTCACGAAGGTCACCTGGGAGATCGAGCAGACGCCGGTGGGATTCACCCGCCTCACCGTCACTCACGAGCTCGAGAACGCACCGCTCATGGAAAACGCCATCAAGAGCCGGTTCGACGTCCGCGGCGGTGGCGGCGGATGGAACTGGATCCTCAGCGATCTCAAGAGCCTCATCGAGACCGGGAAGATCATGTGGGCTCAATGAGCCCCATGCTGATGGGCTGAAGACGATCGATGCCGGCGCTTCTTTCGAGGAAGAAGCGCCGGCCAGTCGTGGGGTGCTTGCACTACAATGCAGGCAACTCCACTGCCTCATGAGCCTCGATGAATCCGATGTCGCCGGTCGCGGCGGTCACGTACGCCGCGCTTTTGCTTTCCGCGATCGGGCTCTGGTTCGGTCGGCACATCTGGGGCGCAGTGCTCGCCGCGGCGGTCGTTGCCGGCTATATCTCGGGCGTGTTGCATGGGCCGGCGGCGCTGTGGATCGCGATCTTTGCCGGGCTTTGCCTCGCCTATTCGCGCGCGAAGTCGATCGCAACGCCAGTCAAGCGGCGCGCCCTCCTCGTCCTGGCCGCTGCGGGCATTCTCGTCGTAGCGCTGTTGCTGGGGATGCACGTACTGCCGGGGTTCCGCAACTTCCTCGCGCTCGATGATGTGGTGCTGTCTCCCGGAGCCGCGCCGTACACGCTGTATCTCAACTTTGACAAGACGGTGGTCGGGCTCTGCATTCTCGGCCTCTGTCACAAGCACCTTCTCGCAACCTGGGCGGATTGGTCGCGTGCTCTGCGGCGCGCGGTGCCTCTCGTCGCGATCAACACGATCGTCGTTGCGCTCTTCGCGATGGCCCTGGGCTATCTCGAATGGCAGCCCAAGTGGACGCCGGTCTTCTGGATCTGGGCCGGATCGAACCTCTTCCTCACTTGCCTGAGTGAAGAAGCGCTGTTCCGAGGATTCATCCAGCGCGAGCTCGCAGACGCCTTTCAGGGCAGATCCTTTGGAACATGGCTCCCGATCGCAATCGGCGCTGGGCTCTTCGGGATCGCTCACTTCGCTGGGGGTTGGAGTTACGTGGCGCTGGCTACTGCGGCAGGTCTGGGATACGCGTTCGTCTACCACCGCACGCGGAGCATCGAGATGGCGATGGTTGCGCACTTCGCGCTGAACGCCACGCACTTCCTGCTCTTCACGTATCCCCGTTCTGCTTGAGGAGACGGAGCGGAGCCCGCTACAAGGGCTCCGCCCGCTCCAGCGATTCATCGCTCAGGCACGCTTCCGACGCCGGCTCACTTCGCCGCGCTGACCTGCTCCGCCCAGCTCGGCGCCTGCGTCTCGCCATTCAGGAACGGCAGGGTCGTCCGCATCAGCTCCGGTGCCATGAAGATGTCGTAGTGCGTGAGATTCGGAAGGATCGCCAGCCGGTTTTTCGAAATGTGCTCGCGACCCCAGCCCGCATCCTTCAACCCGCCGCCGAGCAGCTGGTAGAACTTCACGATGTGCTCGGGCCGGTACATGTCGCTGTCACCATAGACGAGCATCACGGGCATCGTGAGTTTCTTCACGTCGGCGGACCAGTCGTAGGGCTTGCGCATGTACGCGCCGATCTGGTCGAGCAGCTTCGGAAACTCCTTGGGATTGGGCGCGACAGCCGCGTACGACTGGTACATCGGCGTGTCCTTCATCATGTCCGCCATGGCCGCGCCCACCTGCGCCTGCTGGGGAAGCATTTCGGAATAGAACCCGTCCTGCGAGTAGCCGCCGGACACAAGCACGAGACGGCGTACGAGTTGCGGATTCTGGACAGCGAGCTGGAACGCAACGCCCGCGCCCAGCGAATAACCGAGCGCATCCACCTGGCTGTAGCCGAGCTTTCTGACGAGCTCGGCCATGTCGCGCCCCTGATCCACGAGGCTGATCTCGCGATTGCCGAGCGCCGTGCGGCCGTGGCCATGCAGATCGACTGCGATCACCTGGCGAGTGGCGGCGAACGCGGGCAGCACCGGACCGAACATCTCGATGTTCCCCAGCCCGCCGTGGAAGAGGATCAGCGGCTCTCCCTTTCCGTGGACCTCGTAGTAGTAGTTCACCCCGTTCACAGCGAGATGGCCCCGCTTGACCGCCTTCGAGGCAGCCGGCTGTGCCTGCGTGGCACCCTGCGGCGCCTCCGCGCGGACGTGGGACGGAAGGTGGAGCGTTACTGCCGCGGCGGCGAGCACGGCGGCAAGGGCAACTCGGGACATTTCGGGCTCTCCTCTGGTCTGGATGCTCCGAGGACGAACGAGCCCGGCCGTTGCCGACAGCGGGACCGAACTTTTCTGGCTCGCCCGCAGTTTGGCCCGCACGGGGCGGACTTCGGGCGGTAGACTGCCGGTCCCCCGCTTCGGCGGGCATCGCGGGTTATCGGGAAAGAGTCGTGCAGGAAGACGGAGAGCGACCACAGCTGACCTATCGTAGCCGGCGCCTGGGACGGGGCTGGCAGGGCATCCTCGCTCGCGTTCTGGCGGTCGCAGGTGGACTGCTCGTGCTGGCCGGTGCAGTGGCGATCTCGCTCGTCGTTTTCGCCATCGCAGTGACCGCCCTTCTGGTGTTCGGCCTGTACTTCTGGTGGAAGAAGCGGGATCTCATCAAGCAGATGCGCGCTCAGATGCGGCGGCCCTCGCCCTACGACGACGGCAACGTCATCGAGGGCGAAGTCGTGCGGAAGAAAGAAGAAGAAAGGTAGCTCGCTAACTTCCTGTTTCCTTCGTCGGACCCGGCGATCCCACCGCGGTTCGCACGCGACCGGTGCGACACGTGCTGCGCCCGCCCGATGCCGGTGCGCGCGGACCGCCGGTGGATCAAAAACCAGACGCTAATTCTACTGATTGACCCGCCGGCGCGCTGGCATCAGCTTTGCTTTGCCATCAGGCAACTCTCCTTACCGAGCATTCCAGAATGAGACGATTCGCAGTTTCCATCGCAACCCTCCTTGCAACAGCCTCTCTCGCGCACGCCACTGAAGTCCCTGTCGAGAAGACCGGGTTCGAATCCATCGAAGGCCGGCCGCTGACATCGGTCGTCATTACTCAATGCAATCTCATCGTGGCGGTATACGTCACAATGCCGGACGGAAAGCTTCATCGCTTCGACAAGAGCGACGATGTTCCGGCCGACAAGATGCTGAGCATGGCGTACTCGGCCGCGCGCAGTGAGCGCGTCGAAGTTGCGTGCGAATCCAAGGGTGGTGTCGGCGTCGTCGGCTACGAGAAGCACGGCACGCTGTAGCCCGCCGATGCGGCTGCGGCTCAGGGCGGCGGGTCCGCCGCCCTGGCTGCCTCCCAACGTCATCGGTCTGTCGAACTGCGCGCTGGGATCGCCACTCAGACGGCAGGAATCACGTTCGCGTTCAGGCGGAACAGGTTCATCGGATCGTACTGGTTCTTCAGTTTCACGAGCCGCGGATAGTTGTCCCCGTAGTTGTCGCGGAACGCCTTGAGATCGTCCTCATGGCGGGAGTTCACATAGAAGCCGTGGGTGAGCGGCTCCACGTCCTTCCACACGGCGCGCATGCCGGCCATGTGGCGCTCCGCTACGTCCGGATCCGGCGAATCCCATCCCGTGATGAGGTTCAGGTCCCACAGCGCCTCGCGGTGGAAAAACGCCGTGGCATCCGGCTTCACGCGATGAGCCGCACCGCCCATCCCCTGCAACTGCATGGTGAGCGGATGAGTGCGCGGCGTCTGGATGATTTCGATGAGCTTGTCGACCGACTTCTTGGGCAGCGAGCTCACGAGACCTGACTTCTGGTAGTACTTCCGCCCGTCCGGAAAGCCTGCATCGAAAATGGACTGCAACCGGACATACGGCATTGGCCCGACGGCCCCTTGCGCCGTGCGCGCAAGCCTGCGAATCGGCTCGATAGCCTTCTCGCCTGCCGCGTGATCCGCGGACCAGCAGACGACGATCGACAGGCCCGGTTCCCCGCCCGGTGCCGAGCGCAGGAACAGGTCGATACACAACTCGTCCGGCTTGCGCGGCGCATAGTCCGCGTAGAACTCCAGCACTTCGCGCAGGTGACGCGCTGGCCAATTGAGAATGCCGCCGAGAATGATCGGATTCATCGGATGCAGCTGGTACTCGAGCGAGGTCACGACGCCGAAGTTTCCACCTCCACCGCGCAGCCCGAAGAGCAGCTCCGGATTCTCCTGCTCGCTCGCATGCACGAGCTTGCCGCTCGCGGTCATGACGTCCGCGGCCTTCAGGTTGTCGCAGGCAAGGCCGAAGCGACTGCCGAGACGTCCGAAGCCACCACCTAATGTCAGACCCGCAGCACCTGTGTATGAAACCGTGCCGGCAGTCGTCGCAAGACTGAAGGCCGCGCATTCGCGATCGAGTTGACCGAGCAGCGTGCCGGGTTCGAGATACGCCGTGCGGCTCGCCGGATCCACCCGCACGCCGCGCATGGGTGAAAGGTCGATCATGAGCCCGCCGTCGCACGTGGACTTGCCGGACGTGCTGTGCCCACCGGCGCGAACCGCCGTGAGCAACTTGTGCTCGCGCGCGAAGTTCACCGCATGCATGACGTCCGAAGCGCCGACGCATGAAACGATGAGTGCCGGCCGCTTGTCGATGCTGCCGTTCCAGACTTTTCGCGCCTGCTCGTAGCGGCTGTGCGTCGGCAATAGCAGCTCCCCCTGAAGCTGCGCGGCAAGGTCCGCAATGTCCTTCTCGCGAAGTGAAATCTGCGAACCCGACAGCGTCACCGCCGGCTGATCCGCAGCCCACACACGTTGGAACGGCAGCCAGCAGGCACCCGCGAAAGCGGTTGCGCGCAGGAAATCTCGTCGCTTCATGAGCCCCCCTTTTTCCGACGAATGTAGGCGGGACCCCGCACGCGGTCAAAGGAGACCGGCAAGCTGGTCCGCGTTGCGCGCGATGGTGGTACGCTGCTCAGCGCTTTTTCCGAGGTGAGCGCTGGCGATGCCCTGGTCGCCTGACCACGAGAACATCGGGACTCATATGCAGAAGCAGCCCCAGTTCGCCAACGCGGACGAGTATGTGGCCTCTCTCGATGGCTGGCGTCGCAAGTGCGTAGAGCGCCTGAGGGCAAGCGTGCTGACGCAGGAAAAGCTGCGGGAATCGGTGAAATGGGGGCACCTCGTCTACGAGGCGAACGGCCCTGTGCTGCTCATCCGCGCGGAGCCCGACCGCGTGCTGTTCGGATTCTGGCGCGGCCAGCGATTGCGCGGCATCGAACCGGCGCTACGCGCCAGCGGCAAATACGAGATGGCGACGATCGAGCTGCGCGAAGGCATGCCCGTGGATGCGGCCACCGCCCGCGCACTCGCCAAGGCGGCCGTCGCGCTGAACGAGGAGCTGGGAGATCCCCGGCTTGCGGCGAAAGCGCCCGCCCGACCCCGGGCCGGGAAGAAGACTACTTCTTCCCGGCCTCGTAAGGCGTCCCGTCGCGGCGGGTGAAACCGGCGTCCGGCTTGAGAGTCATGTCGATGTCCGGATAGTCGCACACGTCTTCACCGGGCCGCCGTGAGCCGACCTCGAGCACCACGGCGTCCTGTGACGAACGGTTCTGCAGGTGATGCCCATTCTTCACGCCAGCCGGAAAACCCGCGCCTTCTCCAGCTCGCAGAATCTGCTCGCCCTCGTCCGTGACGAGCACTACCTCGCCCTCGATCACCCACACGAACTCGTCCTCGGTGGAGTGCCAATGCCGCTGGCTCGACCAGGCGCCCTGCGGAAGACGCAGAAGATTCACGCCGAACTGCGTGAGTCCCGCGACGTCTCCGAGTCTCCAGCGCTTGCGCTTCTGACAGGGCTGATCGAACGGCGACGGATAAGCACTGCCGACGCGAAGAACAGCCGTCTCCGCTGTGATCTTTCCCATGCGCGCACCCCACTGACCATCCTGACGATGCGGGGAATTCTACTGCTGCGCCCGATTGTGGGAAGCTACTCCGTCGTACTGATCCTTTAGAACCACTGCTAATGGCTACTTCTGCGGGGCCAATTTTCGAGCTGCCGATCAAAATTCCGCCGCGGGGATCGCGGAGCCGGGTTCGCGCCCTGCAGGACCAGTTGCGTGCGGCGATCATCGACGGACGCCTGAAAGCCGGGCTGCACATGCCTCCGACCCGCGCGCTCGCATCCGAGCTCGGCATCTCGCGCAACGCCGTCGTTGCGGCTTATGAGCTGCTGCTGGGCGAGGGCTACCTGACGTCTCGCCGCGGGGCCGGCACTTACGTTGCGCGAGTGCTGTCTCGCGGGTCGAGCCGGAACACGCCGGCACCACCGCTCACGCGCGACCGGCGGCTAAGCACCTTCTGGCGCCGGCCGGCGGCACCCATCCTCGACAACACTCCGCGGCACGCCGCGCGTTTCAACTTCCGCCTCGGTGTTCCGGACAAGACGCTCTTCCCCTTCGACACATGGCGCCGCCTCTCGGCAAGAGCACTTCGCACGTTCTCGAAAACTCCAGTCACGCAGGCGGAGCTGCAGGGTTCGCGAAAACTGCGTGAGGCGATTTCGAGACATGTTTCGCTCGCGCGCGCCGTTGCCTGCCAGCCTGACGACATCGTCGTGACCACGGGCTCGCAGCAGGCATTCGACCTGATCGCGCGCATCCTAGTCACACCGGGGAAAACCACGGTGGCGGTCGAAGAGCCGGGGTACGCCGCCTCGCGCGCAGTGTTCGCGCTTGCTGGCGCGAAGATCGCTCCGATCCGCGTCGACAACGAGGGACTCGTCGTCGAGCGCCTGCCCGCCGACACGCGTGTTGTCTGTGTAACACCTTCCCACCAATATCCGCTGGGACACGTGCTATCGCTGCGACGACGGGCCGCGCTGCTCGAGTTCGCCCGCAAGCACAACGCGGTAGTCGTGGAGGACGACTACGACGGCGAGTATCGCTTCGGCGGAGGCCCGCTGGACGCGCTCCAGACGCTGGATCGCGCCGGATGCGTCTTCTACGTCGGCACTTTCTCGAAGTGCCTCTTCCGCGAGCTCCGCCTCGGATTCGTTGTCGCGCCCGCATGGGCCCGACAACAGCTCGTCGCAGCGAAAGCGTATTCAGACTACGACTGCCCGGCTCATTCGCAGGAAACGCTCGCCACCTTCATCGCGGAAGGCCATCTGGCGCGCCACGTGCGCAAGATGCGCCGCGTGTACGACGAACGAAGGCAACTGCTGCTGACGCGGTTGCTCGAGGATTTCGGCGATCTGCTGGAGCCGGTGCCTTCCGAATCCGGACTGCATCTCACGGCCTTCACAAAGTCGGTTGCTGACGAAGAAAGGATTCTGGAATTGTCGCATCAGCAGGACATCAGGCTCACATCCCTGCGACGCTTCTACTCCGGTCGTGCGATTCGGCCCGGCATCGTTCTCGGCTATGGTGCAATCTCTTCCGAAGAGATTGCGGAGGCACTCACACGATTGCGCCGCGCACTGGGGCGCCCCGGGATACGGCGGCCTGCATCCTGAGACCAGGGTCGGCACTGACTTTCGATAGTTGTCTGCCCGAACGTACCGCTCGATCCTTGCCGCCCCTGATTCGAGGCGGTCGTGACTGACGAGGAGAGCGCGTGATTTCCCGGCGGATGATCCCAGCGTTGTCGCTGGTGGCGTGCATGGCGGCAATCTCCGCGTGCGGAGGAGGAGGTGGTGGTGGTGATGAGGGACTGGTGCCGGGTCCTCCGCCGCCCGCCCCTTCGTTCTCCATCGGCGGGACGGTCACGGGTCTCGCGGGAACGGGGCTCGTTCTGCGCGACCAGTCCGGCGAGGATCTCGCCATCTCCGCAAACGGCGCATTCACGTTCCAGGCTCGCGTCGGCACCGGCCTCACGTATGAGGTGAGCATCCGAACGCAACCCATGAGCGACCCCGCCCAGCACTGCACGGTTTCGAATGGGCAGGGAACCGTCGGCAGCGCGCCCGTCACGAACATCAGCGTTCAGTGCGGAACGCGAGTAAACAAGTTCATCTACGTGCCGAATGCCGGATCGGACAACGTCAGCGCGTTTGCAATCGACCCTGCAAGTGGAGCCTTGTCCGCCATCGCAGGTTCGCCTTATGCATCGGGCGTGACGCCGCGAACTGCCGCTGCAAGCCGAAATGGAACGTCCCTCTATGTCGCGAACGAAGGCTCCGCCTCCGCGCGGCCCGGCATCTCGGCGTATTCGATCGACACGAGTACTGGCGCGCTCACCGCGGTGCCCGGTTCGCCTTTCGATCTCGACCCGACGCTACCGCCCACCGCACAGACATCCCTGACAAGACTGCTGATACACCCGTCCGGCTCGAAGCTGTACGTGAGCACGGTGGCTGCCGGCGCGCTCCACGGTGTATCCGTAACCGCGAGCTCTGGCGCCCTGATGAGCATCCCGGGCACGCCGCTCACCATCGGACAGGGGCTCACAACCGGAACGTTCACTTTCTCCGGCGACGTCCTTTATCTGCCCCACGACAACCATGCAGCAGGCAGCGCCGGCGGAATTTCCGCGTATGCCGTTCAGACATCCGGCGCGCTAACGGCGATTGGCACGTTCGCCACCGGCGGACGTATCCCCGCATCCGCAACGCTGAATTCGCAGGGAACGCTGCTCTTCGCACCGAACGCAGCTTCAGGAACGCTCGCCGTGTTTCGAGCGGACCCGGGCGGCGCGCTGACGGCGGTTCCCGGTTCCCCGTTCGACATCGGCACGGATACCGTTCCGGTCTCCGTGGCGCTTCATCCGACGAAGAACTTCCTCTACATCACGAACGCGTTCGTCTTCAGCACGCCAGAAGAGTCGACCCTGTCTGCATTTCAGGTGGATGCGAACGGCGTGCTCACACCCATTCCGGGCACGCCGTACCCGACGAACGGGACATCCGCCATGCCCGCGCGCATTCATCCCACGGGGAAGTTCCTGTACGTCTCAAACCGCTTCTCGAACAACATCCAGGCGTACGCCATCGATCAGACCACGGGCGCGCTGGCAAACGTACCCGGCTCACCCTTCGCCACGGGGCTTACGCCTTCAGCTGTCGAGATAGATGTGTCGGGCCGATTTCTTTTCGTGGCCAATGCGGACTCTCACACCGTCTCGGCCTATTCGATCGACGGTGGAACCGGGGCTCTGGCCCTGATCGACTCCGTGCCCGCGGGCACGGCGCCGACCTCGATCGAGATCGTGGGACTGGAGCCGCTGTGAATGCCCTACAGCGACAGACCGTACTCGAAGAACATCTCGTCCCGTTGTCAGCCCATCGACTCATATAGCCGCTGCGCCGGCGCGTCTCGCGCGCGCCCGTCAGATCTGATGCCTTCCCGTAGAACTGGCGATAGGCATCGAAGAGCGGAACGATCGCCTCGATGTCATTCACCGTCGCCTGGCGCATGTCATGAGCCACGCGAAAACCCTTTCGCGGCGGAATTCGCGCGGAGGGCCGGTTTACACCGGCGCCTCCGGGCCGAAGTTTCGATCCTGAAACAGGGGATCAGGGCAGCTTGACCACGTCCCCGACGAACGCCGTTCCACCCGTGACGTTCCCGGCGCCGCACTCGTATTCGGTCTCGCTGGAGAACTCGACGTTCTTGTAGTTGCTGCGGATGTTGACGATCGCGTTACCGCCGACCCGCTGCGCATACTGCGTCAGCGACATCATCGCGGACAGGAACGCCCACTCGCAGCCCTCCTGGTCCGACTTGTTGAAGAAGTTGGTCTTCTTGTTGGTGCGCGTCGTACCGAGCTTCGCGGTCGGCGTCGGATACTTCTGCGTGCCGAAGAACAGCTGAATGCCCGGCGTGAGCTTGCCGGAGGCTTGCGCCTTGGCGAGCGCCTGCTCGAGGGGGAACCGGTGACGGGTATCGCGTGCGTCGGCAATCGGCGCGGTCACGAGCAGCGCCACGGTCAGGCACGCAACCCCGGCTCCCGCGGAGAGTTTGTCGGCAAGCTTTCTGATCATCACACAGTCTCCTGAATGGGTTCGCGGCAGAGTCCGCCATCTGCTCGGAACACAAGACAATCTCGTGTTCCGGGGGCGCAACTGTACCTCAAGCGCGACCGCAGGATCGACAGGCGCGACGAAACCGCGGCATCTGTCCGATGCCGCGGCAGGGGAGTTGAGGGGCCTGTCAGGTTGTCAGCGCTGCGCGACAAGCTGGCGGTTGATCATCAACGCAACCAGCGTGCAAACCGCACCGGAGAGCAGGTAGGCCCCGGCGAACATAAGGCCGAACTGCGCGGAAAGGGCCAGCGCCACGAACGGCGCGAATCCTGCCCCGAACAGCCAGGCGAGGTCCGACGTGAGCGCCGAGGCAGTGTACCGATATTCAGGCGGGAAGCTGGAGGCCACCGCCCCCGAGGACTGCCCGAACGACAGGCCCAGCAGCACGAAGCCGGTAATCATGAACGCCCACTCGCCCGCCTCGCCAGCGTTGAGCAACTGCGGCGCGAAGCCGCTGAACGCCGCGATCATGGCGGCCGTGAACGCGAGCACAGTGCGCCGTCCGGTGCGATCCGCAATCAGCCCGGACGCGATGATCGCCACCACGCCGATCGCGGCGCAGATGGCCTGAATCACGAGGAACCGCGTGGGCGTCTCAGGCGTGAAGAGAAACACCCACGACAACGGGAACACGGTGACGATGTGGAAGAGCGCGAAGCTCGCGAGCGGCGCGAAAGCACCGATCACGATGTTCCGCCCCGTGACGCGCACCGTATCCGTGATATGCGCGGGTTCGAGATCGTGCGTCTCGAATCGCTGCGCGTACTCCGGAGTCACCACGATGCGCAGGCGGGCGAACAACGCCACGACGTTGATGGCGAAGGCGACGAAGAACGGATAGCGCCAGCCCCAGTCGAGAAAGTCCGCGTCGGAGAGATTCGCGAGGAAATACGCAAAGAGCGCGCTGGCTACCATGAGACCCAGCGGCGCGCCGAGCTGCGGCACCATCGCATACCAGCCGCGGCGATTGGGCGGCGAATTCAACGCAAGAAGCGACGCCAGGCCGTCCCAGGTGCCGCCCATCGAGACACCCTGCCCTATGCGAAAGAGTGCGAGCAGCCACACCGAGGCGACGCCGATGTCGGCATAGCTCGGCAGGAAGGCGATCGCCATCGTCGAGCCGCCAAGCAGGAACAGTGCGGCCGTGAGCTTCGCGCCGCGCCCATACCGGCGGTCGATCTTCGAGAAGATGACGGTTCCGATCGGACGCGCAACGAAGGCGAGCGCAAACACGCCGAACGAGTACAGCGTGCCCGTGAGCGCATCGACGAACGGAAAAACGAGCTTCGGGAACACGATCACCGAAGCGATCGCGTAAACGAAGAAATCGAAGAATTCGGACGTGCGGCCGACGATCACGCCCACCGCGATCTCGCCCGGTTTCAGTACGCCGTGATGGTCGTGCAGCCTCCGCGCATCCCGCTCGAGTGTGGACGACGTTGCGCCGGAGGTGTGGGCGGCACTCACTGGAGACTGCTCCTCATTTAGCAAGGCCGACTTTGTAGCCCAAACCGCGCCGCGCGCCCATTGGGCAAATTGTCCAATGTTGCGCGCCCGACGATGCCGCTACCTTACCGCGCTGACTCGCAGGGCCTGTCTCATGTCTTCAGCACCCAAGCCAAGCCGTATTCGTTTTCTCGCGTTTTTGCCGGCAATTCTGCTGCTTTCCGGCTGCACCGGAGCCGTGCTGGACCCGTCCGGCGACGTCGCCGCACGCCAGCGGGACCTGCTGGTTCAGTCCACGCTTCTGATGCTCGTGATCATCATCCCTGTGATCTGCCTCACAGTCTGGTACGCGTGGAAGTACCGCGCCTCCAACAGGGCCGCGCGCTACGAGCCCAACTGGCACCACTCCACACGACTTGAGCTTGTCATCTGGGCGGCGCCGCTGCTCATCATCATTTGCCTTGGCGCGCTCACCTGGCTCGGCACACATCTGCTCGATCCCTATCGCCCGCTTGACCGAATCGCGCCCGGAGAACCGGTGCCGGAGGAAGCGAAGCCACTGCGCGTGCAGGTTGTCGCGCTCGACTGGAAGTGGCTCTTCATCTATCCCGAATACGGGATTGCGACGGTGAACGAGATGACGGTGCCGCTCAACCGCCCGATCAGCCTGCAGATCACCGCGTCGAACGTCATGAACTCGCTGTTCATCCCGCACTTCGCGGGACAGATCTATGCGATGCCCGCGATGGAGACGCGCCTCAACGGCGTCGTGAATCGCCCGGTCGAGGGTGAGGGATTCTCTGCGAACTACAGCGGCGCCGGCTTCTCCGGCATGCGCTTCGGCTTTCACGGCGTCACCGACGCCGAGTTCGAAACGTGGATCCGGAAGGTTCGCGGCAGCGACCTGGAGCTCACCCGCGAGGCGTACCTCCAACTCGCTCGCCCGAGCGAAAGAGAGCCCGTCCGCCACTTCGCCAGCACCGACGCTTCGCTTTATCACGACATCCTGAATCTATGCGTCCAGCCGGGAACGAGCTGCACGGGCGCAGGCCACACGATGGCGCATCACTGATATGTCTACGCTCCTAGGTCGACTGAGTCTCGACGCACTCCCCCTTCACGAACCGATCGTCGTCGCCACGTTCATCGCGGTGGCGCTCGGCGGCCTCGCGCTCGTCGGCGCGCTCACGTACTTCAAGCTGTGGGGCTATCTCTGGCGCGAGTGGTTCACCAGCATCGATCACAAGAAGATCGGCATCATGTACATGGTGCTCGGCCTCGTGATGCTGCTCCGGGGCTTCGCGGACGCCATCATGATGCGCCTTCAGCAGGCCATCGCCTTCGGCGGCTCAGAGGGCTATCTCAACGCGCACCACTACGACCAGATATTCACCGCGCACGGCGTCATCATGATCTTCTTCGTCGCGATGCCGTTCGTGACGGGACTCATGAACTACATCGTTCCGCTGCAGATCGGCGCACGTGACGTTGCGTTCCCGTTCCTGAACAACTTCAGCTTCTGGATGACGGTCGCGGGCGCGATGCTCGTGATGTTCTCGCTCTTCGTCGGCGAGTTCGCGCGCACCGGTTGGCTCGCGTACCCGCCGCTTTCCGGGCTGGAGTTCAGCCCCGAAGTCGGCGTCGATTACTACATCTGGGCTTTGCAGATAGCTGGCGTAGGAACACTGTTATCAGGCGTAAACCTGCTCGCCACGATCATCAAGCTCCGCGCGCCCGGCATGACGCTCATGAAGATGCCGGTGTTCACCTGGACCGCGCTCTGCACGAACGTGCTCATCGTCGCCGCGTTCCCCGTGCTCACCGCGGTGCTGGCCCTGCTCTGCCTCGACCGCTACGCCGGCACGCACTTCTTCACGAACGATCTCGGCGGCAACGCCATGATGTACGTGAACCTCATCTGGATCTGGGGCCACCCCGAGGTGTACATCCTGATCCTGCCGGTGTTCGGCATCTTCTCGGAAGTGACGTCCACGTTCTCCGGCAAGCGGCTGTTCGGATACAGCTCGATGGTCTACGCGACCGTCGTGATCACGATCCTCTCGTACCTCGTCTGGCTGCATCACTTCTTCACGATGGGCTCGGGCGCGAGCGTGAACTCGTTCTTCGGGATCACGACGATGATCATCTCGATCCCGACGGGCGCGAAGATCTTCAACTGGCTCTTCACCATGTATCGCGGCCGCATCCGCTTCGAGCTGCCGATGATGTGGACGGTCGCCTTCATGCTGACCTTCGTCGTCGGCGGCATGACGGGTGTGCTGCTGGCGGTGCCGCCCGCGGACTTCATCCTCCACAACAGCCTCTTCCTCGTTGCGCACTTCCACAACGTGATCATCGGCGGCGTGCTCTTCGGGCTCTTCGCCGGCATCTACTACTGGTTCCCGAAGGCGTTCGGGTTCCGGCTCGATCCGTTCTGGGGGAAGGTGTCGTTCTGGTTCTGGGTCGTCGGCTTCTGGGTCGCTTTCATGCCGCTGTACGTTCTCGGCCTCATGGGCGTGACACGCCGCATGCGGTACTTCGAGGACCCGTCGCTGCAGATCTGGTTCGTCATCGCCGCGCTCGGCGCAGCCCTTATCGCGGTGGGCATCGGTGCGTTCCTTGTTCAGATCTACGTGAGCATCCGGAAGCGCCACGAACTGCGCGACCTCACTGGCGACCCGTGGCACGGCCGCACACTCGAGTGGTCCACGTCGTCGCCTCCGCCTGAGTACAACTTCGCGTTCACGCCGCTCATTCACGACGGCGACGCGTGGTGGGACATGAAGGAGCGCGGCTATCAACGCCCGACCAGCGGCTTCAAGCCGATTCTCATGCCGCGTAACACCGGCGCGGGTTTCGTGCTGGCGGCGCTGAGCACCGTCATGGGCTTCGCACTCGTGTGGCACATCTGGTGGCTTGCTGCCGCCAGCTTCGCCGCCGTGCTCATCGTGGCGATCGTTCACACCTTCAACTACGACCGGGAGTATCGAATCCCGGCAGAACAGGTGCTGCGGACGGAGACGGCCCGCACGCAACTCCTGTCTGCGGGGACCTGACAATGGCACGCACACTCACAGCAGAGCAGGCAGAAACGCTCGCGTTCTACGATCCGAACGAGCACGAGCACGGTGGCGGCGGTAGCACCATGCTCGGATTCTGGATCTACCTGATGAGCGACTGCCTCATCTTCGCCGTGCTGTTCGCCACTTTCGGCGTGCTGGGAAGCAGCTACGCGGGCGGGCCGAAGGCGTCCGAGCTGTTCGACATTCCGCTGGTCGCCGTGAACACAGCGATGCTGCTGTTCTCGTCGATCACGTATGGCTTCGCGATGCTGGAGGCGCGGCGCAAGCGCGTGGGAGCGACGCAGGCCTGGCTCGCAATCACCGCGCTTTTCGGAATGGCGTTCGTCGGCATCGAGCTCTATGAGTTCGCGCACATGATCCACGAAGGCGCCGGGCCGGGGCGAAGCGCGTTCCTCTCTTCGTTCTTCGCGCTCGTCGGCACGCACGGACTGCACGTGACCTTCGGCATCATCTGGATCGCCGTCCTGATGATTCAGGTCGGCAAGCGCGGCGTGGAGCCCGCCAACTACCGGCGGCTCGCGTGCCTCAGCCTCTTCTGGCACTTCCTGGACGTCATCTGGATTGGCGTCTTCACCTTCGTCTACCTGATGAGCATGCTGCGATGAGCACGACGCACGCGGTCCACCGCGCCGCCCACGGCGAGGAACATCACGCCGGTCACGACGATCACGTCGACTCCATTCCGCACGGGACGTTTCGCGACTACGCGATCGGCTTCCTGCTGTCGGTGGTGCTGACGGCGATTCCGTTCTGGCTCGTTATGACGGGCGTTCTGCCGAAGCAGGCGACCGGCTTTATCATCATGGCGTTCGCCGCCGTCCAGATCGTCGTGCACATGATTTACTTCCTGCACATGAACGGGAAGTCCGACGAAGGCTGGACGATGGTGGCGCTCGTGTTTACCCTGATCCTCGTCGTCATCACGCTCGCGGGCTCGTTGTGGGTGATGCATCACATGAACGTCAACATGATGCCGGGGCATCCGGCGGCAGCCGCACCGGATCTGATGTGATGCGCCGGGGTCATGCGCAAAGGTGACGACGCGCCAGAGCGCGGGCAGACGGCGGCGAAACGCTACTTCCTGCTCGCCCTGGCGGTGCTCGCCACCATTGGGTTCTGCGCGCTGGGCTTCTGGCAGGTTGAGCGTCGCGAGTGGAAGCTCGCCCTCATCGATCGGGTGGAGAAGCGCGTTCACGCCGAACCCGTAGCGCCACCCGGGCCCGCGGAATGGCCCGCCCTGAATCGTGAGAACGCTGAGTACCTTCGCGTAACGGCCACCGGACACTTCCTTCCGGGCAAGGACACCCTCGTGAACGCAGTCACCGCGCTCGGTGGCGGCTTCTGGGTCATGGCGCCGTTCCAGACCGACGCTGGGTTCATAGTGCTGGTGAATCGCGGCTTCGTGCCGATGCCTTCTCAATCTGGCGCTCGGCCGGACGCGGCAGGCGGGGCGCGCTCCGCTGGTGACCTGGCTCCCACGGCCGAGACACCAGTCACGCCGGCGGCCGCGAATGCGCCATCGAGAATTACCGGCCTGGTTCGCATGAGCGAACCGGGCGGGGGCTTTCTTCGAGACAACGCGCCGGGCGAGAACCGGTGGTACTCTCGCGACGTGGAAGCAATCTCCCAGGCACAACACCTCCCCACGGTCGCTCCGTATTTCATCGACGCCGAGGCCACCGGTGGCGAGGGCCCGGTCGGCGGGCTCACGGTGGTGACGTTCCGGAACAGTCACCTCTCGTACGCGATCACCTGGTTTTCGCTTGCACTCCTGACGGCTGTGTTCGGCGCCTTCGTGGCGCGCCATCGCTGAGCTCCAATGGCCGCGGAGGTCCTGATCCGAAACGGGGGCGCGCCCGCCCTTCCGGCGCCGGATACCACCAATCGCAAGAACATGCTCCTGCTCATCCAGCTTCGCTGGATCGCGGCGTTCGGGCAGGTGGTGACGATCGCTGTGTCGGAGCTCGTCTTCGGCATCGATCTGCCGCTCGCGACGATGGCGCTCGTTCTCGCCGCGCTGGTTGCGCTGAACGTGCTGAGTTACGTGTGGATCCGTCACCGCACGGAGGTGAGCAATCGCGCATTGTTCCTGGCGCTGATCCTCGACGTAGCGGCGCTGACGGCGCAGCTGTACCTCAGCGGAGGCGCTACCAATCCGTTCACGGGCCTGTATCTATTGCAGGTCGCGCTCGCCGTGGCGCTGAATGCTGCTTTCGCATGGACGGTGGTCGCGCTTGCGGCGGCTGGATTTCTGTTTCTGACACGCTTCTACATGCCGCTCGTGCTCACTCGTCCTGAGCCGAACCTGGACACGCTGCAGGTCGCTGGCACGTTTGTCTGCTTTCTGCTGGATGCGCTGTTGCTGGTGTACTTCCTCATGCGCATTACCCGCAACCTTCGCAATCGGGACGCGCATCTCGCAGCCTTGAAACAGCAGCGCGCTGAAGAGGATCTCATCGTGAGGATGGGGCTGCTGGCTTCAGGTGCCGCCCATGAGCTGGGGACGCCGCTCGCATCGGTTGATGTGATTCTGGGGGACTGGAAGCACATGCCGGTGGTTCGTCAGAACGATGAGCTGCGGGCGGACATCGAGGAGATGCAGGCGGCCATTCGACGATGCAAGACCATCGTCACGGGCATTCTGAAATCGGCCGGCGAAGCGCGCGGCGATGCTCCCGTCGTTACGACGGTGAACGATTTCCTTGCCGGGATCGCGCGCGAGTGGACGGCGGCATCGCCCAGTGCCGCGCTTCATTACGAGAACACGTTTGGCGACGACGTGAAGATCGTGGCGGACTCCACGCTCAAGCAGATCGTGTTCAACCTGCTGGACAACGCGTTCGAAGCGTCGCCAAAGTGGATTCAGCTCACCGCCTCGCACGAAGGCGATACGCTGGTGCTGGAGGTGCGGGACGCGGGACCGGGATTTGCGCCGGAGATCCTGGAGCATCTCGGGACGCCGTATCAGTCCACCAAGGATCGCGGCGGCGGACTCGGGCTTTTCCTGGTGGTGAATGTTGCGCGTAAGCTGGGAGGGTCGGTGTCGGCGCGCAACCTTCCCGAAGGCGGGGCGGCGGTGTCGCTGAGCCTTCCGCTCAAGAGCCTCATGATCGGAGCACGTCGTCATGTCGGATGAAGACGCCAGGCCGGACGAAGAAGAGGTGTCCGCCGAAAAACTGCTCGTCATCGTGGAAGACGACGCGAGCTTCTCGCGCACGCTGAAGCGCTCGTTCGAGCGGCGCGGATATCAGGTGATCACTGCGGCGAGCCATGATGAGCTCGTTGAGCTTCTGAAGACGCATTCGCCGGGGTATGCGGTGGTGGATCTGAAGCTTGCCGGTGGGGCTTCGGGGCTGGTCTGCGTGGAGACTCTGCACGCGCATGACCCGGAGATGCTCATTGTCGTGCTGACCGGATTCGCGAGCATCGCTACGGCTGTCGAAGCGATCAAGCTCGGGGCGTGTCATTACCTCGCCAAGCCTTCCAACACGGATGACATCGAGGCTGCTTTCAGCAAGGCCGGGGGCAATACGGAAGTGAGCGTTTCGGAGCGGCCGAGCTCGATCAAGACGCTCGAGTGGGAGCGCATTCACGAGACGCTCGTCGAAACGGGGTTCAACATTTCCGAAGCGGCGCGTCGATTGGGGATGCATCGGCGCACGCTTGCGCGGAAGTTGGAGAAGCGGCGCGTGAAGTGACGCATACGCGGTTGCGTTTGCGCTTTTGTGTTTCGAGTTCTGCTTGCTGCTTGCTGCTTGCTGCGTGATGCGTGCTGCAGCGACCGCATGCGTTTTCCCGCTGCATACCACTCGTGCGTTTTCACCGAGCGTTCTCCACTGCCGAATCCCGCTGCAGCATCGCTTCGTACTCTCGTGCGAATCACTGAAGCCTTTCACTCGATCGCCAAAAAAAATCCGAAATCCGCGTTGACCCGCAAACGAGACATTGGAATACTCCCTCGCACTCGCATTGACGAATGCGAGTGTCTTGAGAAACGGCTCACCCCGAACGTTCCTGATCCAAGCACGCCGTCAGGCGTCACGCCGGGGTGGGTCAACTCAACTGAAAGGGAGCTTCAATGAGATTTCCGTCGCGCTATGCGCTGCTGCTGGACGGCGGCTTCCTGATTCGAAAGCTTGAAGCCAGGTTGCACAGGTTTCCGGTCGCACAGGACATCCAGGCCGTTGCGGAGCGCATTGCCGCCAGCGAATCCTGAAGGTGGATTTGGGAGCGACGCACGCGCTCGAGGGGACGCTCGGAAGGGCCGCCTAAACCTTTCTGCGAAGGTCTCGGCCTCACTACCCATCGTGGTGGTGGCCGGATGGGCTGCGGCTTATCGAACCGTTGTGCCAGAATGCGCGCCCCTGCGTGGCAGGGCTATTGAATCACCCGGGTACTCTTCATGGCCAAAGCCTACTGGATCTCCTGCTATCGCGAAGTTATCGACTCAGCCAAGCTGGCTGCCTACGCGCAGCTTGCCGGTCCTGCCATTGAAGCCGGCGGGGGGCGCTTCCTCGCGCGCTCGCCGGCGGTCAAGGCGTACGAGGATGGCAAGACCGAGCGCACGGTGATCATCGAGTTCGATTCGGTCGAGGCCGCGATAGCCGTTCACGACAGTGCCGGGTATCAGGCAGCGCTGAAAGCGCTGGGCGACGGCGCCGTGCGCGATCTGAGGATCGTCCCCGGCGTGTAGGAGAGCTCGTTACTCCGCCGCAGCCGGCAGCCCCACCCTCCCACCGGCTCCACTTCGACGTGCTGGTCGAACCTGGCGATGATCGGCTTCGCCTTCTGGATGGCCGCCCTCACCGAAGGCAGTTCGAGCGAGGCGCGATGGCTCTCCTTGTCGCGCCACACCTCTGAAATCCACACGGCGTCGGGATCCTTGGGATCCCGCGCAACCACGTAGCTGAGGCACCCAGGCATCTCCTGGATACCCCCGAGCAGGTACGAAATCAGCTCGTCCCGCTTGCCGGGCACCGCGGAAAATTTCCCGATCATTCCGTACATCCCGCCCTCCAGAAACGCCTTCGAACTGCATGCCAATTTGAGTTCCGGCGACCGCCCGCCAACCGAGTAGCCGGCGGCCGCTTGCCGCCGCGACGGCCGTCGCCCTCGATTGTGCCCAACTTGTCCGAGGTCGGCATCGGCGCGCGCATACTCTGGAAGAGGGTTCCGCCGAATGCCGAACAAGATACCGCCTCTCGTCGACACCAAAATCCTGCGCCCCGCGCAGACGGCGATTGCGCTGGATCTCCTGCGCGAGATCGACCTCCTGCGTCTCAAGACCATCGCCCGATGGCACGCCCGCGGCTTGCCCCCGGATGTGACGTGGGAGGACCTGCTGCAGGAAGCGATCACGCGCGTGCTCGTCGGCTCCCGCCGCGTGCCGGAAGGCGTGACGATGGTCGCGTTCGTCGCGGGAATCATGCGGAGCCTGAGGACGGATCACTGGCGTCGCGTGCGCCGCGAACCCCCGAGCGCCGACACGCTGGGGCTCGACCAGGAAAGCGACGAAGACCGTTCGCTAGCCGTCCCCGATCCCGCGCCCGGACCCGAGCGCGCGTTGAGCGCCAGGCAAGCACTCACAGCGATCGAGCGCCTGTTCGCGGACGATCCGGTGGTGCTGAAAATCATCGCCGGCCTCGGCGCAGGCCTCTCAGCCGAACAGATCCGCGCCTCCGCAAAGCTGTCCCGAACCGACTACAACTCTGCGCGCAGGCGCATCCGCCGCACCCTGCTCCGCGAGGGACTCACATGCGATCCAAAGTGAACGACACACCGCCCGAAACCGCGCTCACACGCATCCTGGACGTGCTCGAGTGGGAGCTGCTCGACGCATCGGACGATGAAATCCTCGCCGCCGCGAAAGAGCTCGGCATGGACCCCACACGAAAAGACTCCGCTGCCTTCGCGGGCATCACCTTTCCCGAAAGGCCGCAACTCTCGGACTTCTTCGACCTCGACCCTCGTGGGAGACTGCCGCCTTCGGACAAGGAGTGACCCCCGCGTGCCCGACGCCGAATGCCCATCGGAGTCCATTCGAATCCTCTGCCCAGCGGTTGAGCAGCCAGCCGGCTGCTCGCGACTCAGGCAGTCCACCGGTGACCGACGCGGCTGCCGAGGACCACCAACCGCACGTTCGCGCCGCGGTCGGCGCGTGCAAGCGTCCCGACGCGCGTGAGCCCGTTTCCCTCCGCTTTACGCGCTTTCCCGAGGCTCCCGAACTCCTCTGGAAGTGAAGCCGATGAAGAAGCGTCTTGCGCCCGGCCTTGCCACCCTCGCCTGCCTGCCCGTCGTCGCAGGGGCGGCGGAATCCGACCTCTCGGAAATCATAGTCACCGCGCCGGACCCGCAGGCGTCCGAGGCCGGCACCAACCAAGCCCTCTTCTACGTCGCCCGCAACGGCGGCAAGCTGGATGTGCCGCTGACAGTGAGCTTCACGCTCACCGGCTCCGCCACGAACGGCACGGACTACAAGAACGTGCCGCTCACTCTCACCATGCAGCCAAACAACCCAATTGGGATCGTAACGATCTCGCCCCTCCCCGACGCGAGTGCCGAGGGCAACGAGACCGTCGTCCTCACCCTCGTGCCCAAGCCCGGAACTTACACGCTCGGCAAGGCCAGGACAGCGACTGCGACGATCGCCGATGCCACCGGTTCGTCGGGAAAACCTCCGGCTGGAACTCCGCCCACCGCTGGCGGCGGGCCAGGCAGCACCCTT
>Ga0182742_1000122_pt1 | contig 148756 bp, 142 predicted proteins | sample eDN5th37CBELigMG_FD_128880 | JGI IMG/M metagenome (GOLD analysis project Ga0182742, IMG submission 128880) | Enriched Miracle-Growth compost microbial communities from Emeryville, California, USA - eDNA 5th pass 37_C BE-Lig MG (version 2)... ... | reverse complement strand
CGCTCGCATCTCGTCGCTGCCGCCGGGTCTGTTCCATCGTTCGCTCCAGTGTCGTGGTCAACTGAAGCGACTGTGCCCGCTCGCGTGCGCGCGGAGAATGACGCCGTGGGCTTACCGCTCACGGCGCGGGTGCCAGCAGTGAAGCGAAACTGCCTACAGGTCACGAACTCAAGAGACGGATCTCATACCTGCTGAACATCAAGTTCTCCAATGGCTCTGATACGAAAACCGGCGATCCGCTCATATGCGAAGCACTGCGAATCAAGGCTCGATCGGATGGAGAAACGGACATCACGCCATATTCAAAGGCGGCGCGCCACATCCGCGATGCCATGCCTCAAGCGATATCGATTGACAATTTTATCGATTGCCACGCCGGCGATGGCCAGCTCGAGTTATGTGGCAAGCTCGCGATTTCCCGAGCCATACTGGACGCGGAAAAGGACAGCTCGCTATATGTCGATCCAACGGGCCGCAAACAACACCCAAACTATTCGGCACTGGGTACAACGTGGTATTCCGCCTTCATGCAGCTTCTCACTCAGAACTGTCGGATCGCGTATCTTCCCGAGAGACTCGCTCGAATAACCTTCGTGGTGTTCAACTATGATCGGTGCGTCGAACAGTTCTTGTTCCATGGGATTCAAAACTACTACGGCATTGACGCCGAAGCCGCCGCCAGATTGCTGACGCATTTGCGGATATTTCATCCATACGGCGCTGTCGGGACCTTGCCATGGCAGCGTCAGCCCAACCCGATTGCGTTCGGCGAGCAGGTCTCTCCGAAACAGTTGCTGGACGTCGCCGCCGGAATTAAGACTTTTACAGAAGGCACTGATCCCCACGCCAGCGATATCAAGGAATTGCGCGAGAGCCTTCGGGGAGCTACGACCTTGCTCTTTCTCGGCTTTGCGTATCATCAGATGAATCTGAAGTTGCTGAAGCCCGAAGTCCCGCACGGAAAGCCAGCCGATGTTAGGTACTTTGGGACCGCCTCTGGCATGTCCGACAGTGATGTTGATCTCGTCAAGGACGATCTAGTTGCCATGGCCAGCGTTCAACCGGGCTGCGTCGTGTTAAGAAACGACCTCAAATGTGCGGAGTTCTTCCGCGAATACTGGAGAAGTCTGTCACTTGGGTGAGCTGTCGCGCTAGCACTGACGTCACTGCGCGCCTTGCTTAGAAAGCCACTTCCCTTGCGACAGATATCGGGAGAGTGGAACGAGCCCCCACACGAAACATAGCACCGGAGCCAAAGAATGGATCAGCAGCAAGTAGCAGCGACATGGTACAAACGCGTCGCAACGGTCGCCCACGGTCATTACCGAGCCGCCCTCAGGTATTCGAGACTAAGCTTCTGGTTCGGTGTGCCCTCTGTGACCCTGGCGACGATCGTTGGCACAACCGTGTTCGCAAGTCTCCAACAGGAACCGAACCTCTGGGTTCAGATATGCATTGGGCTAATGAGTATCGCAGCTGCGGTGCTCTCTGCTCTTCAGTCCTTTCTGGGATATGCTGAGAAGGTGGAGCGCCATCGCTTTGCTGGGGCCAAGTACAACGCGATCGGACGAGAGCTAGAGTTGCTGCTGTCCCAGAACCACGATTGGTCTGGACTGAACGCGATCCGCAATCGAATTGATGCGCTTGCGCAGGACGCTCCGCATATTCCAGAGTCGGTTCACAAGGAAATGAACGAGAATCCCGCGTGGAACAGCCGGGAGGCGCAACAGTCCGCCGCGTAACGTTCAGAGTAGCTGCGACGTCCCCCCGCTTTTGAGTAGCGCTTCGGTTTGGCGTCTAGCCCCGGTGGGGAGGTTGGACGTGAAGAAGCGGTTTACCGAAGAGCAGGTCATCGGGTTTCTGCGTGAGGGGGAGCGCGGTGTCGCGATCAAGGATCTGTGCCGTCGGCACGGGTTCTCCGAGGCGAGCTACTACCTTTGGCGCAGCAAGTTCGGCGGGATGGATGTCTCGGATGCGAAGCGCCTGAAGCTCGATACACCTGCTAGCCTGGCGGTTGGGGAAACAACGAAGGCCCCGACAAGCGTCAAGCTGCCCCTGTGTCTCGTACGAGTTCGAAACAGGCAAGGCGACTGCGATTGCCTATTGGCGTGCGCTTTTGAGCCTGTGAGGCTGGTGCGGGATGATGGCGCGTGTGCCGGTCGGCAGGCACGCCAAGGTAGTTAGGAGACTGAACAAATATAAATCGACCATTGCGCCTCGTGCGTGGGCTCATTCCTGAGACCGGCTTAACCTCTGCTCACCCCAGATCCCCCATGTTGTGCTCCATGCACGTCCAGCCTGAACGATCAAGTCGTAGGATTGGCTTGGCTCGACGTTTGATCCATACTTGGATCAATCGCCCCGGGCAAAGAGGCGGCATCTACACCGCTTAGAGTGCGGGCAGGAGACCCGAAAGCACCGCAAGGCCGACCGCTCTGACGCGGTCTGGAATGGATGGTGGTCTGTTCCCGCAAGTGACTCGCATGAAGGACCTGATCCACGCCGTAGCAAAACCCGTACAGGGCTGGTTAGTCCAGTTCTACGCAGTATTCGGCGAGGCCGAAGTTGCAATCTTCGTGTCCGTCGCGCTGCTCACGGCTGCATTGCTTGTGTTCCTCTGGTTCCGGTTCGTCAGCATGGCGCCATACTTCCGCGCCATCGCTCGCGTCACGACCCGAATAGAGAGCACACACGGCAAGTCGGGCCTCAGCTCTGAGTTCCAGAGCATCGATGATGCATTCAGGCGTGAAGCGAAGTTGCGTCACGCCTGGAGCGAGTTCGACGAAACGCTGATCAAGCCGGAGATAGACGAACTCCAGGTCGTCCGGAATACCTCGCGACCGGCGGCCTACTTCAATACTCAGTCTGCCGTCGAAGCGGGCCTGCCCCTGCCGTTCTTTCAATCGGCTTCCAACTACTTTGTCGGCCTGGGCCTGCTATTCACATTTCTGGGGTTGGTGGCCGCCCTGCACTTCGCTTCGAGTGCCGTCGAGGCGAATGCATCTGTCGAGCATGCGAAGGACGCGCTGCACAAGCTGCTGCTCGTTGCGAGCTTCAAGTTCCTAACTTCCATTGCTGGAATAACCTCCTCGCTTGGCCTCTCGTTCGGCATCAAGCATCAGATACATCGCCTGCAGGTTTCATTCGAAAGATTGTGTATCGCTCTCGAGGAGCGCCTTGATTTCGTAACCCCGGAGTTCATCGCGCTTCAGCACTTGCGCGAGCAGAAGTCACAAACAAAGCAGCTGGAGCGATTCAACACGGATTTCGCGATCCAGCTGGCCGACGCCATCGAGAAGAAGCTGAACAGCAGCCTGGGCACGGTGATGACTCAGGCGCTGGCGCCTTTGCACAAGACTTTGGAGAACATGTCCTCCGGCATCGGCAGCGCGAACCAGGAAGCGTTGCAACGTATGTTGTCCGACTTCACGGGAAATCTGCATCAGAGCACCGGCAAGGAACTGGAGTCTCTGGCCACGGAGCTGCGCAAAATCCAGGAAACAATTCAGGCGACGACGAGCGGTGTCAGCCAGTCTGGCAGCCAATTCGGTCAGCGTCTGGAGGCCGCAGCCACGAAGCTGGAAAGCATGCTCTCGAGCTCTGCAACGTCCATGCAGCAGGGCCTGTCAGAAGCGGTGTCCAAAATGCAGACCTTACTGGCGGAGACGGCAGAGTCCATGAAGGCCACCGCACTCAAGGCCTCGGTGGGATCGGGCGTAGCCATTGAGAAAGCAGGAGGCATGCTCGCGGAACACGTCAACTCCGCCGCTGCACAGCTGACCGCGTCTCTCCAACCCGCAGTCAGCGCTTTGGGGGGAATGGAAGGGCTGCTCCATCAGCTTCATGGCCGAATGCAGAGCCAGACATCCGAGTTCAACAGCAGCGTGGATTCCATGCGCGATCTATTGCGTCAAATGGATTCCGTCGCAATTCGACTGAGAGACGCCGCCACGCCGGTGGCGTCCAGCGCGGAGCGGCTCAGTACAGCGGCTTCTGCAACAGAGAAGGCAAGTCACGCGATTAGCGATTCTCATCGGCAGATACAGGGCCTGCTCAAGGGTCTCGAAGAAGCGGTCAAGAACAATGCCCAGATTTGGGAAGAACATCGCGTTCGATTCGAGCGTACTGATGCCAGCCTCGCCGCTGTTATACGAGAACTGCTCGATGGGGCGGAAAATTTCAGAGATCAGGTGACCAAGTTCGTCACCGAAATCGATGAGCACTTCGCCTCATCCGTGCGCCACCTTGCTGGAGGTGTCGAGCGATTGGCGGACGTGAGCGATTCCCTGGAAGAGAGCCTCAGCAAAGCGGCTGCGGCAATCAGTGAGGCTTAGACGTGCCACGCCTGCGCGCCGACGCCCATCATGTGGAGGACGAAAGCTACTTCGTCAGCATGACTGACCTGATGGTCGGGATGCTATTCATCTTCATCATTCTTTTGATGGCGTTCGCACTCAATCTGAAGGACCAACAGACCAAGATAGATGCCGCGACAGATTCCCTGACAAGCGCCTCCGAGGCTCGCGAGAAACTCTTGAAGCAGTTGGAAGCGGCGCTCAAGGATCAGGGCATCGAAGTAACGATAGACATCGAGAATGGTGTGCTACGTCTTCCTGAGAGCACGTTGTTCAAGACTGGTGAGTATAGATTGGATATAGATGGGCAGCGGGCTCTCAAGGTCTTGGCGGCAAACCTTCAGAGCCTCTTGCCATCCTACACCTGCGTTCGGACAAGCGTTCGCCCGGAGTGTCCGGAAGGGACGGCCCATCTTGAGACGATCTTCATCGAGGGGCACACGGACGATGTCCCGGTAGGGGCGCAGCTCGCAAGCAAGGTTGAGAACAACTGGGGACTCTCTGCGCGCCGCGCCATCGAGGTTTACACACAACTCGTGAAGGAGCAGCCAGCGCTGGATTCGTTCGAGTCCGCTCGCGCTGACGAGCGCGGGCACAAAGGGAAGCTCATAGGTGTGAGCGGTTACGCTGACCGCCGCCCCATCGACGAAACCGGCACGGATGAAGGTCGCACAAAGAACAGGCGAATCGATTTGCGGTTCATCATGTCGACTCCCAGCAGAAGCGAGGTGAACCAGATCAGGCAGAGTCTAGGCACCTCCTCCTCGCCATGAGGCTCCGTACGCTTCTTGAGGCTGCCCGCACGCGGCGAACCCTGACTGTTCGGGCGCTGAATCAGCGACCTGCAGTTGAGGCCGTCGCGAGAAATCTGGCGGAGCGCTTCGATGAGGCGACACGTGTTCCCGCCCCTGAGGAGCTGACTGAGCTGCTCCAGCGCTTCCGACGCCATCGATTCAAGGGGTTTACCAAGCGGGAATGGGCCCGAGCGATCTGGGGAATCTGGGACAAGCAGTTCCCATTGTCCGAAGTGGAGTCGTTCTGGCACGAGTTTGCGGCCTTCTTGCGAGCCAATGCCCGACGCACTCATTACAAGAATCTGATCCTGGCCTATCTGCGGGACTTCGAACCGGATTCGGATGACTTCCGGATTGCAGGCGATCTGATCAGGAACTTCCTGTCGAGCGGACAGGAGGATTGGCTCTGGACGAAACGACAGAATCGATTCCGGCTTTTTGAGCCAACGGAGGCGCCGGAATCAATTGCCTCCCACATGCTGGACGAGGGAAAGAGCATAGACGAGGCGCTTCAGGAAGTCGGTTGCAGCGGTGTTGTCATAGCTGGAGGCCTTGAGAAAGCGGCGTTCGGGCGCCTTCTTGAAAGATGGCTGGCGCGTTCAAAGCGTGGCCTGTCCGACTCCACAGCCCTGACGCGGATTCTGAGCTGGGCGGAGTACGACGGAAGCCTGCGATTTCCGACGCTTACCAGGCGGCTGGCCGAATCACTTCTATTGCCCTGGCGCGAGCAGCGGCCCGAAGCGGCCTTGATGAAGGCCATCACAGAGTTTCTGCTAAAGCATCTCGGCGACCCACGTATCGAGCGGCAGCGCTGGATTGGCGTCAATGAGGCAGCCCAGCAGGTCATGAGGCGTTGGCTGACAAAAGCCAGCCTCGAGCAATTCATCGCTGTCGTAAGCAAGGTGGCAGACGCGGGGCACTGGAAATACCGGAAAGCCTTCTGGATGGCCTATTACGATCGGGACCATATCGACGAAGCGTGGGTTCTGTTTGGCCGGGACGCGCGCAACCGAGCCGCAAACGCGTTCGAGGAAAGCGCCGGGTACGGAGAACTCATTGGCGGGCTGTCGAACCACTGCGTGCTACTGCTTCGGATCGGCAATCTCACAATCGCCGATTGGAGCCACAGCGGGAAATGCCGCATGTGGAATGGCGGAAACACGCAGGCACCGAAACTCTATCAACGCGCGCCATACCACGTGACACAGCTTCAGAAAGATCCCGATTTCGAGCAGGCGCATCATGGAAGCGACCGCCACAGCTGGCAGGAGCGTGTGGCGGAGGAAATTCAATCTCGCGCGGGTGTATGGGTACCGACGATCGCAAGGAAGCCGCGCGGAGGATGACGCGTGAAGTATCAACTCACATTCCGCGTTGAGGCGGGCCAAATCGTTTTCCAGCTTACCTCCAGACCTTTGTTGGCGAAGCCGCAGGCCGTTCCTGTGAGCGACTGGGCGGCGCGAGCCACTGGCGACCTCCTGCGCCCCATTACTTACCTTCTCGGAATGGCTGAGGATGAACCGAGCGGTGTAACAAACGATGCCGATAGCGTGTCTGTGCCGCACACGCAGATCGCGGCTATTACAGATGCCCTGGCACGCGACCTGGGCCTGCCTCCTCCAGTGCCATTCATTCTCGACCTTCAGCATTCTGGTCGCATTGACGAGGTTGGATTCTGCTTCCGCGTGCAGTGGCGAGATGCAGGGCAGCGGGTCGTCATAGGAACACAGCGAGTCGGGTCGATCCTCACCGTTGGTGATCGCACATATCGGATCCCGGACCCACAGTTCACGCTTGTCGAGTCCGCGGACGCTTTCAATTCTGCTCCAGCTGAATCGCGCGATAGTCGGCTGGCCTTCTGGGCACGTATGCGCGAGCTACTACCCGAAGAGACGCGGCACTCGATTCAGGTTACGGGCTACTTGCGAGAGACGCGTATCGTTCACGCGACGAGATTCTCACTGGCGCTGAAGCGGGCCGGAGAGGGCCTTCGGCTCGACCCGATCCTTTTCGGAAACAGCGGATCCGCAGGCGATGATGAGCCTGTTCATGAGATCGAAGGCGTACTGCCGCCGAGTCAGCAGAAGCTATTTTCTGAGAAGAGATTTCATGCGCAGCCTGAGGCGCGGAGTCGCTACGCGCTCGACGCCGGATGGTATGTCGTTCTATCCGATGACGTCCGACGGGCGCTCAATGTGGTTCATGCCGCGCAACGAGCGGATCAGGCGACACGCTGGGCGTTCGCTCGCAATCCCCGTGCATTTCTCCGCAAGGCTCTTGAGAACACACTGACAGATGACCAGCTCTCGAATCTGTTTGTCGAGACCTTCGAATACTCCCAGCGTGTTCAAGGCGAGGGACTCTGGCAAAAGGAAGTACTGCCGTGGATAAAGAAGGCCGCGGAGGACTGGTTACCGCCCGAGAAATTCGGCTTGAAGATCGGGGACCGTCTGATTCAGCTCTCCGCGACCGAAATACCGGAAACACTCGCGAAAATTGAGGCGGCCCGCAAGAATGGGGAGCCGAGCGTTCGAGTTGGAGACGAGATCGTTCCGGCTACGCAGGAGACGATTGATGCTCTTCAAGAGCTCACACAGATTGTTAAACCACAACCTCCCAGGGAAGGCGTAGCAGACACTCCTGTTGGCGAGAGGTCTCGCCGTGTACTACTGATCTCGACTCATCACGATAAGGTCGAGTTCAGCCGCCCAGTACAGCCGCGGCCTTCAGTGATCGCTGCTGACGTGACGGGGCTCCTGAGCACGCAATTGAAGCCCCATCAGCAAGCAGGCGTCACCTGGCTGCAGAGAGCGTGGACATGCGGGCTCCCAGGCGTCCTCCTGGCAGATGACATGGGCTTGGGTAAAACGCTTCAAGCACTGGCGTTTATTGCATGGCGACGCGCAGATATGGCGCGCCAGGTGCATCGGCCAATCCTGGTGGTTGCCCCAACCGCACTTTTGAAGACTTGGGAAGAGGAAGCAGAGAAGCACCTCAGCGGGACTGGAGTCGGCGAGCTTCTCCGCGCGTACGGGTCCGATCTGCGGCGTTTAAGAGATGGAGCACGCGACGAGCTGGCCTTGGGGCAATCTGTTCTGGACGTGCAGAGGATTCAACGAGCGGGATGGGTGCTGACGACGTACGAGGCAATGCGTGACTACCAGCACAGCCTCGCGTCCGTTCAGTTCGACACGATAGTTTTCGATGAAGTACAGAAGATCAAGACGCCCGGCACGCTCGTTACGCACGCAGCGAAGGCATTGAACGGGAAGTTCATCGTTGGCCTCAGCGGCACGCCCGTCGAGAACCGCCTGGCGGATCTCTGGTGCGTCGTTGACGCTGCCTGCCCGGGCGCACTGGGAGATCTGAAAAACTTCAGCGAAACGTACGAGGCGGATCCGTCACCCGACAAGCTTAGAACACTGAAGTCATCCCTGACCGAAAGCCGGGAGACGCGCGCACCACTGATGCTGAGGAGACTGAAATCCAGCCATCTCCCCGGCCTGCCGCAGAAGCGGGAGCACGTGATCGCCGAAACGATGCCGCCGGAACAGGCGAGCGCATATTCGGACGCGATCGAGAAGGCGCGCAGTGGCGTCCGGAAAGGAGCCGTTCTTGAGGTACTGCATCAGATACGCAGTATCTCTCTGCACCCCATACATCCTGATCTCGCCGATCCCAACTACGTACGTCATTCGGCCCGATTCAACGCCATGCTTGTCGCGCTCGACAAGATTGCTGCGAGCGGCGAGAAGGCTCTCATCTTTCTCGAGAGTCGCGAGATGCAGCGATACCTGGCGGTGTTCCTCCAAAGGCGCTATTCGATGCGGCACCTACCTTTGCAGATCAATGGTGCCGTAAGCGGCCCTGAGAGACAGAACCGCGTAAACAAATTTCAGAGCGGCCCTCGTGGCTTTGACGTGATGATCCTCTCACCGCGCGCCGGCGGTGTCGGGCTTACGCTTACCGCCGCGAATCACGTCATCCACCTTTCCCGCTGGTGGAATCCCGCCGTGGAGGATCAGTGCAGCGACCGGGTCTATCGAATAGGCCAGCCGCGCGAGGTGCATATCTATTATCCACTGGCAATTCATCCCGAGTTTGGCGAACACAGTTTCGACATGACTCTGCATTCGCTGCTGGAGAAGAAGAGGAGTCTCTCAGCTGAATTGCTGCTTCCGCCTGGCGGATCTGAGCGCGACGCCGAAGAGCTGTATCGGGCCACGATCTCTCCACAGAGGAGCTCGCGAGAACCTGCGTTCAGCATTACGGATATTGATGCTATGGAGCCGATCCAATTTGAAGAATGGGCTCTCGGAGTTCTTCGCAGTATCGGATACAGGGTCTTTCGCACGCCGTGGAGCGGCGACTGGGGAGTAGACGGAATCGCCAAGAAGCCTGGTCATCGGGACATTCTGATCCAGTGCAAGCACTCCCAGGTGGGAGCGGCTATCCCACCGCAAGCTGTTTCGAGGTTGCTGGAAGCGCGAACGGCGTACGGGGTCTCGAATCCGATGCTGGTCGTTATCACGAACTCGAGTCGCTTCGCGCGTGAAACGGAAAGACTAGCGCTGGCGCACTCGGTGCGGCTCGTTGCGCGAGAAGAGCTCGATCGTTGGCCGCGGCTCGTTAGCGATGCGGCCAGGGCGTAACCAGCGATCTGTAGATTTCCTGCAATTGGACAGCAGAAGAGAGGTTTACTCATGGCCGAGCTAAAAACCTGTTTCACATTAATCCACTATTGATCGTGGAGCATCGGCTATCTCCCTTCACGTGGGAATATCCAATATTCAGGCGTGGACATGTCCGGTATCGGAATGAGCCTTCGAGCATCCGGCGCTGCGTTCATCCACAACAAGCGTCGCAGATCCTCAATGACAGGACGTGCAGAGGCAATGTAGCCATGAGCCAGCCGGTCCAATCGCAGGTTAGACGCGGAAACCGTATCGATTCCCGGATGACAATACACAGGCGGCTCGTATCCGAGGCGCAGATACTTGTGGAATTTGGTGGACAGTGCCAACGCCCTGTCCTTGGCGCACGAATATAGCGTGGTTCTCTCCGTAACCGCGGCGCCGTACAGGTGTCCGATCCTTCCGAACTCTGCCCGCGCAATGTCCGGCGCCGCAAGAACGATGTGCCCGAGCCGGATAGTGCGCGATGCCAACGCCAGTCGGTCGAGCGCTGAAGCGACAATCCTGTTTCCCATACTGTGGGCTACGATATCCACGCGATCCACGCCCGGTATCGACCGCACGGTCTCCAGGAACTCGATGAACCGATCGACGCTAGTGCGTACTGTCTCCTCATCGCGTGGGTAGGCGCTGACCTGGCCCACCGACGCCCAGCTGTAGAACGCCATGATCCCGCTTACACCAAGATCGCACCCAAGCTGCGCGGCCCGCTCAGCTGCGAGCTTGAACGTTGTGTTGAAGCCGTGAACGTAGATTAGCGCCGTCTTCTGCTCGCGCCGGCGAGCCAGCTCGTCAGCTGCCCGGCGAACAAAAGCGTCACGCGTCAATGGCAGGATGAGATTCAGGACAACTCGATCGTCGGGGCGGCGCAGAAAGGTGCGCAGAATCCAATTGCTCCCGAGCGAACCGACCTGATGACTTTCTGGTACGAATACCAGACAGGAGCCATAGTGCACCTTCTGGTCGCTGGTGCCGGAGAATCCCAAAGCAACATCATTCGCCTCAATGGGCGCGCGGTCGGTGCCATACCACACCCTGTATGTGCGGTCAGGCATATTGTAGGAGTCGGCGAGCACCTCTGGATTGAGGATGGGTGTTGAGACCTCCAGCTTCTTCGCGGTCTCGAGCGAGAAGCGCGGCAAGTACGGCTCCGCACCGCGCAAACGACTTGGTGGAGGAGGAGCTGCGTTGAAACTGGCCCTGGGCAGTTCCTGCATCATTGCCGCTGTGATTTCCTCGCGCCAGCCCCTCTGTCCCCCATCTAGATCTCGAAAGCGGGATAGATGCTTGCTGTACGTTGCCGGCGACGCAAACGGCTCGCCTCTTCTGGCTGCCGGTGACAGCATTCGAACAAGGAAACCGCATTGAGCCGCGAACTCTCTGAAGTCGTGAATCTCTGCGACACGCTTCAGGAACGAAAACCCATCGCGTAAGAACAGGGCCGTGCGAGACAGTAAGAGACATGCCGCACGTGGCGTAGGCTCTTCACGTTTTATCGATGGTGCGACTAACGCATCCTCGAAGAAGGTGATTCGTTCCTCAAGCTCGCTCACGTCCACACCGCCGCGCGCGAGCCGCTGCGCTCGATCACGACAAACCCTTATTGGTTCCTCAGTCTCTGCACGGAAACTGCCGACTATCCGAGCGGGAATACTATGGTCGTGAACCCATGCTTCCTCCGCGAAGCGTGCACTGGCGACGCCGACGTTTTTCAGCTGATCCGCGATGTCAGTCGAGGAACGAAGTGCCGCCGGCTCCACATCTTGGGCCATTTATGATGCTCCATGTCTTCGGGCATGTTTCCATTAGCTTACGACAAGCTCCGGCCTTATCGAACCGCGCGCCGCCTTCACCGCCGAAATTGTTGTTCAAAGGACGCCTAACTATTCGCTGATCCCCGCGACCATATGTGGCGTTCGTTTTTTGGGCACGTATCACCAAGTGGAACACACGCGCGACTCAGGGAGGGTGCTATACGGCTCTTGATGCTCGATAGCCTACTCGCTGCCTCCAGGTGCCAAGCCCCTGCATCGGCGCCTTCGGTGGAGTGCACGTTGAGGCGCGGCGCCATCTAGCGGCGATCACAAAGCACGTTACACGCAGCACCGCGGGGTCGCGGTGGGACGCCCGTCAAAGTCTCGTTCCACCTGTGCTGGCATCGGACAACGGTGGCACGGGACACCGCGCAGCCGGCACCGCATCATCGACCTCCCTAACCAACGCCCACGTATCGTGCACCTCGACCCAAAACCCATGGTGCTCCAACGCCGCAAGCCACTCCAGACTGTCAATCCTCACCCGCCCCGTGAATCGCACGTCACGCGCACTCCCTTCCACAAGCACCTGAAGCGCATTGTCCCGATTCAAAGTCGCGGCCACCTCCGCGAGAGTCTCGCCCCGTATCGTGTACACCGCCTGCTCGCCGCGCGGAACACGCTCGATCACCCCGTCGCGGGTTAACCGGGCGGCCTCCGCCCCATGCAGCGTGGCCTCATGCCCGCGGGCGGCGGTAAGCCTCGCAGTCCCTTCATTGACATGAACTGCGGAGAACGCATCGGTCACAGCGACCGTCAGCCGGGTTCCGTAAGTCTCGACCGAACCTCCCTTCAACTGGACCGAGAACGGCCGGGCCGCCTCAGGGGCTATCGCGAACGTCGCCGCCCCCTGCATCACCTGCACCTCTCTGGACCGACCCGAGAGACGAGCTCGAACCTCGGACGCGGGATTCAGCGTAAGCAGCGTGTCGTCCTCCAGAAGCACCTGCGTGGAGCTGTCATGCAATGATTTGTACACCGTCCACGGCTGCTCCGGATTCGAATCATCTGGAATGACGAGCAAGGTCCCAACAAGCGCCGCCGCGACGAGGCCAACCCCGTACCGGCTCACACCGGCAACGGTCCTCCTGCTCGAACTGCCGCCACCAGACGAAGGGGCAACCGGGCGCCACACCGACGCGCTCAGCGAAGCCCTTTTCCCCATCTCCGTCATGATTCGCTCAGCGCGCGCAGCCCAGAACGCCACCGCATCCTTCTGGACGAGCGGGAGGTGACTCCTCACCGCGAAGTCAGTCGCGCAGAGGCAGAACTGGCGCGCGTGTTCCGAGGAAGTCCGAATCCAGCTCTCGAAGCTCTGGATTGTTTCAGGGGAAGGATATTCCGCCAGCGCCAGGACCCACTCAGTCGCCTCTTTGGCAACCTGCTTCGTAGAGTTATCCATCATCCCTCGGGGCGGAAACTGCAGTTATCCTCCAGTTCAACGCACGAGCAGGACAATTCCTCTACCAAAATCCAATAAACCGGTGCCGGACAAACCCGGTCACAGCTCGGATAACCGCGTGAGACTGCTTGCCTCACTGCTCTTGAGACCTTGGTCTGGATTGACTCGCAGGAAGCTGAGCGGCGCCTCCGCATCCCGCACGTATTTCACGGACTGCTAACCACCCTCGAGCCCACTTGACGCGACCTCGCACGTTGGCAATCGTGGCCGTGCGCTAATTCATGGAGGCAGGATGCCTCTGAAGGAATACACCTATGAAACATCAACTCGTGCATCTCGGTGCCGCCTCGAAGAAGACCCTGGACTTCAGCGGCCACATCTGGTGGGACAACCTTACCTTCTCGGTAAGGAAGATCTACATCATCTGGTAAGGACAGCGGCGCGGGCGATACCACCCTGAATCGCCCGTTGCCGCCGAGAAAAACGAAGTAATCGATCCCATGCGACCCTACAGGCTCGCTGACGGCACGCACGTGTGCGTGACGCCGGGCGGCTCCGTATTCCTCGACCTGAAAGCGGACGCTTATCTCGGGCTCGATGCCCAGCAGTCGAGCGCCTTGTCCGCGGTCGTGGAAGGTTGGCCGCGACACCCGGACGTTCCGATGGACCCTCCGATCGCTCGCGAGGCTCAGGAGTTCGCCACGCTGCTCTGTCAGCGAGGGCTCCTCTGTGAGGCGCCACGGGGAAAGGCGGTTCTTCCCCCGGACATTCCGATGTGCGTGGACGAGCTGATGGCATGGGACGAGATGGCGCAGTTCCGCACGACGCTGGGCCACCTGCTCTCGTTCATCCGTGCCGTCACAGTCGCGTTATTCATGTTCCAATGCCGGTCCCTGCATGCGGCGGTTCGTCGCTGCGAGGCGCGACGCCGCGCGAACGGCCAAAGGCCCTTCGACTCGCAGGCCGCCCGCAGGCATCTCAGCGCGTTCACCCACCTCCGCACGATCTTCTTCACCCGTCGCGGCCGCTGTCTCCTTGATTCTCTTGCGCTAGTGGAGTTTCTCTCGTACCACGGACTCCATCCCCACTGGGTCATCGGCGTGAAGCCGCGCCCGTTCGCCGCGCACAGCTGGGTGCAGTACGGAGAGCGCGTTCTGAACGGCACGCCGAGCTTCGTGCGCACTTACCGCCCGATTCTGGCCGTCTGAAGGAAAGGGATGCTTCGCTACATCGCCTTGATCTGGGACCCCGACGATCCGGACGCCGTGAACGATGCACGCGAACGGGCGGCGCGGCTCACGGATCCGGCGCGGCCCTGGCGCGCGGTGATAGACACGGCCGGGTTGATGCTCTTCGTATCCCTGGAGTCGCGGCAGGTACCGATTCAGAACTTCCCCATCGGCTGCGGAACCATCCTCGGGTCGCTCTTCAACAACCCCGGGCAGCATCCCGAGGATCCCGTCCCCGAACCCGTGCGGCTCGCCTTCGAGGAAGCGCAGCAGATCATCCTTTCGGGCGGCAAAAGCCTCCTCTCTGGTTACTGGGGTGATTACGTCGCCGTCTTCCGGGAGTGGTCCTCCAGCGCAGTACGCATCGTGAGAGGACCCGGCGCCACCATCCCCTGCCTGCGCCTCCCCCTCGAACGAATGCAGCTCTACGGCTCCGATATGGAGTGTCTGGAGGCCATCAGCGACAGGCGCTTCTTCATCGACTGGGACGAGCTGGCACTCTCCCTCATCGGCCCTCAGCTTCCCTACCGCACGCATCTGCATGGCGTGAACGAGGTTCCGCCTGGATATTGCGAGCGGGTATTTCAGGGGATCACTCGCAGGGAGATGCTCTGGAATCCGGTCGAGATCGCGCAGGCTCCGTTCGCTGGGGACTTTGACGACGCCGCACGAGCTCTGCGGCGGACCTTGCGCGCCTGCATCCAGGCTCGTGCCGCCGAGTTCTCCAGAATCGCTGTTGCCCTGTCCGGTGGCCTCGATTCCTCGATCGTCCTCGCCTGCCTCGCAGACGCGCCTTCTCGTCCCGAGATCTTGTGCCTCACCCAGTACTCCGCAGGGACAGATAGCGACGAGCGGAAGTACGCGAGACTTTCGGCGACCCGCGCCGACTGCATGCTCTGGGAGTACCCGCGAGACGCGAACCTCGACTTCCGAACCGGCGTCCATCATCGGCGGCTGGAGCTCAATCCCGGGTTGCGGACGCCTGCGATAGATCGCATCGAGCCGGACTTCTGCAGGTCCCACGGCGCGCAGGCCATCTTCTACGGGCACGGCGGAGACGAAATAAACCTCAGGAACGAGCTTCCCCTGTTCGTGGGCGATTACCTCCGTACTCACGGATGGGGCAAGGAGCTTCCCTCACTCTTGATGCACGCTGCGTACACGGAAGGCAGCACGGTGTTCCGGATTCTCGCGCGCATCATGCAGGACAATCTCTTCCGCGCTTCCTGGAATCTCACGACGTATCTCTCCGAGGAGGTGCGAAACGTCACGCTCCTCCGTGCCGAGGTGCTGACCCGCCTTGAAAGGTCCCCTCCCCCATCTCTCTATGCGCTGGACGATCCGCGGCTCTCCCGTGCCCGGCAATGGCAGATCAGCCTGCTGTGTGCCCGTCGCGCAATTCCCGGCCCCTTCGACCGATTCGACGATCCGCCACAGATCTCCCCATTTCTCTCGCAGCCTGTCGTCGAGCTCAGCATTCGGATTCCCACCTGGTATCAGATGCGCGGACGACGGGACCGTGCCCTCGCTCGCGCGGCCTTCCAGCAGGACCTCGCTCCCGAGGTCTACGCGCGCAGGGATAAAGGGGAAGCAGAAGCCCTGGCATTCGCCATCGTGGAAGCCAACTTTCCCTTCCTGCGCGAAACACTGCTCGATGGCGTGATCGCCCAGAGCGGCCTCATCGATCGCCGCCGGCTTGAGGCGGCGATCGGCGAACAGGTTTCCGACGAGCTGGTGACGAGCGTGCCCCTGTTCGATCTTCTTGGCGCCGAGCTATGGGCGCGCGCATGGCAGGCAACGCCCGCCCATCAGAACCTCAGCCCGAAGGACAGTCGGTACAACGGCAGCTCGTCCGCACCGTAGCGGCTCTCGTAGTAAACCTCGCTTGCGTCGAAGGGAGCGTTCTGCCGAAAGACATTCCGCACATCCAGGCGGAACGTCAGGAGCATCTCAGGATTGAAGTACGCAGGGGTTTCATACGAGACGAACAGATCATGATAGTGCTGCGCCGACACCTTCTTGTCGGCGCCCTGACTTAGGAGAATCGCCTCCTCTTGCGAAACGCGATAGCTCGACGTGAATCGGCTCGTCAGACCCACCTGCCACGCGCCTTTTCCATAGACCGCGGAAGCGCTTGCGCGGAACCTCGGTGGCCCGAGACCTACGCCGGCGTGCTCCACTTCCTCGGCGCCCGCGGCGATCTGGCGCTTGAATGACGGGACGTAAGTTCCATATGCGTGAAGCGCCAAAGCCTGTTGTGACAGGAAGCTCCACTTCCAGGATGACGAGAGCTCGAAGGCTCTCAGGTCCTGCCTCGCGACGTTCAGCGCGGAGGAGTCGATCCAGATGATCCGCCCCGGCGAGCCGTCGCTCGTCGCTTCACGTCGGACTCGCTCGGGAAACAACTCCAGGAACCTGTTCGGATTGCCGTAGAAGAGCTCATCCGGCCCGAGCACCACGTTGCGCTTGAAGATCCGCGTGTAGTCCACGGACACGCGCCAGGAATCGCTGGGTGACTTGACGACGAACCCGGCGCGATAGGTCCGCGCCTCCTCGGGCCGCAACTCAAGGCTCCCTCCCGTGACGATCGTCAAGGAACCGAGCAGCTCTCCATTTCGTAGCGGATCGAAGACCCCGAGCTGCGGTACCTGCTGATCGACTGGCGAAGTCAGCAACGCCAGCGCCGGCGGCAGGAAGCCCGTTCCGTAACCCGCGCGCACGAGCACCCAGCGGGATGGGCGCCAGCCGAGGGATATCGTTTCGTTGAGGGACTCGAAGTGCGCAGTCCGCCTTGCACCCTCGGGCAGCGATACGCCGTAGGAATCACTGCGCACGGACAGCTCGGCTTCCAGCGTCGGATCGCGCGAGTCTGTGAGATAGACGGGCAAGTTGAATGCACCCATAAGGCTGTACGCGTTTTGCGAACGCCTGGGCGTGGAGGCCGTCTCAGTGCCTGCACCTTCGTTCACTACGGACTGAGTCAACGATGCTGCGTTATCTATTGACTGATGTCGGTGTTGGGCGCTGACGGACAGGGCAGGATCGGCCCTCCCCGCTACATTCCGCCTGAAGATGGGGCTCGAGAAGGTGATCACCGTATCGTGAATCTGGTTCACCGCCTTCGGCATTTCGATGCTATCGAGCGCGTAAGGCAGCCGCGGTAGATCGAGCAGACCGCCGGCAATCGGCGTCTCACCGGTCGGTCGAAGGACAGGCAGGGTCGACTGTGCTTTTGCCCGCGAGAACGTATGCAACGCCCGGATGGCTTTGCCCTTGCCGAGCAGCCAGCTGAGTCCGCCGGCGGCATATGTCGCCTGCTGCTCGTTGGTCATCACGCCGTCCCCAATCGCACTCCCCTGGGTGACGATGATGTCCTTGCCGAACGGGTTTGCTGCCGCCGCCAGCCCGTACGTACGTGGGAACGCGTCATCCGCGACGCTGATATTTCCGCGGCGAATCTCTCGCGAGAACCCGACATCAATGTCAGCCAGAAGCTTCTCGGAAAAGTCGAACTTGCCGGCAATGTTGAGGTGCTCATGCCTCCTGTGAGCCTGCACTGTCGCCCTCGCTCCTCCAAGGTCCTGCGCACTGTTCGCGAGGTTGTAGTCGTAGCGACCCTCATGAGACTGAAGTTGCGACAGATCGCCGGTCCATCCGTCCGGCACATTCAGGAACGATGCCGATCCACCCGGAAGAATCGGGCCGCCGTCTTCCGTGCGAACGTTCACCCCTCGGCCCAGCGGCGGCGGAGTCCTCGCGAGCAGTGACGGATTGTTGGCCGCCGCCCTTGCCCTGCCCTCTGTCAGGAAGTTTCGATCGTGCAGTAGTACGTTCTCCTGCACCGTCAATCCTCCGGCGAAGGACAGCCAGCCGCGATCGGTCAGCGGGAGGACATGCTCACCTTCCATGAAGAACGCACCGACGGGCATTCCGGCGAAGTGATCTCCCTGAATCGTCACGTTTGTGCCGGCATTGCTCCGGCGACGGATGATGTTGATGACCGAGGCCAGCGCGCCGCCCCCTTCGAACGACGAGCCGGTGCCCGTGAGCACCTCGATCCTTTCAACGGAGCTCAGCATCAGCCGATCCAGGCCGGATTGCAGCTGCACGCCTCCGGCGCTGACTTCCGCGCGCGGCTGGCCGTCGATCAGCACAACCGTATGCGAGGTTCCCATCCCCAGGACATTGAGTTGCCTTCCTTCGCCAGCGATGACGCCGGGACCGGTGGCGACAGCCTCTTCGACGTGCGAGGGCAACATGGCTCGCAGGAATTCGCCGACCGTGCGATAGGAAGTCGCCTCCAGCTCCGCTTCCTCGAACACCGTGCGCGCTGTGACGCCGTCCGGGCGATACAACGGCCGGTTGTTGAGCGACGGAGAGTTCAGCACGGCTTCTGGCGCGACCGAGCTGACGATCTGGACTTCCTCAAGGTCCTGGCGTTCGTCCGGCCGTCGTGGTGGCTTTGGAAGCTCATCGGGAAGCGTCAGCGTCAGGAAGTTCGTGGGCGACAACCTGTAGGTCACTCCCGTTCCCCGAAGCATCCGCCGGAGCGCCTGATCCGCTGTGAATCGGCCTTTCACCGGATTCGTCCGGATGCGGGAGGCTATCGGGTTATCGGAGCGGACCGGCTCAAACGCGCGCAGGTGCAGCATCTGGTCCATCAGCTGCGAGATCGCCTCGGTCAGCGGCAGCGCCGGGATGTCTATCTCGACTACCTTCTCCGGCTTGCCTTTCGCGCGCACAGCGGCCGCCGCTGCGCTCCCTGAGGCCGCGGGCGCGATCACCGCAAGCAATGCGATCGCCAACGCCGCGAAACACACTCGACGAAACACTTGTTTCGCAGACGGCACATTCGATGCCGTTTTGCAGTAACCGTGGACCCCAAAGCTGGTCGCGAGTGCAACAAACGTTGCGCGCTCGATCCCCCTCAACAACCCGGCAACCATGCTCGTCTCCTTGGAAGGGCGGCAGGGCGATCCGTGCTCATTACTCCGTTGTGTGTGTCCGCCTATGACGGGCTGATGCCGTCACAACGAGGCAGGGTATCTCGCTGCAAATACGATCAGGCGGTTTACGCGCGGTGGAGTATATGCGAGTACACGCAGCGCGTTATGTATGACCGGGCCTCCACGAAAAAATCGCACATGAGTTTCAACAAACGCCCGCGTGGATGCATGTATAGGGCAGAGGAACAGGAAAATGCCGCTAGGGGACACCGAAGACATCGCCCTGCTGTACCAGATGCATGCAGAAACGATACGCGAGCGTATCCGGCAGAAGATATTCGGGCTGAATGCCAACGTGGATGACTCCACAGTCGATGACATCCTGCATGACACGTTTGAGTCCTACATGAGGATTCCGGCCGATCAGAGGCCGACGGGTCCGCTGCCTTACCTGATCAGAATCGCCCAGAACCGGGTCATCCAGCAGCTCACCCGCACACCGAAATTCAGTACACCGGAACGCCTCGACAGCGGGCTTGTGTACTCGGAGGAGCTTGCCGATCTCGGGCCCCATGCCAGGGCCACGGATCCGATCGCATCTCTCTCCGACCGAATGGATCTCGACCGCGCGCGCAAGGTTCTGAAGGGGATCGAGCAGGACGTGTTCGCGGCTGAAATGGAGGGCTTGCCCGTCCGCGAGACGCAGAAACTGCTGAACGTGGACCGGCAACAAATCTATTACGCGCTCAGACGAGTGAGGGCTCGGGTGCAAGGTTTTTTCCTCAACGGCACAGGGAAGGAGAGCAAGTCGTGAACACTCACGTTGAGTATCCGGTGCCTCTTAAACGAGAGGCGCTGAGACTGATCCAGGCGGCGCGGCGTAACCCCTGCAAGGAAACAGCAGCGGCTCTGGATGAGTTCATGGAACGCTCGCCGATGCATTCGGACTGTGTGATCGCGATCGATGGGGCTTTGACGGTTTTGCGAAACAGGATCGCGCAGGGGGTTGTTGATACCCAAGACCCCGAAGCGCGCCGGGCTGTTCGCTGGGTGCCCTCTACTCTCGCAGCAGGAGTCGCGGGACTTGCGATCGTGGCCGCTGCGCTGTGGGTCTGGTATTCGCAGCTGCCGAAGGTGCATCAGAGCGGTCCCACACATGAGGTATTGCTCCTCTCGGACGGCTCTCGAGTGAATCTCTTTCCTCACTCGCGTGTGGCTGTGGACGAGTCCGATGACGCCCGACGACTCGAGCTGCTGGAAGGCGGGCTCGCGGTGAAGGCACAGCACGATGCCGCGCGGCCTCTGTATGTAGAGACGCCGCGTAAGGAACGCATCGTTGCGCTTGGTACTCAGTTCGCTGTTCTGCTCCAGACGAGCGGTACTTCCGTGTCGCTGGAAGAAGGTCGGCTTCGCGTGTCCAGCGCACGCGAGAGCAAGGAGCTTGTCGACGGAGAAGTCACGACTATAGATGAGTCAGGGAACGTCAAGGCACCGGAGCAAAAGGCCGCTGTGGAGCGACCTATGCAGGTCGAGTCCCTGAAGAACGTGACGCTTTCGGAGATCGCGGCCGCCTTCAACAAGGTGAATACCGATCCGCAGATCGAGGTGACGGAGGAGCCGGGGCAGCTGTACGACGTTCGGCTGAATCTCGCGGATCCTGAGGAGTGGATCACCGAGCTTCTGAACAGGCAGAGCGTGGAGGTTCAGCGACACCGGGACCTCATTACGTTCGTCACGATCACTCCTCGCAAGTGAAGTTCGAAACGGGTTCCGGAGATTCGAGCGACTCGACGACGCGCGCAGGGACAAGGGCAGGGACGATCTGACACGCGCACGGGCTGACAATCGGATGTTACAAAACTCGTCGTCGGTCGCCGAGTCTCCGGACCTTTCTCTCAAGGACGGTGCTCCAGCTCAACGATGCGGCCCTGCTCGACATCGTGCGGTACTACACGCGCGAAGCGGCCGTGATGAACTATCTGGACGCATCACGGAAGCGCTTTTTTCCATTACCCCGTTAAAGAGAGCCCGTGCACGATGAATGCTTTACTGCTTCCGATCGCGCTTTTGCTCGTGGCCAGCGGACTCGGGATCACGGCCTGGATGGAGGTCGGGATCGCCCGAACGCGGGCTCACGGAGAGCGCGTGACCTACTCCGCGGTCGACAGACCGGTTCTGGTATTCAACGGAGTCACCATCGGCGACGCCGTTCGCATCTTCAACAGCCGAAACGAGGTTCAGATCATCGTCAGCGATCCCGTCCTCGCGGGGAGGAAGATCGGGGGCTCGTTCGATACGCATCAGCCCGAGCAGTTTGCGGCCGCGTTAGTGAGGCTGCAGGGTATTGCGATTGTCCGTGACGGAAGAACCATTCGCCTGGAGGCCGCCGATTGAGATCTGAGAGAGAAGCTATGGAAAACGAGAAACTCAAGAGCTCATATGAACAGAACCGGGTGGTTCAGGCCATCTGCGATCATCTCGCCGCCCGGACCCGGAATCAGAACGAAACGAAGCTGCAACGGATGATGGAACATCTCGCCAGGGGCGGGCTTGCTGTGAAGAAAAGCGAGGTGATCGCGGCCTTCAGGTTACTTGAGGGGGCTGGATGCGGTCGGTATGTGGAGGGCCGCCATGGTTGGCGTTCCAGGTTTGTGTGGGAAGTGAAGAGCCTTCACGTGTCGGCCGCCGCGCGGGGAGATCGGGTTCTTGAGCGGGAGGCGGGATCGAGCGGCTCTTCGTCGGAACCAGCGGTGGAGTCGGAACCAGCGGTGGAGCTGGTGGAACATACTCTCGTTCTGCGCTCGGACGTCGTAACCAAGTTCAAGTTACCCACCGACCTCACCATGGCTGAAGCAAGTCGACTTGCTGCATTCGTTCAGGCACTTCCGTTCGAGCCAGCGCCCTGACCGCGAGGCGCGGCGGCCGATTGCCACGAGTCGGCTGACCCCATTGCCGCTCCCATCTCCATCTGACATATCGCCTGTCTTCGACAGTCTGCGCGCGCCTGCATGTTGAGGCGCTCCACACATTCAGCCATCGGAGTCACCCTCACCCTCTACTAGCCAGCAGCGTTGTGAGATCACGCGCAGTTTCCGCAGGAGGAGGCACTAGGATGCTACTCAGGAGCGGCCGCCCTCTACTAGCCACCAGCGTTGTGAGATCACGCGCAGTTTCCGCAGGAGGAGGCACTAGGATGCTACTCGGGAGCGGCTGCCACTCGACAGCACCTGGAGTGGGGCCGATTCTCCGCACGTAGCGGAGACCCGCAGTCGGCACGTCCTGCAATCAGCAGGCACTTGCTGCATGACATGCGACACGGCGACATCAGATCGTCGGTCTCAACGGAGGGTCAAGATGACCAGATTCCTTGCGGCGCTGACCGCTGTCTTCATTCTCAGCGGGCTTGCCAGCGCAACCGATGTTACGCCGCCGCCCTCATTCGATATCCCCTCGTCCGAGGTCGGCACACGGTCCCCCGAGTTCCTCAACTCGCTTGGGATAGAAGAGCCGGACGTTTATGTCGCTCAGCAAGGCTGCTGCAAGATCTGCACGCGAGGCAAGGCGTGCGGAAACACCTGTATTTCACGCGACAAGGTCTGCCACGTGGGGCGCGGCTGCGCCTGCGATGGATAACATACCGTGCCGACTTCTCGCCGGCACGTTACGGACCCAAGCCCCAACGCAGCTGCCCGACCATCTTGTTGACGAGGGCGCGTTCCGCGGATCCCGGCGCATATAGCGGCGTCGGGCTGCCCAGCAACTCGAGATCACTTCCGCAGCGGTCTTCAAACAGCACGATACAGCTGCCCACATTGAATTGTCGGGACACCCACATGATCCCGTCCGCGTCTGGAGACTGCGAACGAAACCAGGCACCCCACTTCTGAGTGCTGACGTACTCAGCCGCACTACACTGAAAGATATCGTCGGCGAGAGGCTTCGGTGCATCGGCAAGCGCCGCGATATTGGACGGTAACTGCGCAACTGCGCTGACCACCTGATCGATGCGCCCCAACCCAAGTCCGGTAGCGTCGATCAGCGTCAGCGTCCGCTTGGGCTTTATACGCACCACCGTGCGCGGCTCCAGAATCGTGGCCTCAGAGAGAATCACTCGGTCGCCCAGAGTTATTTGCCCGTGCCATCGAAAAATTGCCTCGCCGATTGCGGCCTCTAACCTGGTGGCCACGTACAGAACATTGGTTGACTCCCACGGTGAGGCTAACGGGTCAAACCTGTTGCCCTTGGGGTTGCGACCGAAAGCGAGCGGATCCCGTCCACGCAACCCAATGCGAACACACTCCTCCGGATTGAAGTGCAGCCTGGAGGTCAGGAGCTCGGCGCGAAACCCATCCGGCGGGGGCGGCGGGCACCTTCCGCGGCTAAACGTCGGTGGAGTAGAACCGCTCGGCAGCACTAAGGACGGCATCCGGATCGTTGCGCAGGAGCTCCGAAGGCTTGCGATCGCCCAACAGTGCGTTTCTTGCTTCGAACCAGCTGAGGAGCGACCATCCGTGCGATGCCTCCGGAACGACTTTCAGTATGTCCTGTACGACAGGCAGGGGCTCAGCATTTTCCGAGAACTGGAACGCGGGGTAAAGGTTGCGGCTGCCGGACTTCACGGCAAACACGCGCCGCTGCTTCTTATACTTATCGAGCGCCGCAGAAGGGTTCTTTGACTTCACGCCACGCCATTTCGCCCACTTCGCCGCATCCAGAAGATTAACAGTCTTCGCCAGGCTCTCACGAATCTCGATCGCATTCTGTACCGGGTCGCTGGTGGAGGTCGTCTCGGGTACTGCGCTGTCTGACAGCGCCTTGCCGATCTGCTCCAGATCCTCGGTTGCGCTCTCGATCGCATTGATGACAACCCGCACCGCTGGCGGCGTGGAGTGCTCTGCACTCAGCACTTGCTTTGAATGCGAGAGCTGCGTGCTTTTCTTCGTGAGCTTGTCGGCCAGTTCTTTTTGCACCCTGGCCATCCGCAATCCAAGTTCGAGGCATACGTTGGTTCGATATTGATCATCGAGCAACGACCGACTCAGCTGCTCCTGCACCTCCCCTAGCGTATCGCTGTGCTTGATGCAGACCTGGATGAAGTCGCTCAGGCGAACAGCGGATGCCTCCCGCTTCTGCCGGACCGGCCAGACATCCTTGCGAATCCATCGCAGCAGGATGCACTCTTCCAGCGTCTTCCTCACCAAGGTGTCTGGCCTGGCAGCATCCACAATGGCGACCTGCCAGATTTCGGCATTGAGCTTCCTCTCGCGTTTCAGTTTTCCGAGCTCTTGCGCGAGCGTTGGCGAAAGCCCGAGGGCGCCTACCGTCGAGAAATCCAGGATCTGGAACTTCTTGAGTTGATCGAAGTCCAGCAGGCCTTCCAGCTGGCCGGTGCGGCCGAGCAAGAGGACTGATTTGTCCGGTGCCCGAGCACAGACGGCGCTCAGTTCCCTCGCAGCGCTTTCTGAGATTCGAAAATCGTTCCCTGACCTCGCCACAAGCAGGTAGCCGGAGTTCTGCAGCGCCAGGCAACGCGCGCCCGCGCGACTGAGAGAAGACGAAAGAGTGGCGTGTTGGGGCATAGACATCGGCGAAGGCTCCTTGCCGCCAAGCTATCGAAGCTATCCGGGCTAGGCAAGCTAGCAATTTGGATGCGAGACAAGCGACATTCAAGCCCCTGATGGGGTTTGATAATTTTCCTTGAAAACAGTCACTTGCGAAACTGGAGCACACCACAGTTCCCTGCGTGCTGGGCCACCTATCGTTTTGTGAAGGGGAAGCATCCGCCTTCACTCTTGCCCTCCACATCCAACTTGGACAGAACAGCCTCTTCAGGGAAGGAGACTTCGTTTGCTTGCGAGACGCGGCGGTGCTGCGCTGTCGGACTGCTTCGAAAGTGGATTCCGCCAACTCTCGCGCCGGCCAGTCTTGTCGCGCAATGAGGTTGCGCGCTCAGTCGCACGCGGCCGCAGCGCTCGCGGTATATCGCAGTCGCGTTATGCGCGCCGCGATCATTTCTGTGCGATCTCAACACAAATGCACGTTCAGCCTTTCCGGCGAGACGCGCACACTTCCTTCGCGGGCACCTGAGACGCCTGATGACGATGTGCGGTGGAGTCCTTGTCGCGCTAGACTGAATTTTCGGAGAGTCCTGAATGAGCGTTGCAATGGAAGATTTCCCTCGCCGGCATCGCATCACCGTCGATGAGTACCACCGCATGGCTGAAGTAGGCCTGCTCGCGCCGGATGCGCGGGTGGAATTGATCGAGGGAGCTATCTTCGACCTGCCTTCATTAGAAAATCCGCACATGGCGACCGTAAGCCGCCTGCTTCGGCTTCTGGTGATTGCTGTGGGAGGTCGGGGAATCGTTCAGTGCCAGGGAGGCATCCGCCTCGGCAACTATTCTGAGCCGCAACCCGACTTCGCCATCGTGAAGCCGCGCGAGGACTTCTACCAGCATCAACCGCGCTGGGCCGCAGATACTCTGCTGGCCATCGAGGTCAGTGATTCCTCACTTCGATATGACCTCAAGACCAAGATGCCTCTTTATGCGAGGCACGGTGTTCCCGAGCTATGGGTGCTGGACCTTTCTCGCCGGCAGCTGCATGCATTCCGTGAGCCGACGGATACAGGGTATGCAATGGCTGTGGCCGCGAAGAGCCCCGGGAGGCAGGCTATCCAACTTCTGCCCGGTGTGGAGATCGACCTGTCGGGCGTGTTCGGCATGGAAGACACCCCGACGTCTGACTTCAAGGCTTGATCTTCAACGCCTTCAACGTCAGCGGCCCAACTTCCCCATCGGCGACGAGGTCCCGTGACGCCTGAAAATCGCGGACGGCATGCGCGGTCTGCGGGCCGTACACGCCATCGGCCTTGCCGGGATTGAGGCCCGCGGCAATCAACGCCCGCTGGACTTTCCGAACCAGTTCTCCCCGCATCAGAGGTTCCGTAACCCGCAGCACCTGCGCCGGCGGCGGCTCGATCACGACGGGCTTGTCGGACTGGAAATACGTGACTCCAGGAACGAGCACACCGACATCCCACCTGCGCCCGCCCGCCTTGGAACGGATCACACCGCGCTTCTTGTTAAACGCCTCAACCGTACCCCCTGCACCATCTGAGAAGGCGATATGCCCAATCGCCTGCGGAGTCGGAGCGCGGAGCAGAATCGCCCCAACGATTCCAACGGCAGTCTCCACCGGCACCGTCGCGTTCGCTTCCCGCGCCTGGTCGAACCAGAACCCCGTGAAGGCATCCGCCAGCACCGGATCCGTCCGCGGCTTCGTCCCGAAGAGAATGCCGGTTGTCTGAAACAAGCACCAGGAGACGAATTCGGCACAGTCCCACGGGCCCTTCCATTTCGAATTCGCCATCGGCGCTCGCGCGCCAAGGATGTAAGGCTCATCGAGATGATCGAGAGCGGTTTCGAGAATGGCGTCGCCGGTGAGTTCCTGAGGCATGTGAGTTCCTTTCAGTGATGCATCACTGGGTGGGCTGTCGCAGCGGGCTCAGGTCATAGGTGAACCCGATATTGCCGCGAATCTCTTTCTCCCCCGTGAGCAGATCCGCGTGATTGGCGTAGGTGATGGAGAACGGCAGGTTGATCGCCGCTGAGACGGGGTACGTCACTTTCAGGTTCAGCGACTCTATCTTGTCGTGCACGGTGTTCGGCACGTTCCGGTACTTTTCATACGCCGCGGAGAGCTTCACGGAGATGCCCTGCAGCTCGTACCCCACAAGATCCTTCAGGAATATTTCGTTGTATGACAGGCCGAACCGGGTGGACTCCTGGTCCTCGGCACCGCGAAAGGACTTGATCTCGTTGAAGTCCAGGTTCGCGTCGAACGCCCTGCCCTTTCGGGCCCAGGAAGCCCGCAGTCCATAACTGCGCCTGTCCGGCCCGAACGCTTCGTCACGGCGCTCGGTCCCGCCCACAGCCGCTGTGATCAGCAGCGAATTGTCGATCTCCTCCGCGATGGCTTCGAACGCCGCTCGCTGGAACGTGTCGCGCTTGATGAAACCGTCGACCGTGGCCCGGTTCGCCGGGTCCGCAATGAAAGCCTCCACATCCGGCCTGCAGAAGAACTTCGCGATCGCCTGCGTCGGGTGCTTTGCCCTGTACGCCGCGACGAGCTTGGTAAGCTCCTTCACCTGGGCATCGTCCAGCCGAACCAACTTGCTGTCCGGCTTGAAGAACTTCTGATAGTTCTTCCGGTCCCGACGATCCCGCGAACCGAAGAGCCGATACCGGACTTCCCAGGTGACGATGTCCGTGGACTTCTCGGCCGTCTTCGGATCGTCCACGACGCCGTCCCCGTCCTGATCGATGGCCTCCCCTTTTCCGCCGAACGTGATCGAACCGCTGAAGCGGCGGAGGTCAGTGAATCGTTCGTACTGCTCCTGCTCCTCCAGCACACGGGAGTTCATCGCAGCGATCACTGAAAAGAAGTTCAGGTTGAGCGTAGTAGCTCCGCTCGACTGCGAAATAAGGCCGGCATCGACCGCGAGTGCCAGCAAGGAGGTGAAGTCCGGTGAGCTGACGATGTCGGGCGAGAAAGCCGCCAGGGCGGCGGGGACGCTCAGCTGCCTGTCGGCAGGAGTGGACCTTGGAGTTTCGTTGATGACCTCGTTCAGGACGGCCCGACCCTCGGTCGAGCGCCTCGTGATGAGATCCATCATCTGCGTCTGATCTATCCCCTCTCCAGGCTTGCAGACATCCTCCTGTGCAACGGCCAGGGGAGACGCCAGGGCCGCGAGAAAAACGCCGATGTTGCGGCATCCGCGCTTCACGGTACGACCTCAAGCGAAAGGAATCCGCGCAGGAAGGGGTTATTTCCGTCCGAGGACTTCCGTTGCAGAAAGCGCGTCGTCCCGTTGACCACGACTTGCGTGCGGGTCTGCCATGGGGAGGAGGCATTGATGTAGCTCCACACCAGAGTGTGGAATCCCGGGCCGAGCACGGGCAGTGTCGCACTCGCCTGGCTTGCTCCCACTTGATCGATCAGCCGCTGATCGTTGCCGGCCGCGTCCGTCAGTGTCACGCGGATGAGCGCCGCCGTGTTACAGATGAATGTGGAGACATCGATGATGTCGTTTGCCTTCACCCGGAGGCCCATTGCCTGGATCTCACCTCCGCCCTGCTCACAGAGGCTCGGCGCCGCTTTCTTCTTCGCCATACAGACTCCCTCGCTGCTTCGACAAATACACGAACACCACGGCGCAGCAGTCGGAAGACGCCGGGTTCCACACGGGATACATCGAAATTGGAGCTTGAGAGCCGCGAGGCCACTCGTGTCTTTGCAGTCACGCCACGCGTGACAACGTCCGTATACCCCTTCCTGTACGCACGCCGCTTCTAGTCTCAGTTTCGGCTGTGCTTTTGAGTCGTTCTTCTTGGCTCACTATACCCGCTGGCTCAAGACCCTGGAAAGTCCGTTCTCTCCTCCCGTGTCCCTTTCCTGGTTCTGTTGCGATATGCTGCTCGGAAGAAGAACAACTCGCGGCCCCACACGCCGCCCAGGAAAGGTGCGGGAACGCACGCCTTCAGGGAGACCTCCATGAAATCCATCGTCGTCTTCTCGGATGGGACGGGGAACAGCTCGGCAAAGCTCTTCAAAACGAACGTGTACCGGCTGTATCAGGCAGTCGAAACCGGGGATCCATCGCCGGGCTCCGGGATCGCACACCAGGTCGTCACGTACGACAGCGGCGTGGGCACATCGAGCTTCAAGCCACTGGCGATCCTCGGCGGCGCCTTTGGCGTCGGCCTGAAGCGCAACGTTCTCGACCTGTATCGCTTCATCTGCCGCCACTATCAGGAAGGCGACCAGATCTACGCCTTTGGATTCTCACGAGGTGCGTTCACCATTCGCGTGCTCATCGGGCTGGTCACGCAGATGGGCGTGGTGAAGGCGGAAGACAAAGCCGTTCTGGACGCGCTCACTGCCGACGCCTATCGCGAGTTCCGAAAATGCTTCCGGCTGAGCGGAAATCGAATGGTGGTGGATGGCGAGGGGTACGGCAGGGAAAAGAAGCGCCGGGACCTCACCGAGCTGCTGGTGGATCCCCTGAGAAACCTCCGCCATGCGTGGTTCCGCCGCCGGCGTGCACGTCAGGGGCTACCCCGTTTCACCGAAATGACGATGCCGGTGAAGGAAATCGCATTCGTCGGCGTATGGGACACGGTCGCCGCCTACGGTTTCCCCATCGCCGAGATCACCAAGGGCATCGACAGATGGATCTGGCCGCTTTCGATGCCCGACTACAAGCTGTCGGAGAAGGTGAAGACCGCACGCCATGCGCTCGCCCTGGACGATGAGCGCGACACGTTCCACCCCCTCCTCTGGGACGAAGTGCACGAGCGCGAGCTCGTAAAGAAAGGGAAAGTCGCCGAGGACCGCCTGCGGCAGGTGTGGTTCGCCGGCATGCACTCGGACGTCGGCGGCGGTTATTCGGATGACGCGCTCTCCTATGTATCGCTGGTCTGGATGGCCAGAGAGGCGATCGCTCAGGGCTTGCGGCTGAAGGAAGGCGCTCTCCAGGAATTCGAGCGGATGGCCAATCAGCACGGCCCGATGCACGACAGTCGGTCCGGTCTCGGCGCCTACTATCGATACCAGCCGAGAAAGATCGGCGCGCGGCTCGAGAAGCCCGATCCGACCACCCTGCTGCAGCAGGATCCTGACATGAAGGGGCGAGGCCTCCTCACTCACGTTCGGATCCACAGCAGCGTGATGGCTCGCATGCTGCAGAAGACGGACCATTATGCGCCGATCGTTCTGCCGGCTGAGTATGAAGTCGTTGACGGCGAGACGCCGGAAAAGCATTCCAAGCGACGTGCCGAGGCGCAGGAACGCGTGTGGGACGACGTGTGGCGCCGTCGGGTGAATTACTTTTTAACGCTCGGCGTGACGGCCTGGACTGTGCTCTTCCCGATCACGCTGCCCGCAGCCGCAGAGACGTGCGTCGGGCCACAGTGCTTTCTATCGCCAGTCATCTCGCTCATTGGCGGATGGCTGCCCGACTTCCTCGCCCCGTGGTTTGAGGGCTACGCGGCACGTCCAGGCACTTTTCTCGTGTCCGTGCTGTTCATCGTTCTGCTGATGCTCCGGGCAACTCGCATTGAGACGTCGCTACGCGACCGAATGCACCGCCTGCAAATGCACTCATGCTCGACAGCCGGCGATGCCGCTGCGGCGATCGACGCGGAGGCGGAACAGCCGGGACTCGTGCGCCGACTTCGCACCAGCAGCGGGTATCAGAAGAATCTGCGCTGGTTGAAGTGGAACGCGGGGCCGGCGATGGCGGCCGGAGTGGTCTATGCATGCGGAACGCTCGTGTTCGGAGCGCTGCTCCTGGGCATTCTTGGAGCCATCCATCGCGGTCACATGAGCTTGCACGAGTACACCCTCGCCTACTGCGCCAACATTGAGCAACAGCCGAGCGCAGAGGAAGACCCGGTGTTTTCGACGGCGAACCTGTGCCATCGCTTGCCGTTTCCGGCGGTGGAAGCCGGGAAGCGTTATCGGTTGCGGCTTTCCGTCACGGAAAGCTGGAAGGACAAGGACATTCAAACCTCCCCCGCGGGATTCGACTCGGCTCGCTTCAGCTGGTCTCTACGGCCGTGGGCGTGGATGTTTCGCAGGTCGTTCAACGATCCGTGGTTCAGCCCCATCCTGGCCGTGGAGAACGGTGGCAAGCGCTCGAGCGGGACGTTCTCGGTACCGATGAAGCTCGTGGATCTGGACCAAGCCGTGTACGCCGGCTATTTCACCGCACCGGCAACAGGAAAACTCGTGCTCTCCGTGAATGACGCGGTTTTTCTGTGGGGCCGTCCTTGGGGCATGGACACTGCGTATTTCTACACTCAGCCGGAAGGCAAGAACTACGGCAGCGCCAAGGTGTGGCTGGATGACTGCGCGATGGAGGCGCGTGTTCCGTGCGAATGATGGACGACGGGGGGTTGTCTTCAGGGCGCCCGCTTACTCACGCGGGAGCGCGACGATGTCACGGCACAGTCTCTCAGCTTGTCTCATGCCCGTGAGAACTCACGTCGTGAAACCACTGATGGATGAAGCCCGACATGAGCACTGGGACGAAATCCACCCAGTAGTTGGCGGTGACTGCATAAGCCGCGAAGCCCACAGCGGCCACAGGCACGATGATCAGATGCAGGAACACGGACCACCGCGATGAAAGCACTGCGGCCAGCATCCCCACGAAAATCCCGGCGAGCAGTTTGACCAGGAACAAGACATATCCTGCCGGCTCCTGCAGACCTCCTCCAGCAAGCGCGGTAGCGACACTCTGCGCGAGTACATAAACACCGTACTGCGCGCCAAGCGGAGTGATGTGTTCGTCCCTGGATTCCATCCACGTGCCGCCGATCAGCACGATCTTCCCCCGAAAGAACTCACTCGTTTTCCAGCCGCCCGACGCCTCCACATCCATGACGAGAGACGCCGGTACGTGAGTGATGGCTTTCGGGTCTGGCGCGAAACGAATGAGCGACGTGGTTTCGTCCGAAAGTAGTGCGCGCTCGCCGCGATTGAATGTCTTGCCGCATCCCTCCCAATGCTTCGGGTGAGGGGCAGCACATGCCTGCCGTGCGATCTGCGCTGTGAGAGTGAGATACGCACGGCCATCAACGACGGTATTCAGCGCATACCGGCGGACTATTCCGTCCCTGCCCCTCAGGACCCGCGGCACACCGAATACCGCGCCCGAGAATTCCTCGATGGACGTCCGGTTGTGCGCGTCCCGCCGCAGCCCGGCAGCCCACACGACATTGGCATCCCCCTGAACAGAAAGGGCGCGCTCCGGCTCCATGTCGAAACCGATGACCGCCGCCCCGGCATTCTGGAGGCTATTGACCAGGGCGGAGAGCTTCTCGGGATCCAGCGGCACTTTCTTGCTGAAGTGAGTGCGATAGGTTTCGTCATCTATTTCAACGACGACGATGTCTTTGAGCGTGGCGGGTGCTTCGCCGAACAGGATCGCGGAGTCCACGCCGGCTCCGCGCAGACCATCCGCCAATCTCGATGCAGCGATCAGCTGCGACAAGCCTGTGAGAACAAACAGAATCGCCCAGAACTGCCTGCTCCTGAGCAATGCCCCGATTTCGCGCAGCGGGTGCTTTCGCACCGGCCGCAGGTCGCGAAGCGGCGAGGTCACGGAACCTGCGATCCGGAGGAGGGTTGCGTCGAGAGTTCCCTCGAAAAGGGTTCCGGTTTCGTGACCGGCGAGATATCCGAACGGTTCAATGACACGAAGCTACCGCATGCCCTGGCTTTCTCATCGAGATAGTTCGTCTTGAGGGTGGCGGCTTTCGCTCGCGCCTCGCGATCCGGGCCCGCCTGAATCCACTTGTTCAGGAGCGAGCTCGCATCCAGCGCTTCGGACATGCAGTTGTACTGGGCACTGGAGGAGAACACGTACAGTTGTGCCGTGTCCCCTGCGTAGACTCCGGGGGCGGCGATATCAGTGGCGCAGAACACGAGGCGCTTCTCGGAGTCCCGGCAGAACCGGGGCGAGGTAGCACCCCCTCCTTCGGATGTGGGACGGGCGACCTTCCAGGTGTTTCCCACCATGACCGACGTGGGATCGATGCTCTCGGCCGCCCTTTCAGGCGCGTCCACGCGGGACTTCGCGCTGAGCAGGCTTCCTATGCTCCATCTCAACGCTCCACTGCCCCCTTTCCCATCTATAGGCAACTTGCCGCCGTCGGGGGCGACACGCTCGGCACCCCATAAATCGATGGCGCCGTTCTCAGTCAGAAGGCCGGCGATGAACACTTTCGGCGCGATGACATCCGGCGCACCGCCCGCTTTGTCACTGGGAGGATTCGGCGCACAAGTCCCCTGCCCGAAAACCTGAGTCACCGTATCCGCCGGCTGCTCGGGTGGCACACAAGCGGCAGAGTGCTGCCGTGGTGCCACCCTGTACACGAAGGTAGCAGCAGGGACCTCCTGCTCCGGCGGGCCGAAGAACAGGTCCTTGAGGCGCTTCAGGAGATCGCGGTGGCGGGGCTCGCTATCGTGATCGATGACGATCGGGCTTCCGCAGCCCCCGCTGGCGCAATTGCGGCGCACCGTATCGCCCGTGCTCAAATAGATCACGATGCTGGCATTGGACTGCGAAGGGTCCTTGCGAACGATGCGGGCGTTCTTGTGCACGTCACTGCCGGGCCGCAGCACGCCGGGGTGGGACGTGTCCTCCCACTCGCCCTGAACCTTGTAAACGAAACCGACGACGTGGTCGGGAGTGCCGCTCGGGGATTGGGCGGGAGCTTCCATCGAGAGGCAAAGAGCGAGTGCTAATCCAGTGCCGAGTGCGCCAAAACCGCGCATAGAGACCACCCGTGGCATCCCTCGTGGGGGACTTGTTATTGAGACCAGCATAGCACCCGCAAAGGCGGGCTGGCATGGCGGTGGGGGACTCGGACGACAGGGTATCCGGCTAGGTTTCATCTGTGACTTCCGGTAAAACCTGCGCCACATTCACATTCGAGAAGCTGCGAAGCACATGGAGCGAACCTGGCGTTGCCACCCGGGCGCCCCGATGTTCCTCGGCCCGACGTTGCTCGGTGATCGACGCCCCAGGTTCGTCACGCGACCCAGTATCCAGAGCACGGAGGCGAGCTGGTTGAGTCAGCAAGAGCTGGCATTATCGAATGCGCTGTTTCAGAATATCCGGTGCAAAGCCTACTGGAACAACAACAATGAGGCTTTTTCTGCCACTCCTCTTCGGCATCGCAATTACTTCGGCGGCTCGGGCAGCGGATCCGGAGTACTCGATTCAACTCATCTATCCGGACAACAACGTTTCCAGCCGGTCGATCATCGAGTTCCGTGCGCGGAATCCTTCATTGACGGGCGAAAAATCCGTCGGGCATGCGTTTGTGCTGGTGGGCCGGGAGCTCGACAACGGCCTGCGAGTCTACTACTCCATCGGAGGGTTCTATCCGGAGCCCGGCAGCAACACGTTCAAGACGATCAAGAACACGCTCAACGGGCCAGGCGAGGTCACCTACAAGATCCCAGACCTGAAGTACGACACAACCTTTACGGCCTATATCTCCGCCGAGCAGGAACGTATCGCCAACTACATCCTGAAGAACTGGGATGACAAGAACTACGCCCTCGTGGGCCGCAACTGCGCCGACCTGGTGCGCGATATCGCCCAGGCCGTAGGCCTGGATGTGGGTGCGGAAAGTTGGGCCGACCTGGAAACGCCCTGGAGCACACTCAAAGCACTGGGCGAAAGAAACCACATCAACACACCTGCCGAAGCCGAGGCTGCCCAGAAGCGCGAGGACATCGACGTAAGACGCGGCGTCAATAAGGTGATCCTGGATCGCGAGAGGAAACGCCAGAAGGAACGCGAGGAAGCAGCCCGGATCGCGGAGGCGCGCGAGCGCATGGAAGACCGCCGCGGTGACCTTGGCGGCTCCGGCAACACAGTTCGCACCGACGCCCGGCCCATTATTCCCGCACCAATACCTGCGCCACCGCAGGAAGACGAGAAGAAGAAATCCGACGACGAAAAGAAGCCCGATACCGGGCCCGCCGTCCCGCAACCCTGAGAGCCCCAGCCCGAGAGAAGCTCATATGAGCCGCTATCTGAAAATCTGTCTTGCGCTGTGCCTTCTTGGCTGGCCAGTAGCCGATTCAATGGCGTGGCGGGTGCGATTCGACCACGGCAAGAATTGTCCGGACCTGAACAGGAAGGTGACCTGGCATGACTACATCACCAATAAGGTTCGCCCGGTCGGCTCGAGCATGGGCAATCCGTACGGTGTGGAATTCCGGTGGGCCAAGTTGATCGACGATCGCGATGCTATCGGAAACCTGATGACGAACGCGTGCTATACAGGCGGGTACATCATCAAGCCTGCCGCTGGCTCGAAGAAGGGCTACACCAGCCGGCGCTTCTATAAGAACTCCCGGGGAAGAAACGAGACCGACGCCAGGCATGGCCTGCCTGGGGACCCCAGCAAGTACGAAATCAACATCCATGGCGTCGAGCTGATGTACACGGATACGGGATTCGTTCTGGACAAGAAAGGCAGGCGGGTTGGGCTACTCGTCTGTTATGGGTCCAACGAGTGCGGACGGTATTAACAAGCCAGCCAGCGTCTATCGGAAAACGGACGACCAGGCTGTTGGTGCTTGGCCAGGGAGTCAGCCGAACTTCGGATGTACTTCATAGCGCTCGCTATCGGCGGTCGCGCCTACCCGTACAGTTCAGCTCCCAGTAGCGATCCGAGATGTCGCCGCCGCTTTGAGAACTTCAGCCGACACTTGCCTCGACACGCGCGTCAGCCACTTTCGTCGTCCTTCGGCAACTCGAAACAGTATCGATCCCGAGCTCCCGGCGCCGTGAATTTATCCTCCGCCGCGATCCCCAACTGATTCGTTTCATTATCCAGGCAGTACATCTCGCGCGGGGCGGACATGTCCAGGATGTAGTAGTCCGCTCTCAAGAGCCGGCGTTGCTCTTCGTCGTCGATTGGCCTGAGGACGAACAATCTCAGACTCTTCTCGTAGGACCGAACGAAACCTGTGTGCTGCGAGCGAGCGGCGATAACCCGTCCGGAAAGCTCGGGGCCCCGCAAGGTGGTGTGCGCGTTGAGGGCCCATCGGTACCAAGCGCTTACGCACATGTACTCGGGCGGGCACACAGTCTCGACGTTTTCGATGTACTTGTGGCTCAAGGCACGCCCGAGAATCACACTGTCCTCGGCATACGCAGGCTGAGAGGACAGTGCGATCGCCAAGAGGAGTAGCGGCAAGGCTTTCATAGCGAGTGTCGCTCCCTTCTCTAGCGTTCCCACATCATGCTCCTCGCGCCACGCAATGCGCGGTCTGACGCCCACCGGACTAGCCACTTCACGATAAAATGTCGCTCTACCATCGCGCCAGGAGAGAGCACCTGTCGCTCACCCCTGAGAATCTAGCTTATCGACAGGATCTCCGCGTTCGTCTTCCTTATTGAAATCGTGAGCTGGCGTGGGACCAGCTCGCCGCCTACGAAAGGCAGCTCTCGCTGATCTTGCGGGTCGACAAGGGCATTTTCGACGGTGACCGCCCAGGTCTCACCCTTGTCGACTACCGTTGCGGACCCGCGCGCCTTGAAGATTTGCTCGCGATATTTCTCTTCGAGCACCAGCAACGCCAGGCGCTCCGCGAATCTGGCGCTGACAAACGGCTGCCCGTGATTCAGCAGGGACATGGAGAGACTCAGGTTATTCACGGGCGGTTGATCCGCGACACACACCGTCAACCCGCCCAGCAACGCTATCAAGAAGAGCTTTTTCATCGGATCAGCCTATTTCAGGTTGAGCCTGTACTCAGAAGTTATCGAAGCACTCCCGTAAGCGCGCGGACACGCCACTGCCGAGGGACACAATTTCGTAGATCCCTGTAGATGACTCGAAACTGTCTGCATCTGCCATGTAGATCAGATACTGCGCGTCGCGCTTGATGCCGAAATCGTACTTCGCTGATCGACGGGACTCTTGGGTTATGCGGATCAGATCGCTCTCATATTCCTTCCTGACCACGTAGAGCGCTGCCATGGATCGCTCGCAGGCACGCAAAAAGGTTGCTTCTAGCGCGGAAACGTCGGTGATACGCAGAAGGCCCGCGTAGCTCGCCACGACCAGACGAAGAGGCGCAAGACACGCTGGAATCAGCGATGTCGACCATTTGAGCTCGACACCGGGATCGCTGGCCAGCGCTGCAATCGTTCCGCGACGCTGGGCCCCCATCGCATGAACGAATACGGATACATCCTTTTCACCTTCCAGGCAGGCCGCGATTCTGCGAACGCGCGCCGCGACTTGCGCGTGCTCGCTCTCCCTGTCCGCCTCGAGGAGCGTATTGGAGCTTGGAGAGAATGCACGAATGTCACTCATCAGGTCGGAGGGTAGCATGCGCGGTGCCTTGTCCGACTCTGCCGGTGGCCCGCGCCGGCACCTCTATATCCGCCTTTCAGCTTCGATCCGTATGGGGCGACGGCGATCACGCCCACAGACCTCCGCACGTCACAGGCGGCTGCGAGCTCCGCCTCGCCGATTCACTGCGCTACTCCCGCGCAACCAGAAGACGCGACTATGTAAGCTGGAAACGGCTGAAGTCGACCCGGGCTGGCAGAATACGGGTCGACGGGCGATCGGGGCGTTAACTGATCGAATGACTGCGATTCAAACCGTAGAGCAGATCCTGCGGGTCGACCACGCCGGCGAGTGTGGAGCGATACGCATCTATCGCAGCCAGATCGCAGTCGCTCGGCTGTGCATCCAAAGTGCGTGCGACCCCTTTCCGACATGCTTGAGCATGAATTGCGGCACTTCCGTACCTTCGACGGGCTCTTGAAGGCTCGCGCCATACGACCCTGCTACGCGCTGCCGCTCTGGATGATCGGCGGCTGGATGCTGGGCACGGTCACCTCTCTGCTGGGCGAAAGAGCGATCTGGGTATGTACGGCGGCTATCGAGAGCACCGTGAACCAGCACCTCGATCATCAGGTTGCGGTACTGGCCAGCCGGGATCCGGAGGCGCTTGCGGCCGTCGAGTCGATCCGTCGCGACGAGGAACAGCACGAAGACTACGCGGTTGAGCATGGGGGCGAAGCGCCGGGGCTTTATCGTGCCCTTCGATGGATCGTGAAAGGCGCGACGTCGCTTGCAATCTGGCTTTCGACGAAGCTCTAGGGTCGACCGGTTTGGGCGTCCGAAACGCCGGACGCTCCAGTAAACTCCTCCGCGATGGAGGACCCAGGATCCAGGCACGCCGCGGATGGCATTTCTCAATCTAAGTTCTTTCGACACGCGACGAACGAAGGACGGACGGCATCTCTGTTGAAGCAGCGGGGCTTCTCGATGAGTGCTGCAAGATACACCCGCGGCTGCTTCCAGCCAGGGCGAGAAGAGAGGGTGCATGTTTAGCGCGACGAAGCGACTGATAGTCACCTGGATCGTCATCCTGGGAATCGCCGCCACGTCCTATGGCGCAATCGCCGGCGCCGAGTGTCCGAAAGTAGGATTCACCACCGTCGAGCCCCATGCCACACCGGAGACCCGTCCGCTGAAGGTCAGCAGAAATCGAACCATTTTCGTCGGGCGGGAATGGATCACCACGACCAGCGACATCGTCGAGATCAAACTGGAGCGTCCCTTCGACGGCGAGAGAGGCGACGTGAACCTTCTCATCAAATTCACGCCGGAAGCAGACCAGCGGCTGCACGATGCGACCACGAACGTATCCGGCAAGCGCTTCGCGTTCCTGTTCGACGAGCAAGTCCTCCTCAACTTCGAATGGGAGGGACCCTACGGGATGTACACCGGTGGGACGAAGGTGAGTATCCAGCGCGGCTTGAAGCAAGCCGAAAAGCTCATGAAGGCAATTCAGGGCTGCACGGCGGCAGCGGCTGGGGTTGGAGCTGCGGCGGACCGGGAGCCCTGAACCGCATCGTCACATTCACGAGAGAAATGCGCGCGCAGTCGCAACGGCGAGCACTATCGTGCCCACCAGAAAAAGCCAGCAAAGCTGCCCCAGACCGATCCAGAGAGACGCGTTACGTCGTTTCACCTGCTCCCGCTCGGTGAGAGACAAGTGGGACAGGCCGCCCTTCCACAACCTGGCGATCGTACTGAAGGGGGCGCGTTCGGCTCCTGCACTCCAGCGAAACGAGTCGTACGTCACATACGCACAGGCGATGGTCAGCAGCAGAAGCAGCCAGGGGCTCATGTCGCTCCAATCCTTTGCAGGGTGAGACCAGCGCCAGGTATCCACCTCCCGTGGGTTCCACCAGAATCTCACAGAGTGGGTACAGTCTACTGACCGCCGGCTAATTCGCCACGCATCTGGTTTTGCTTCATCAACATCTTCGTCGTCATCGCCACGATGGGCGTTTCGGCGTGGGTGTCATTGCGGAAGTACTCGGGCGGGTCCTGCGGAAACCAGGATCCCGGCCCTCCAGCGTCCGCGCCCAACGTGCCAAGAAGCTCGTCGAGCTGCTCGAACTGCTCCGTGAATCCACCTGTGCTTTCCGAGGCGATGGCGGCGTCGAGCGCTTCCTTCGAAGGATAGAGATCGACCACGACGACCCGTGTCTTCCCGCCGCTTTCTTCGAAAGTCACCGTGGTGATGGCGCCGTCCGGGCTCTCGTCATTGGTCCACGAGAGCCGCGAATGCGGTGTCACCTCGAGGTACTTGCCGAAGAACGCTATGGGCTCCGGGTCCCCGGCGAACACCAGCCGGTACCCGCCCCCGACACGAACATCCATCTCGCAGGAAAGCAGAGTCAGACCCGCTGACTTCGGAACCCACCAACGCTTGAACAAGTCGGGCCGGGTCCACGCTTCGAAGACGAGGCGTGCCGGGCCGTTGATGGTCCGTGTGACCACGAGCTCACGCTCGGACTTCCGCTCTGTCGTCGTGGGGTTCTTCATGGGATCAGCTCACTTTCTCTTCCTGCGTTCGTGGGTCTTCTCACGCCGTTTCAGTTCCTCGACGATCTTGTCCAGCTCGTCGAAGCGTGCAGCCCAGAGCTTGCGATACCGCTCGATCCATGCCGCTTCCTCTTCCAGCTGGCGCGGCCCGAGCTTGCAGGTCCGCACTCGGCCGACCTTTTCCGTGGTGACGAGCCCCGCCTGCTCCAGAACGCCGACATGCTTCTTCATGCCCGTGAGGGTCATGTGGAATTTCTCGGCGAGATCCGTGATCGAGGCGTCCCCTCGCGCGAGCTGCTCCAGAACGCCACGTCGTGTGGCGTCCGAGAGCGCGGCGAACGAGGCGTCAAAGCGGGCTGAGCTATACTGAACCATACGGTGCAGTATTAACACACGAATCTGGCACGCATGCAAGGGAGCCGAGCGCTTGCGCGCAGCGGGCGAGAGAATCGACCGCCCTCGTGGGCGAAGACGTCCCGGCCGGGACGACCGGCTGATCGCCGTCAGTGGGGCAGACGCGTGTGAGCCCTTATCTCCCCGCAACCCGCCTCGCATCGTGAACCGCCTGCGTAAGGCTCTCTTTCTCCTCCGCAGAAAACCCGGGCGCGCGAAGCAGAGCCTCGATCAGTTCCACATTCAGCTCGCCAGCCGCTGCCCGCTGCCTTAGCTGGCCGAGGATCTCCTTCCCCAGTTCCTCGTTCATACGTTGCAGCTCCGCCTGGCGCGTGTTCGTCAGGTTATCGAGCTGGTTCTGGAGGATGGCTTCTTCGTACTTTTCGCGCGCGGAGGGGTCCGCGATGGCATCCGGGCTCATTCCCGCGATTCTCGGCCCCTGGCCCGCGGGCGGGGCAACATTCATGTAAACCTGTTTGGGCACGTAGTCCGCCTGTAGCTCTCTGCGAACGCGCTTGAGAAGCTCCGCGAGCGACTGCGCTTGCACCCGCCGCAGCTCTGGGGTGTTCGCTAGATGTGCAAGCACGAAGCGAGCGACCCTCGATTGGGCGACAAGATCCGCGGCACCCACCTCAACCGACGTCGCCCGCTTCGACAGCAGATTGCTCAAAAGCTGAAGCGCCCCAACCTCCGCCTCCCCGCGCTCCTTCGCGGAAAGCACCGAGGCGATGGAAATCGCCTCAGCGAAGTACCGGTACTGCCCTGCCCCGGACTGCATCGTCCACGAGCGTTCGAGTTCCTCGATCTGAATCGCAAGCGATGACCCGCTGGGGCCTGCGGGAGATGACTCCACCTGGGCATACGCGGCAGAGCCGAATGCCTGCATCGCGAGCCCGGCGAATGCCGCCAGAAGAACCACTCGCAGTTTCACCGGCATCACTGGCAGATCTCTCCCGCGATCGCAGCAGCACGCCACCGCGGCGGCCTGCGCGTAACTGAGTGCCCGAGCTTCGTAACAGTTACCGTGCCTGAGGCACCAGCCATCGAAACCTTCTGCACTGCAGGGGTCTTCAGCGGCTTCCCTTGCTCATTCTTCGAGCCAACAACGCGCCAATGCACCGGAATGTGCCACTCCAGGCTGCCTTCCGACCACGGCGGACTGAGACAGCCGATCTGCGCAGTATCCGACGTCCGATTCCTCGCGTTGAGCCGGAACCATCCGGGCGCGGCAGTGTGATAGAGCTGGTTCCGAACCTGAGCCAGGAAGTACCCCTGGAGGTTCGTCGCATCCCCAGAGATCTCAGTCACTTCCACGTTACTGAAAGACACGTCGAGTGGATGCACTTCGATGTGCAGCCGCATCGCCGCCCCGGCGAACGCGCTAACGGTCTGAATCTCCTCGCTCGCATACCCCCGCTCGAAGTCGGGCTCGACCACCTTGAACGTGATCGAATGACGCTCGCCCTCCACTTCCACGGATATCGTCGGAGTGGAGGCGCTCTCGCCAGCGGTGAACGTGACGGAGGGCCCGGTGGTTGGGATCAATGCTCCCTCACCCTCCCAGGTCCACGTGGCTTCTCCCGCAGGCGTCGGCACCACTGTCAACGTCACTGTTTCACCCACTCCCAGCTTTCTCCTTCGACGGTTCTCCGGGATGGCCGCCGTCGTCAGCGACACCACAGAGTATCTCTGGCCTTTCGTTCGCGCCGGCTGCGTATCGGTATCTGAGACATGCACACAAGAGCAGGTCAGCAACAGAAATACAGCGGCGCACCTCGATGTCAGACAGTTCCATTGTCTTTTCATAATCCCTTATCGGTTTGGTAGTCCCCTGGGTCGCCTTGCCTCGCTTCGGTATTCTTGTTCGAGCAGGTCGAGCGGCGGCTGGAATGCGCGCTTCTTATTGTGAGGTCGTTCGTTCTATATTTGACTTGACTGTAAAGGCCACGACCCAGAAGGAAAACAGACAATGGTCGATCCGCCGGTCCTTCTCGAGTTTCAGCAGATCAACGAGTACCTCCGGCATGAAACCGGCGTTTACTTCGCCTGGTTCACGTTCTTCCTGACGATTCTCTTCGGCGCGATGGGCTGGTCGCTGAAAGCCTCGCTCGGGCAGGACGGGAAGGTCCGCTTTCCGGCGGTGTTCTTCTGCATGCTGGTCCTCTTCCTTATTCAAATGGGACTGGCGATCTTCGCGACCAACATCGTGCTTGCAGACGTAGTGGCGCAGAAGGAGCGGTTGGGCGTCCTGCTCTCGGCGATGCCTTCCGAACCGATCGAGGGCTACTTGCCGGCGGTTCCGGTTCCCAGTGCTTACGAAGGTGCTCTCAAGCTTGCACGCTGGGCGCTCATCGCGAATCTGGTGTTCTGGCCCATCGTTGGGGCGATCGTCTTTATAAAGTGGCGGGCGGCCGCGGCAGTTGCCTCGCCGGCTGCCGAGGGGCTGGCAGGGTGAACGCGGTTAATCGGCCGGAACCCAAGCCCGGGGATGTCCTCTTCACCAGCCAGCCGGATGGGGAGACCTTACTTTCCTGGGGTGTTCAGAGCCTCGTCGACAGGGATGCGCGACGCGCGCCGCGAGCGATCGGGCACGTCGCCATCGTTTGTACGGAGAATGTTGCCCTGGAGTCTGTACCCTCAGAGGATGCGCAACCTGCCGTTGGGGCGTGGAGCGGTGAGGTGCTTTCCTTTGGGACACGGCCCATTCTGGTGGGTGACCTTCTGGTTGGGGCGCGGCGCTCCGGGGCGAGGTGGTGGGTACTCCGCAGGTCGGAGCCGTTGCCTCCGCATACGGTGAATGCGCTATCACTCGCTTCGCCCGAGGTCATGCGGCTCATCGGGAGTGGATACAGCATCGAATCGCTGAAGGGGTTGGCCGAAGAGAAGCTTCGACTGAAGATTCCCGCAGCGCTTCGGAACCTGTTCGATTGGTCGGCTGAATCGACCGACCTTCTGGCGCGGACGGAGCTCACGGATGCGCATCTCGAACAGATCGCCCAGCATGTTCCGGGCGCCGTCGAGTACTTCCAGTCTCATTCATTCTTCTGTTCTCAGCTGGTGCGGCATCTGCTCGAGCATGCTCGCTTGTGCGAGAAGGGCGAGTTGGATCCCCAGGTTACTCCGTCTGGACTCTTCGTTCGCTTGAGCAAGCTGGGTTGGAGGGACATGACCGGCGATGCGTATTCGTCTGAGGCTGTCGCAGGCTTGGAGGCCGACAGTGGCGCCCTTGCGCATGCACGGGCTTGTTTCGCGGGCGCGCGGGCCTTGCACGAGCTGGCGCTCCAGCAATTCGTCTCAAAAGTCACGGTTGATTACATCGCGGCGCGGATGAATGAGGTCAGTCGCTTCTGCGAGGATCTGACGAGTCGTCTGACTGAGCGATATGCGCCAACCGCTCCTGCTACCGAGGAGCCAACTGACAAGAAATCGGTAGGCGCGCCCGACTAGTAGTTCGTGAAGCGCAAGGGGCATCCGCTCTCCGGGGTGACGTTCTCACAAGATTTGTGTTGCTTCTCGCACTGCGCAACGGTTCGGCGTGCAGCTTCAGGTTCCTGCGCACCCACCAAGTCCTTGCGGAGCGGCGGCGTGCTGCCCCTCATTTCGAACTGAGCACCTCTTTCCAGTACACGGCAGAGCCGAATTGAGCATTTCGCTGATTCGCACTGCGCCATGCTTCGGCCCCACTCCCATCCGGTCCCAATACTCGGCAGAGCTGAAAAAACTGCTTGTCGTACATTCGTACGCGCGCAAGAATGCGCTCCGCGTGGTGCCTCAGCATGCCGCCACGTGAAGCACGGAATGCAACCCGCGCGCAGGATGCGCGCACGGTTTCGACGACGGCTCGATTCGGCCGGGCCAGGGACTGGTTGAACGTCACGCCGCGCGCACGGAGGCGCGCGCGGACAGGACCGGATTACAGGCACCGTTAAGGCGATCCCGAGGAAGATGTAATGCGGGTGCCGTACTTCCGCGGGTGCCGCACTAGATACTCCGGATCGAAGAGCACTTCGGCGTGTACAGGCCTGGCGAGGTCGGCGCGCCTCCCGACAGACCTGGCGCGATCGGCGCGCCGCCCGACAGCCCTCCTTGTCGATGCAATCGTCAGGACAGAGCGGAAATCTTCCGAAGCAGGCTCTCGACGACCTGATCTTTCTCTTTCTGATAGCCCGCTCGATCCCGGAAGTAGCGCGCGGCCAATCTCACCTTCGCCTCGGCATACTCGCGGGCCAGCTCCGGCTGATTCCTCAAGCAGTCCCGGAAGCGCACGGTAATCATCCAATGCTCGCTATCCCTTTCCACCATGTGCAGGTGGTGCGTCCTCGGATTGCCTTTGACGAAGTAGTGCCGCCGTGGGATTCCGTGCTCGTGTCGGTAGGTGTACCCGATCTCCTCTAAGGATGAAACGCACACCGTTGCGCCCTCGAAGCGCTCCACGCCAACCAGAATATCCAGGATGGGCTTGGCGGGCACGCCTGGGATCGCTGTGCTGCCGACGTGCTGGATGTCCAGAATGTGCGCTCCGATGGCATCGAGGATTCGCGCTTTCTCGCGATGAAACTCGAGCGCCCACGACTCATGCGCCTCGTGCAGCAGAACAGTCCCGGCTTCCAGGCCCAGCGACATGACAACCCTCGTGACGTGGCATCCGAACCGCCGAAGCACCATCCCCGGATGAAACTCGTTGCCGCTCTCGTTCCCGCGCTCGACGATCCGGAGCAGAGTTTACTGGTTGCGGAGAATCCATCTCTTCCCCTAAATGCGGCGACAATCGGGGTGGCGTGCGGGCGCCCGGTCAGCGTGCCCGTCGCCTACCCGCGCCGGGACATAGCCTTTCGAACCCCGCGACACTAGACTCGCAGGTCGACGAGCCCTGCGCATCGTCCCGGGAGAGAAGTGCTGTGCCAGCAAACGAATCCGCCGCCTCCCCGCCCATTCTCAGCTCTCGCGACCTCAAGTCGCGGATGGACGCCGTCGAACGGCTCGCCAGGTTATTCCGGTTCGAACGGATGGTGCACCTGGGCGTCACCACCGTTTCGCTGGCAATGCTCCTTTTCAGCGCCGGCATCCTGCTCGCAAAGGGAGCGGCCGGGCCGGCGGAGCTCGCCGGCCTTTTCGGGTCGTCGGGATTGATCACGTACTCGGCGGGTCGCTTGCTCGTCATGTGGAACCAGGCGTTACGCCTGCTCGCTGGCGAACAGGTGGGTGAACGCCAATGAACGCCGCACTGCCTGAGGAGGTGGTCGATCAGCTGGCGAAAAGCTCCCGCCGGGCGGCGGTTCTCAGCCTGATCGGCTTTCTGGTCGTGCTAGGTGCCATCGGCTACGCGGTTTTTCAGCTCCGCACGCTTGAACGGCAAAGGGTCACGATGCAGGAGCAGCTCGTTAGCCTATCTGCCGAAACTCAGCGCACTCAGGAGGCTCTGGCAACTGCCCAGCGGGATTTGACGACCGCTCGCGCGTCCCTCGCAGCAGCTCGGGCAGCGATCAACGCCTTCCATGCTGGCCGCTTGGCCGATGCGGTGGATCTCTATGATGAAGCGCTGGCCGCGGATCCGGACAACGCCTATCTGCAGAATCTTCGGGCGTACGCCCTCTTTCGTCTGGGCCGCCTGGATGCGGCGATCGAAGGTCAGCAGCGCAGCCTCAAGGCGGACCCGGACTACGCCTGGGGTTACTTCGACCTCGCGCGGTTTCTCTGTGCGGCATCACCGTCGCGTCTCGATGAAGCTCAGCAAGCCGCGGCGAAGGCGATCGAGCTTCGCTCCGAAATGAAAGAGATCATGCAGAGGGATGGAGAGTTTCAGCGCGTGTGCCGGGGCAGGTTGCCGTAACGACGCGTCCTCCTCCGCCGCCGAAGGCGCGCTTCTTCGCTCGCCCAGGTCAGGCTCCTTCACTCGCGAGCCTGAGATCTCACTCCCGCAACCTGAGCTCTCAAGTCGCAGAATCTCAGCTCTCCGTTCGCGCCGAACTACCTACACCTCACTCGGCACACCGAAGTATCCCCCGCCCTTCCACATCGCCATTTCTGCACAGATCCACCACGAATGCCGGCATCTTTATCTGCGGCAGCCGATTAACCTTCGCGCTCCTCGCCATCACCGGAGTTTCAGTCGAGCGTCGACACATTCATGGCTCTGCGCGTACTGGCGTACGTCGCGCTGCTTTATCAGGACATCGTTAGAGCTCACAAGAGTGCGCGGTACGAGGGATTGCCTGCGATTCTGCCTGTTGTGCTACACAATCATGATGACGGATCGCGGCGTGCACCATGCCTTCTTCTATGTGGATCGCGGCTTCTTCCGGACGAAGCGCGTCGCCGAGCTCTGGGCCAAAGACGAGAAGAAGCCTCTCGCGTCCGTGAACCTGAATGAGGAGGACTTCGCGTCGATCGTGCCAGCGGGCACCCGGGTCTAGCCCCAAGGCTCGATCCGTCGTCGGCTGCGCCGCGTGCGAGACCGATTCCGATCTGCCCCGATCAGAGCCTTCCGTCCCGCTCCGCAGCCCGCATTCCCAGCTCGTATGCCGCGTTGATTTGCTGCGACTTCCTGCCCGCCAGCTCGCGGATCTCCTGGCCCATCTGATTCACCTTGTCCGGGTGGTACTGCGAGATCTTTCGCTTGTAGGCCGCGCGGATCTGCTCTCGCGAAGCGTGCTCGCCGACATCCAGGATCCGGAACCAGTTCGAAAGCGTCACTGCCTCTTCCGCAGACGCCTCTCCCGCGGGCGCGTCTTTCGCTGGCGCGTCTTCCGCAGGCGCCTCTTCCGCCTGACTCGAAGAGGACCGCGCATCACCGTCGGTCGACGGTTTCACGGGGGCGGTCTCATCCGAAGGAGTGCCCAGCACCTTGGATACCACCCAGTATCCCAGCGCCAGGCAGACGAGCGAAACGATGATCTCCCCCGCAGTCACGCGCACTCCCGATTGAGCTGCTCGCGCAGGGCATTGAGCTTCGGGATGCTGTCGCTACCCTCCCCCGCGTGCCTGAGCAGCTCTTCAATTCTTGTATCGACGATCATCGCAAGCTGTCGCCTCTGAGCCGGGCTGAATTGCGCAGTCGCGAACGCGAGTGGGTTCCCGCCGAGCGGCCATCGCGATGAGATCTTCCGCACCATGTTCACGGCAAACGGCGGACAAAGCACGACGTCCGCCGCAAGAGCCCAATACGACTTCATGTCCAACCCAAGTGCATCCCTGCGCAGGTAGATCACCACCAAGGCAGTGAGCGTCAGGAGATAGAACGCCGCGAAAAGCCCGAGAAGCAACAACCCCGCCCCAAGCGCGATGGAAAACAGCGGCAACAGAACGAGCAGCATCAAGTGCAAGGCCGTGCAAATGACCTGCACCGGCCGCAGGGCCTGCAGCAGCGACGAAGCCGGCCATTCCGTCGCAGCAGGGCGAGTGTCGTTCTCAGACCATGCCACGCGCACAATCAGCGCGTGGGGTGACAGCAAAGCAGGAAGACTCAAACGCTTGCCAAAGACGAACAGCTCGTACCCACCGTCGACTTTCCACGCCCGCGCAGTTCGAACGAAAACGAGCTCATTCGAGAACAGACGGATCGCGCAGTCGTACAGGTAGAACGCAATCGCCCCGAGCGGCAATGCGATTTCAAACGGCAGACTCAAGCTTCTCGTTTCGAGAAGAAGCGCCGAAGCCCCGCACCGATCGCGACCACTGCCGGCACGATGAGCTTCCAGCCTGCCGCAAAGAACCCCGCGATGACGGCCCAGAATCCCTTCTTCGTCGCCACGGCCGCGGCGCCACCCAGCACCAGAGCCGCCAGCCCGTAGGTGGCCACCTTGTCGCCGGGGCGGTAGTCCGCATACGCGTTGCCTGGCTTGAATTGATAACCGGCCAGCAGGGAATTGAGCTGCGATTCGGCGGCGGACAGCTCGGACGGCGAGGAAACCAGAACCACCGTGGTGTGCCCCTTGCGCCCGAGGATCTTGGTGAAGAAGTTGACGCCCTGGCCTCCGCCACTTCGCAACGTAGTCGCCCATTCCAGTCGCTTCGTGCCGTCGTTGTACGCCGGCGGGATGGCCCAGCCAACGACGTGCAATTCCTCCCACCCGCGCTTGCGGCGCTCGACGTTTCCGGCCTCCGTGCCGTCCTTCAATGCCTTCAGGAGCGCGTCCGCATCGATCTTCTCGTCATCCTTCACATAACCTTCGTCCGCGAAGCTGAGATAGGCGCTCCACTCCAGCGACTCGGGAGCCACCATCATCTCGTCGCCGTCACTGAGGTTCTCGTTGAGCTCGAGAAACTTCGCGGTATCCGCCTCGTTCAGGAAGACGTAGCCCTCGGGGATGACGAGCTGCGATTCGCCGACCGTGTCCACGGTCGTGGGGCCTTTCACCCAGTGCAACTCCTGCAGAGCCGCCAGGAATGCGGCTTCCCGGGCATCCTCAGCGGCTTCAGGATCGTTGCCCTGTGCGGCGGCAGGGGCCGACACTGTCAGAAAAGTCAGCAGTAACAGGGATCGAAACGCGCGGAGGGGGGCGATCGCCATGGCTATTCCTTATCCCGTTGTTCCCGAGTGTCAGCGGATAGCTCATGTGAACAGATCACCCCCCGCTTGTCTGTGACCGGGTCGCCATCGAGACTTTCGTCGAAGCCCGGGCTGCCGCCGCGCACTGCCTCAAGCGGTAGCGAGCACCATCTCCACCGCCGCACATGCTCCGGCCGGAAGGCTCACCACGCCCGCCACCATGCGCGTGGAAGCTCGCTCCTTCCCAAACACCTCCGCCAGCAACTCCGACGCCCCGTCAGCGACTTTGGCATGTTCCCGAAAGTCCGGCGTCGTGACGAGCGATACCATCAGCCGCACCACGCGCGTCACGTGGTCCAGCGAGCCGAGAGACTGTTTCGCGAGGGCGAGCGCGTTGAGCGCAGCCAGCCGTGCGGCCGCTCGCCCCTCTTCGACATCGAGATCGGCTCCGATGCGGCCCGTGAACTTCGGCGCGCCGTGCTCCATAGGTAGCGCTCCACTCAGGAACAGCAACGATCCTACTTTCACGGCTTCGACGTAAGCGCCGAGCGGCTTTGGGGCCGGCGGCAGCATCACAGTGCTCATCGTCCGCTCCTTACCATTTGCCCAGGTGCGATCCGCCGTTCACATGAAGTATCTCGCCAGTCACCTGATTCGCCTCGGTGAGATACAGAACCGCCTCGGCAATGTCGCGGGACGAGGCCAGCTCACCTACGGGGGACAGCGAACGCAGGAGATCCCTCGCGACGCCATCCAGAAGCGGTGTATCCACGAGACCCGGCGCGACCGCATTCACGCGGATGCCGCGCTTCGCATACTCCATCGCAAGATTCCGGGTGACTGCGTTGAGACCGCCCTTCGTGATCATCGAGACAGCCGCCGGTAGCGCGTGGAGAGGATGGTCGGCTATCGAAGCCGTCACGTTCACGATGCTCCCTGCGATGCCCTGATCCTGCAGCTGCCGGATGAAGCGCTGGGTGGTGAAGAAGAACCCGCTCAGATTCGTGGCCACGAGCGAATGGAAGTCCTCAGCGGTGTAATCCGTGAACGGCTTCGAGATGAAGATCCCCGCGTTGTTCACCAGCGCATCCACCGAGCCGAACCGCTTTACCGCCGTCTCGACGAGCTTCGCGGCCGTGGCATCCTGGCCGATGTCGCCATCAACCAGGACGAGATTGTCCGATCGTCGCAGCTCGTTCTTCGTGCTGATGCGGCGTGAGTTCGCTACCACGTTGTATTCCCGCTCGATGAACAGGTTCGCCACCGCGGCACCGATGCCCTGGGATGCGCCGGTTACGATGACCGTCTTGCGCCTGGAAGTCATGTGAGTCTCCTTCAGTCGGCTGTTCGATGCCGGAATACTCCGGGCGTGCGCGCCGCCGGACTAGATGGGAAACTCGGTAATCTGATTTCCACCGATGGGAAAATCCCGGCATGGCGGACCTCAACAACATCCTCATCTTCGTGAAAGTGGCCCAGTACGGAAGCATCAGCCGCGCCGCGCGCTCGCTCGGCATGCCTGTTTCCACCGTCAGCCGTCGCTTGTCGCAACTTGAATCGCAGCTCGGCGCGATCCTCGTCAGGCGAACGACCCGGAAAGTGAGCCTGACGCAGCAGGGCCGCGAGTACTTCAACGAGTGCCGGGAACCGCTCAGCCTGTTGCAGGATGCGGAGCGGGTTCTCGGGGATGCGCAGAAGAATCCGGAAGGCGACCTGAGGATCTCCGTCCCGGTCGTTCTCGGGCGGGGAGCGTTCATCGAGTTCCTGTCGGACTTCCTGAAGGCCCATCCGCGAATCCGGGTCGACCTTCAGATCACGAATGTTTTCGTGGACCTCGTTGGAGAGAACGTCGATCTCGCGGTACGTTTCGGCGAGCTACAGGACTCAACAGTGGTTGCCACGCGCCTCGGCCACAGCGTGCGATACGTCGTGGCCGCTCCCGCGTATCTCAGGAATCGCAAGCCTCCGGCGGAGCCGGCGGAGCTTGCCCATCACGATTGCGTGATGCTGAACGCGAAGAACAACGAAACGGACTGGGAGCTTGTGAGCGGGCGAAGGAAGGTGCGTGTACGCGTCGCCGGCCCTGTGTCGAGCCGCGACTTCAACTCCGTCAGCACTTTCGTGTATCGGGGACACGGGATCGGTCTCCTTCCATCGAACTACTGCGATGGGGAGATCGAGGCGGGACGCCTGACGCGTCTTCTGCCGAAGTGGTCCTCGCCGCCGATTCCGGTGTTCGCCGTCTACCCGAGCCGGAAATTCCTCCCGCTGCGCGTGGCAACTTTCCTCAAGGCGCTGGCGAGCTGGAACAATCCCGCGTGGATCAGAGATTGAGGTTCGGGGCGGAAGTCAGAAGGTTGCGAAAACAACTCACCCCTTACGCGACTTCGGTCTCATTCGCTCGTGAGCGGCCAGCGTTCACCTCTGCTAGCATGCCCGCAAGACAAGAAGCCTCCTTCGGGCTCGCGAGACAACCGCCCATGACCGTCAGAACTTCACCGGGCGGGTCATCCAGGCTCGAAACGGAGCGGAACTGGGTGGCTTCAATGCCAACCGGCTGCCCGCTTTCTCCGAGAGCGCCGGCTACTACCTGTTCAACGGAACCCTGACTGCTATGGATCAGCCTGGGGCCAGCACGCTCTGGAGTTTCACGGGCGATGGGCTGCTCACGACGGCTCCGATCCTCGTCGATGACTTCGTGCTCGTGGGGTCCGGCTCCGGCAACGTTTACGCGCTTCGCACGGACACTGGGAACGTGGAATGGACCGGCACTACCGGATCCGCCATCAACTCCTCCGAAGGCGATGGCACTCCCACCGTGCTCGGAGGGATGGCGGTAGGAGATGGCTACCTGGTCGTTCCGGCAGGCAATAGCCTGACAGCGTGGCGCCTCGTGCCGTAGACAAGCAAAGCGAGTGATCGCTTCTGCCTTCACTCGCAGATCCGGGTGAACCGACTCTGCTCGCGTGATCTCACGCGAGACAGCGCTGATCGGGACGCGCATCCGAATGCGTGATGCGTGTCGCAGATCCGAAGAACCTTCACGCCTCCCAAACCTTCGCAGCACTTCCAGGAACACCGGCTGCTGCTCGTATGCAGCGAAAACTCGAAGCCGAAAGGGAACAAGACCACATGCCCTGACGCTCGGCCGGCGCATCGTCACGTCTGGTTCTTGATTCCCTTCGACAAGCCTGACCGGCCGCCGACAGGACGTACTGCCGTCCCCGGCGAGAACCAACAACAGGGAGCCCTCCGAAATGAAATCGCTCGTTCGCCTGATCGCGATCGTTCTGTGCGGCCTGCTCATGACCGCCTTCGCGCCAGCTCATGCTGCCTCCTTCGGTCGTACGACAGTTGGCGTTACCGCCTCGGCAGGACTACGCGCCGACTTCAAGCGCGGTTCGAAATTCGTTCTAACGGAGAAAGCTGTAGTTACAAACCTCTGCGCTTATCTGGACGGCAAAGGCGGCGGAACCGGCAGCCAGGCGGTACGCCTGGCGTTGTACCGGGATCGAAACGGGGTTCCTGCAGAGCAAGTGCTCGAAACTGACGAAGAGACGCAGCTCAGCGGCGTACCCAACGAGCCAGCACGCTGGTACTGCCTCATCGCTTCCAAGGCACCGCTCGATGCAGGCAATTACTGGATCATGATCCACACCGGCGGGGACCCCGGCATCATCCGCTACTTCTACGATGGCGCTTCCAACTGGTACGGCAATGCCGATACGTTCGCGGACGGAGCTTCCGATGCGTTTGGCACCGGCGCTACTGGCGACGGAACGCTCTCCCTCTACGTGCAATATCTGACGGAGTCAGAGGCGCACTTCGCCGGCCCAACAACCGTAGGCGCGCGAGTCTCGTCGCCGATGTCCGCGCAACAGAAGCGCGGATCGAGCTTCGTGCTCACCGAGGAAGCGAAGCTGACCAGCCTGAACGCATATGTCGATGGACAGGGTGGCAGCATGGGAACGCAGCCGCTCTCGATCGGGCTGTACACCGACGTGAATGGCGAGCCCTCCGCTCTCGTCGCGTGGGGCCCTGTGTACTCCGGAAGCCTGAGAGCCGGCCGCACCGCCCGTTGGGTGAGCTCGTTCTCCATCGCGGGAAACACGTCACTGATGCCAGGCCGGTACTGGATCGTCCTGCACACGGGCGGGCCTGCGGGCGTACTCCGTTACTACATGACAGGAACAGGCAACTGGCGCGGCAGCGCGAACGCCGGCACGGAACCCTCTCCGCTTTTCGGTACGGCGAGCCCCGGCGACGGAACGATCACCGCGAACGTTCTCTACACGCCGGCGAACGTCCTTCACCACACTTTCGGGCGGACCACGCCAGACGCCACGCCATCAGGTCCTCTCAGCGCGAATTACATTCGCGGCGCGGATTTCTTTCCCGACCACTCCTTCACCGAAGGCTGGGTCACCGCGTTGTGGGCCTACATGGACGGGAACGGCGGAGCGAGCGGATCTCAGAAAGTGCAACTCGCGCTGTACAAGAACATGAGCTTCGAGCCTCAGATGAACCTTGTGGTGCATAGTGAGGAGGTCACCATTCCGGCCGGCATGGCACCGGGCTGGGTGCGATTCGCGATCCCTCACACACGTATTTTCTACGACGAGTCCGAGAGCTTCGGTCAGTTCAACATCATGATGGCGAGCGGCGGCACGCAGGGTGTTGCTCGCTACTATCTGAGCAATGACCCGGGCGGCTGGGTTGGCGCACCCCATGGCTACTCCAGCGCGGGTCCGTCCCACACCCTGTACCGCGGTTACGAGCCGTATCCGGGAGCGATAGTACTGATGCCCGGGAATGGAACGCCATCACTGTACGCAGAGTTCGTGAATACGGCAGAGACGGATTAGTACTCACGCGAAGGGCGGGGCATGCCGGCGGCTGCGCTGGCATGCCTCTGCCGATTCGTCTTCCGTCTCGTCGACGGCTGGCCTGCAAAGACAAAGTGGGATGGCGCGATCGTCGCGCTCTTCAACCCCAAGACGGCCGTCTTCTTCGCCGCCTTCCTGCCTCAGTTCATCGCTCCCGGCCAACCTCCGATGGTGCCGAGCATCCTTCTCGGTGCGCTTTTCGTGCTGATCGCTGCGATCAGCGACAGCGCATACGCTCTTGGAGCGAGCGTGATGGCACCACGACTAGCCGGATCGAAGCGCCTCGGTCGCGTGGGTGCCTGGCTGGGTGCTGGCACTTACGTTGGACTGGGTGTCGCCACCGCTCTCGTGGGAGTGGGAGCTTAGCTCCGGCGCGTACAAAACATCTCAGGGGCACGTCAGAACTGCGCGTCCATGCGAACGAAGTAGTTTCGCGGCTCGCCGTACCAGAGCTCGTTGAAGCTGTCGTAATAGTGCTTGTCGAACAGGTTGTTCACGGTGAGCGCGACCTGCCAGCGTGCATCGGACCGATAGGCGACCCGCGGACTCACCACCGCATACGACTTCTGCTCGAACCGGAGCGCCTTTGGCGCCACGGTGCTCTGCGCGTGCAGGCTGCCGCCGACCGTCCAGCGATTCCATGTGCCCGGCAAGCGGTAATCCGTCCAGACCTTGAGCAGGTGGCGGGGAGTCGTATCTATTGCAGCTGAACCCGCCGCTGCGGGACTAATCTCCTTCAGCTGGTTGAACGTGTACCCCGCTCCAATGATCCACTGCGAGGCAAGGTATCCGCTGAGCTCTACGTCGACACCCTTGGCTTCATGGCGTCCCAGGGTAGTCCAACAGCAGTTTGATACTGTGGGCACGGCATGCGCATCGCGCGCGGGGAGATCCCGCCGCACGACCTTGAAGATAGCGAGTGACCCGTTCAGCGTGCCATCGCGCCACGCTCCCTTGACTCCGCCTTCCAGCGTGACACCCCTGCTCGGCGGAAGCAGCGAAGAGTCGCTCCGAATGAGATTCGTGTTGCTCCCGAAGATGTCCGCATAGCTCGCGTAGAGAGACCAGGTGCCGTTCAGGTTGAACAGCGTACCCACGTATGGCGTGAGCACGTTCTTGTAGTGGTAGTCGCGAAGCTGCGGAAAACCGCGTCCGGACCAGTAGTACACAATGTCATCCGATATAGTCTCGTCCGTACGACGCAACCCCATAGTCACGGACCACGGCTGGGTAATCTCAAGACGCACTGATGCAAAAAGCCCGCCGATGCGCGTATCGATCACATTTGCCGTGGCCAGCGGCAAGGGCGTTACGTTCGGAACAGGATACGGATACAGCGCCGGATCGAAGTTGTATGGATCGATGGGCGGCCCATGCGCTGGCGCTTGCGCCGTGTACGTATCGGAATCCGCATTCAGGTAATCGCCGCCGAACACCCACTCCACACGGCGACCACCCCACCATTCACCGTGACCGGTAAACGTAGCTTCCAGGTTCAACTGTGTTTGCGTGTAAGGCTCGAGGGTGTACTGAGCCGACGCACGGGCCGCAAGCCGGGTGACCGGGTTCAGCTGCGCCATGTGACCGCCGAGCAGGTAGGTCACCTTGTTGTCGATGAGCGTCGCATTGATCCTGAGGCGTGTCTGGCTTCCCAACTCCTGCTCCAGACGCAGGAAGCCTTCCGCCACGCGCGTATCGAATCGCGAATAGTCGAAAGTGTACGACGTATCGCGCGGCACGCGGGGATCGGTCCCGTCCGTAAACCTCAGCAGTCCTCTGTCGAAGGGACGAGAGCGAGTCTTCGAGTAGCTGCCCCCGACGGTCAGCAGCGTGCTGTCGGTCAGATCGACATCCAGAACGCCGAAGAGACTCTGACGCTCATCGTGAGCATGCTTGTAGAAGTAATCCTGACTCGCGTTGCTGACGACCAGCCGCCCGCGCAAAGCGCCACTCCCCGCCAGCGGACCGGTTGCATCCAGCTCCTGCCGATAGTTTTGCCAGCTTCCGGCGGATGCGCTGAACCGCACGCCAAACTCGTCCGACGGTCGCTTCCGAACGAGATTGATCGCGCCGCCCGGTGCGGCATCGGCACCGAACAGGGCATTGGAGCCGCGAAGCACCTCCACCCGCTCGAACCCCGCCAGATCCGGAGTCAGCAGAAGGACAGGGATTCCGGGAGTATGTGATACGGACCGCAGCCCGCCACCGCCATCAATGGTGTAGCTGCCGATGCTGAAGCCACGCGCACGCAGGTTAAGCGCATTCGTGCTCCGCCGCGCGATTGTGATTCCGACCGCGTCGGCAACGGCATCGAGCACATTGAGATTGCCCTGCTGGCGTATCTGCTCGCTGGAGAGAATGGTGATGGACTGCGGGATCTCCCGCACAGGCGTCTCGACTCGAGTGGCAACGAGATCTTCCGCGGTACCCGTGATAAGCACTTCCTGCATGCCACTTCCGGGCGGCTTCTCCGCCGCTCTTCGCCTCACTTGCGAGTCCGCGGCGGAGCTGGCAGCCGCAGCGGCCGGCTTGATCTCGAGAGTGTTCGCATTCACGCGCCGGAACGATAGTCCGGTGCTTTCGAGGAGCCGATTCAGCGCTTCGTCGATCGCGTACTCGCCCTCGACACGCGATGCGGTCTTGCCCGCCGTGATCTGCGCGAAGTAGAGAATCTGGACCTGGCATTGGCGCCCCACTTCCTGCAGAGCGTTGTCCAGGGATGAGCTGCTGATCTTGAGATCACACTTGTTGTTCAGGCGCCCGGCAGCGGGGGCGTCGAAAGATGCGAGCAGCGCAAGTGTCAGCGCCGGAAGAACAGGGTTGCGTTTCACGATGATCGTCTGGGTAGCTGCCGGTGGTCGGCAACTCCCACCTTTCACGTGCTGAGGAATGCGAGAGCAACTCGGAATCACTCTCGCGCGTGCGTCACCTTCATCCCCAAGACCGGGACGCTATCAGCGTGCGCAGCTGCCTGCAAGAATCTGTGGTCCACCCGGAGTGCTGGCGAGCGGGATTCAAGCGACTCTCCGGCTGCCACTCCGGAGATACACAACACGTCCGCCATCCGCACCAGGTCTGCGAAAGATCGTGCACCCATCTTCCGCATGATCCTTCCGCGATGGATCTGCACCGTCATGGGGCTGATGCCCATCACGGAAGCAACCTGCTTGTTCAGCAAGCCCGCGGTGATCAACGGCAGAACCTCGCATTCCCGCGGAGTGAGCTCACGGTATCGCCGCTGCAGCTCTCCAAGCCGTGCCCGATCCACCTGCCTGCATCGATCCAGCTCCAGCGCGCCATGCACAGCCTTGATCAATTGCTCAGGGTCGATGGGCGTGGTCAGGAAATCGACGGCTCCAGCCTTGATCGCGCGTACCGACTGCGGAAGATCCACGCGTTCGGAAACAAAGACAATCGCCGGTCCCCTGTGCGCGAGGCGAGTCTGTAACTCCTCTCCGCTCATGTCCGGCAGATCGGCGCCGAGGATCAGACACGAAGGTGAAAGCGGCTGTGGGTGGCAGAGATATTCGCCCGCAGAATGGAACGTCACTGGCATGTAGCCCGCGGGGGAGATGGAGGCACAAACCATGTCCTGGAGCGATTTCGAGCCAGCCAGCACGAAGACAACACAGTTTTCAGAGCTCATCGTCATCGTCTCTCAGGTTACGGCTCCGATGGAACACGGCGGGCCGGGACGATCTCGATCGTTCTCGCGTTGATCGGGCGATACGTGAGATTCGAGCCCGACAACAGCGCGGTCATGGCCGAATCCACGGTGTATCGCCCGGTGACCGCGGCAGAGCGATGCCCTTCGGTCAGCTCCGAGAAGAACAGGATCTGCAGACCTGTCTGTCTCGCAAACTCCTGAAGCGCGGTATCGAGCGGCTGACTTTCGATGTGGATCGTGTAAACGTTCTGCGCGAGCCGGGCGCCGCCGGAGAGCAATACACAGGCCAGGCCAGCGGCAATCGCAAGCTGCCAGCGACAAATCCCTGTCGATGCTTTCATTTCCGCGGCGATGCTGCTTCATTCGATGTCACGATGTAGCGGCTCGTGCCCTCGCGGACGACGTGCACGGCCGGTATGCCAGACAGCAGAGCGATGAACGACGCAACGTCGTCCGTGCGGAACCGCCCCGTCACCTCCCGGCGCTGCAAATCCGGGCTGCGAATCTCGACGCGGGTCGTGTTGTATCGATTGAACTCTTCCGCGATCTCGCCGAGCGGCCGACGGCGGAACACGAGCTCACCTCGCGTCCATGCAGTAGCCTCGCCCAGATCGATGTCGCTCTCGACGCGCGGTGGTCCGCCAGTGCCGAAGATCACGCGATCGCCCGCTGAAAGGACGGGCAAGGTAGTTCGTCGCGAGCCGTCCGTGACGACTGCGACGCGCCCTTCCATGACAGTGAGGACCGTGCGTGCGGGGCGTCGGTCGACGTCGAACTGGGTCCCCACCGCGCGCACAACGACATCGCCGGCTTTCACATCGAAGGGGCGCTGTTTGTCCGGCGCAACCTCGAAGAGCGCCTCACCCTGCACGAGGTCCACGATCCGGCGGTCCTTTCGCAATCGGACCTCGATCCGCGAAGCCGTGTTGAGCATGACCCGCGAACCGTCGTCGAGCACGATGGATCGCTGCTCGCCCACGTTTGTCTGGAACGGCTCAGGGCGCGTGCTCCGGTACCAGCTCAGGGACACCGCGAGCAGCACCGCGGCGGCCATTCCGAGAGCCATCGCGGCAACACGCTTCGGCCGAGGCGTTTGAGCTGGCAACCTCGCCCGAGCCTCGGGTGGCGGCAGGCGGGCTCCGGGCAATTGGAGCACGACCTCCTCCGGTGCGGCTTTCGCCTCGCGAATGAGCTCGTCCGTCGGAGCTCCGGCCCAGCGCATCTGCGGGCTCGCAAGTGCCTTGTGAATGCGCGCGACCCGAAGCATGGCCTCGACGCGCTCGGGGGCCTGGAGCGCCCAGGCCGCGAACTCGCGCTTGTCCGCCGGTGAGGCATCCTTGTCCTGGAGCAGCACCCACCAGTGCGCTGCCTGATCGCGAAGAGTCGTCATTTCCTGCTGTTCGCGCGTCATGTCATTCCTCAACCGCGCTTCGGAGCCGCTCGTAGCCGCGCGCGAGATATCTCCGCACCTGCCTGGGCGTGATGTTCAGGTCACTGGCGATCTCCTGATTCGAGCGCTCCTCGCGAAATCTCAGGAGCAGCACGGCGCGCATCATCGGCGGAAGCTCGGCGAGCGTGTCGTCGACCCGCTTCTGAAACATCGTGGCATCGAGCTCGATCTCCGGGATCTGTTCGTCGATGAGAACCTGATCTTCCAGCGGCTCCATGGAGCCGCTGCGCGGCTGCCGTTCGCCCCAATCGAGGGCGACGTGATTAGCGACCTGCAGGAGATACGCCAGGGGGTTACGAACGTCGCTCAAATCCCGTGCACGCAACAGACGGAGGTAGGTCTCCTGCGCGAGATCCTGCACATCGACGGTCGATCGCACGCGCTTCTTCAGGAACTGGACGAGGCTCCGGTTCCAGCGTTGTCGCCATTCGAGAAGAAGAGACCGGTTGGTCATGCCGTACCAGAAGCCCGCGGGCGAATATCACCCTTTTGCCAGAATAGACGGCGCGGGAGGGGCGGCCAGCCCCCTCATCGCGATACTTTTGTTGAGGTTCTCGGGCGAAACGGGAAATTGTTCACCCTGCGGCAAACACGTCGGCTCGAAGTGACGATGACGCAATGTCTCCCGGCCGCTACACGCCAAGTCGCTTCCGGAGCTCAGAAGCGGAGCGAGAGGAGCAGCAGCGCGTAGTCCGACTGCCTTCCTGCACGGCTATCGACCCACACGTGATACAGCTCGATGGCGCTCTTCGCCTGCAGCTGAAGGCCGAATCCGGCGGCGACGTTGTTGCGGAGGACGCCCGCGCCTTCGAGATCGATGAAGAGCTCATCGAACGCACGGAAGCTGATGGCGTCCACGCCGAGAATGCCCGGCCGGACGGCCCTTAGCCTGCTACGGAATCTCGTGAGATCTCGCGAGCTCGCGGAAAGCATCTGACGCCATTCGAAGCTCCACTTCCCCGGTGCTCTCAGCGTGCCTGTGGCTGTGAGCCGCAACTGCAGCTCATCCGATCCTGCGTCCGTGTCGAGGTACGCCATTCCCGCTCCGATACCCCAGTGATGCGATACATTCTTTCTCGCTTCGATGAGCGCGAAGCGAATCGTATCCGGCCCAAGCGTCACGCCCGCCGTAGCTGAGCCCCACGCATCGTTCTCCTGTGCCTTCGCTTCCTTGCACGTTGCCGGTGCAATGAGCGCTACAACGAGCAACACGCGGGCGATACATCGCACGTTCCGATCTCCACAGAACCGAGGAGATCATTCTGATCACGCGTCGCGCTTTCCGATGTACAAGAAATGTTGGATAGGCACTCGCTCGATTCCTGCGTAACGATCCGTTTCACTGATCTTCGCAGCTGACTGAACGGGTGCATCATGCCTTTCGACATCAACGTCAACGGCGTCAAACATTCTGTCGATGTGGATAAGGACACCCCGCTTCTGTGGGTGTTGCGAGACGTCCTCGGGCTCACCGGAACGAAGTTCGGCTGTGGCATAGCGCTTTGTGGTGCGTGCACCGTGCACGTGGATGGCGTGCCACGGCGATCCTGCATCACGCGCATCGATTCGCTGGGCACGGCGCAGGTGAGAACGATCGAGGCGTTGCACACGAGCCCCGTTGGACAGGCTTTGCAGAAAGCGTGGCTGGATCAGGAAGTCGTCCAGTGCGGCTACTGCCAATCGGGACAACTCATGTCCGCCGCCGCACTGCTGGCAGGCACTCCATCACCGACGGACTCCGACATCGATACGGTGATGAGCGGGAACATCTGCCGGTGCGGCACCTACGGACGCATTCGCTCCGCCATCAAGCAGGCCGCCGGGGACGTGTCGACCTCGGCTTCTGGAGGCGCGAAATGAACGCCGCGTCCGATGTCGTCACCCGACGCACTTTCCTCACTGGAATGGCTGCCGCGGGAGGAGGACTGCTGGTTGGATTCCATGTGCCGGTTGCACACGGGCAGGCGTCCGCGCCAGAAAGTCTCGCGCCGAATGCATTCGTCAGAGTCGCACGGTCGGGGCAGATCACCGTCGTGCTTCCGTATGTGGAGATGGGTCAGGGAGCGTACACGGCCCAGGCCCAACTGCTCGCCGAAGAGCTGGAAGTCGGGATCGAACAGCTGACTCTTCAGCATGCTCCGCCGGACGAGAAGCTTTATGGGCACCCGCTGTTCGGGGACCAGATCACCGGCGGCTCCGCGGGACTTCGTGGTGCCTGGGAAACACTTCGAACGGCGGGCGCTACGACCCGGATCCTGCTCGTGAACGCGGCTGCTCAGCGATGGGGCGTGGACGCTGCAGCCTGCATGGTGAGTGGCGGCATGGTCACGCACGCCGCTTCGGGATCGCGTGCGAGTTACGGCGAGCTGGCGGACGCCGCTGCACGCCAGCCGATTCCGCAGAACATTCCGCTGAAGACGCCGGAGCAGTACCGCATCATCGGTAAGTCCGTAAAGCGGGTCGATACACCCGCTAAGGTCAATGGAACGGCGAAGTTCGGAATCGACGCAGCTCCGCGAGGTGTGAAGTTCGCGGCGGTGGCTGCATGTCCCGTCTTCGGAGGCAAGCCAGCAGCGGTTGACGAACGACGCGCACGACAGGTTCGCGGCGTACGTCAGATCGTTAAGCTGGATGATGCCGTAGCGGTCGTGGCCGATCACACATGGGCCGCGCGCAAAGGGCTCGCCGCGCTCCAGATCACCTGGAACGAAGGTGCGAATACGGAGTTCGATACCGCGAAAGCCATTGCCGACTACGACGCTGCGCTTGAACAGGCCGGAGTCGTCGCCTCGACAAAGGGCGACCTGGCCGCGGCGGATGCCCGGGCGGCCTCACATTACGAAGCCACGTTCCGCCTGCCGATGCTGGCTCACCTCGCGATGGAGCCGCTCAACTGCACGGCGCACGTGCGTTCAGGCGAATGCGAGATCTGGGTGGGATGTCAGCGGCTAGCGCTCGCGCGACGTATGGCAGCGGAGGCTTGCGGACTGCCTGTCGAGAAAGTCCGAATCCATAACCACCTGCTCGGTGGCGGATTCGGAAGAAGACTCGAAGCGGACTATGTTGCCCAGGCCGTCCGGATCGCTCGCCAGATCAAAGGCCCGGTGAAGGTGATCTGGAGCCGCGAGGAAGACGTTCAGCACGACTACTTCCGCTATCACAATCACAGCCGCGTGCGCGTGGCGCTCGATGCCGAACGTAACGCGATCGGCTGGTTTCACAGGCTCGTCGGTCCGGCCGTGATGGCAAGGTGGCTGCCGGTGGCCTACAAGGACGGCGTCGACCTCGACATCATCAGCGTTGCGGCCGGCCCGTACAGCTGGCCGAACCAACGCATCGAGTACGTGCGACGCGAGCCGCCGCCAGGACTGTTCGTTGGAAACTGGCGAGGTGTTGGCGCATCTCGTAACGCTTTCATCGTCGAGAGCGTCGTGGACGATCTCGCGCGAGCGGCGGGACGAGACCCTGTGGAGTATCGCCGCTCGCTGATTACGGGCTCGCCGCGCGCACTTGGTGTACTTGATCTTGTCACTCGTCATGCAGGCTGGGGCGAACCATTGCCTGCCGGCCGCGGACGCGGCGTCTCCCTTCTCGATGACTTCGGCAGCTTTGTCGCGATCGTCGCGGAGGTGACAGTCGATCGGTCCGGCAATGTTCGCGTCGATCGCGTCGTGTGCGCGGTCGATTGCGGCCTCGCCGTCAACCCGGACATCGTGAAGGCGCAGATGGAAGGCGGGATCGTCTATGGACTTTCCGCCGCGCTGTACGGACGCATCACGCTCGCGAAGGGCCGCGTGGAGCAGAGCAATTTCGACGACTGCCCTGTCGTGCGCATGCATGAGTCCCCGCCGATCGAAGTTCACCTCGTTCCGAGCACGGCAGCGCCGGGCGGTGTCGGCGAGCCAGGGACGGCAGCTCTCTTCCCGGCTGTCACCAACGCGATCTTCGCGGCCACGGGCAAGCGCCTGTTCGAGCTGCCGATCGATCCGCAGAAACTGAGGAGTGCCTGAATGTACCGCCGAATCGTTGCGATATCGTCATGGGCGCTGTTGTTGCTGGCGTCCTCGTCGCTTGCGGATACGCCCTCCGCGCCGCTGCAGTCGCCTCGTGCATTCGCGAGTATTGCGGACGAGAAAGCGCGCTCCGCGGCCTTCTTCACGGAGGCCGGGAAAGTTCTCCAACACCCGCGTTGCCTGAATTGCCACCCCGTGACACGCGAGCCGACACAGGGTGATGACCTGCATCCACACGTGCCGAAGCTTCAGGTCGGCGACAACCACGGCACCAAGGCCCTGCCCTGCACGAGCTGTCACGGACCGAGCAACACCGACACTATGGGCGGTCGCGTGAAGAGCATTCCGGGCGCATCGCCATGGGCCCTCGCGCCGGCGTCGATGGCGTGGCAGACGTTGACGCTCGGGCAGATCTGCGCGCAGCTGAAGGATCCGGCGCGCAATGGCAACCGGTCGCTAGAGCAGATTCACGAGCATCTGGCCAAGGATCATCTGGTCGGTTGGGCCTGGCATCCGGGTGAAGGGCGCGCACCGGCGCCTGGGACGCAGCTGGTATTCGGCGAGCTGGTTCGCGCCTGGATCGATTCCGGGGCGCATTGTCCGGCGCCGTGAGCGCGATGGTGAAAAGCCAGCCAGCCAGGAGATAGCCGCTTGTCATTCCGATCTCGAATCGCCCTGCTGCACGATGAGCCATTGATCCGCGCGGGCCTGGAAGCCACCTTGAGAACGTGCGACGACCTTCAGGTGCTGGCTATCAAGCCGGACGCGCCCGGCGCGCTTTCGACACTGCTCACGATGGACGCCATCGTCGCCGACCGCGACAACGGAATCAGGATAGCCCGGACAAATTCGCGGGCCCGCGTTCTGATCGTCACGGCGGATGAAAGCGAAATCAGCATTCGGCGTGCGATGGAGGCCGGCGTGCGCGGCTATCTGCTGCTCGACTCGACGACCGATGCGATCGTCCGCGCGCTTCAGCGGATCCTCAGAGGTGACAGCGCAGTCGATTCGCGGGCCGCCGGCAAGATGCTGGAAAGCCTGAAAGCGGAGAAGCTGACCAACCGCGAGCTTGACGTGCTGCATCTCCTGATGCGCGGAATGAGCAACAAGCAAATTTCCGCGCACCTGGGTATTTCGGTGGGAACGACGAAGAGCCACATGAAGCAGCTGCTCAACAAGCTGAACGCGAGCTCGCGAACCGAGGCCGCCGCGATAGTTCAGCGTCGCGGGCTGCTGCCGCCGAATCGCGCGTCGGGTGGGTGGGAGATCGCTCCAATCAATCCTGGTTAGAGCGCTCATCGCATGGGCTCGCTCACTTCCGACACTGTTGAAGGTCGACACCCCGTCGCGCGAGCGCCTGCATTTCTATGGAGAATTCACGCATGAACCAATCTGCGACTGATATTGAGACACGCAACAAGGCCACCGTTGAAGCCCGCTTTGACGCGTGGCGCGACGGTACCGGTAGCCCCTTCGAACTGCTTTCGGATACCGCGACGTGGACGATCGTTGGACGCTCGGCCGCCGCGAAGACGTATTCGAGTCGGGAGTCGTTCCTGCGTGAGGTCATCCGGCCCTTCAACGCGCGCATGAGCGCGCCTCTCAAGCCGTCCATCCGGAACATCTACGCGGATGGCGACACGGTCATCGTCTTCTTCGATGCACGGGGAATCGCGCGCGACGGCAAGCCTTATGAGAACACCTATGCCTGGTTTCTGGAGATGCGGGACGACAAGGTCGTGAGGGCATTCGCGTTCTTCGACAGCATCGAGTTCAACGACCTTTGGGGGCGCGTGAGTCCGGAGGAGCGACATCCGTCCTGAGCGGCGGTTGCCGAGCGTGCCGATCCTTTCGTTTAGATACGGTCCGGACGGAACGACGGTGTATGTGAGCCCGCCGCTGCTCGAATACCTGGGCAGGCCGCTGGAGGAACTTCAGACCTGGGCCTTCAACGACACGATGCATCCGGACGACCTCGATCGTGTCACACGGGAGTGGCGCGCGAACATCGCGGCCGGGCAACCGTATCGCATGGAGCACCGGTTGCGAACGGCTGATGGAAGCTATCGGTGGGTGCAAGTTGATGTCCTTCCGGAACGCGATGGCAGCGGGCGGTTGATAGGCTGGTACGGGACAGTGTTGGACATTCATGGTGCCGGACGCTCGAACGAATATTCTCCGTTCGAAGACGCTGAACGGCAGCGCTTTATCGACCGTATTCCTGGGCTCGTGTACACGATGACTGCGAATTGCGAGATAGAGCTCGTGAACGGGCGGCTACGGGAGTACTTCGGCACGTATTTCGAAGGCGTGCGCAACTGGGATCGAGTTGAGCTCGTGCATCCTGAGGACCTTCAGCATGTGAGGGAGTCCCTTGCACGCACGGCTGAATTCGGAGTGCCGTATGAAGTCGAGCAGCGACTTCGGCGCGCTGATGGCGAATACCGGTGGTTCAAGTCCCGCGCGATTCCCAAGCGCGATACGCAAGGGCGGGTGGTGCGCTGGTACGTCTTGCTGAACGATATTGAGGACCTGAGAAGGGCCGAGGAAGCGATTCGCTGCCGCGGCTCATGAGCGAGCCGCTCATGGGCTCATCCTTACAACGCTGACGCACGGCGGATCTGATCAGGGGTGTGGCGACCTCTGCCGACCTCTGCCGATCTCTGCCGTCTCACACCGCGCGCTTGACGCGCACCTCGCTGCATAGCGACCATTTCTGGGCGAATTCACCGGGAATGGCGGAAGCCTTGCTAACCGCGCTCCATTAACCTTCGCGTCCTCTCGCCGACATCGGCGATGCACCCTTACCAGGACGGCGCGATGGGCAAGCACGATCACTCGTACAAACTTCTGTTTTCACATCCGCAGATGGTGCGAGATCTGTTGCAAACCTTCGTCCGCGGCGACTGGCTCGCGCAGGTGGACCTCGATTCGCTTGAGAGGATGAGCGACAACTACATCAGTGATGATCTGCAGGCGCGCGCAGATGACATCGTCTGGCGTGTCCGCTGCGGCGATCATCACGTTTACCTGCTCATCGAGTTTCAGTCGCGAGTCGACACTTTCATGGCGTTGCGCGTACTCGCGTACGTGGCATTGCTCTATCAGGATCTCATTCGCACCGAGCGGGTCGAAGACAGCGACCAATTGCCTATGATTCTGCCGGTCGTCTTGCACAGTGGTACGAAGACGTGGCACGCGGCGGAGGATGTCGCTTCACTTCTGGAGCCTGCACCGCCGGGCCTTGAGGAGTTCACGCCGCATCTTCGATATGTCCTCATTGACGAGGGCAGCTATGATGATGACTCACTCGCGCGTCACGACAATCTCGTTGCGTCGCTGTTTCGGCTCGAGCAGTGCCGTGAACACGATCAGATGGAAGTGCTTGTGATCGATCTGGTCGATAAGTTGAGGAAAGCCGGCGAAGCGAGTCTTTGCCGGGCATTCGCGACGTGGCTGGACAAGGTCGTCCTAAAAAGACTGTCCGGCGAGCATACGATGACGATCAATCTCTGGGAGAAACCAACGATGTTGTCCGAGCGATTCGATGAGTGGGAAGCGCGGTTCCGTCTGGAAGGCCGTCGGGAAGGACGTCTGGAAGGGCGTCAGGACGGCTTGGTGGAAGGTTTGCTGGAGGGCAGGAGGGAGGGCGAAGCGGCCGTGCTGAGGCGCCTGCTGGAGAAGCGATTTGGTGATCTGCCGAATCCCATTCGAGAGCGCCTGCGCAACGCACGTTTCGACGAGCTCGAGCGCTGGGCCGAACGGCTGCTGGACGTGTCGAGTCTCGACGAGCTGTTTGCCAGCTAGCCCGCCGCCGTTGCCTGGCGCGGGGCGTTCCCCACGCCTCTTCGGCGATCGATGGAGCAGGAGGCGGGGCCGCCGCCTCCTCCGCCCGCCGCCCGCCGACTGCCGACTGCCGACTGCCGACTGCCGACTGCCGACTGCCGACTGCCGACTGCCGACTGCCGACTGACGACTCACGACTGCCGCCCGCCGCCCGCCGCCCGCCGTCTGCCGGCCCAGCACTGGCTTGCGAAGCTACTCCCCAGTTATGGCTATGGCGCCGAGCGTTGAGCTGACGGACCTGCAGGTAGCGGTCGGCACGGTCGAGCGTCGGGTGCCGAGCCCCTCCCCAAGCCGCGGATCGATCAGCCTCTTTGGACATCCGGCGGCGACGGTTGGGTAAACTCCCTCTCCGTACTCTCTGAGCCCTCTCGCACGCGCAAACAGCTCCAATGAACACTCCCAACCCCGCTGCCGGCAGCACGGCGGCAACTGTCCTCACTGAAACACTGAAAGCACAGCGCGAGGCGGCGCTCAGGTTGACCGCAGGTGGTCCGCCCGCCCGCACGACCAACGCCTTCTTCGGCGTCGGCCCCATCACCAACATGACCGCCGATGAGCGCGAGCGCCGCATGCTCCGCTTCGATTTCGAACGCTGGCTCGAAGCGACCTATCGCAAACTCGACGACCGAGGGGGCGATCGCGGGCCATTCACGGCGGGGGAAATCGAGCGCAGCATGCACCGGGGCTATCCGGCCGACAAGATCGTGCTGGACATGATGCGGGCGATCCATCGCTACTTCGAATTCCCCGCGAGCAACCGCATGGCCGTCGGATTGGGCGGCGGCCACAACGGATTCAGTGTCGCTCTGCTTCATCTGATGAATCCCCGCGACAGCAGCCAGCACGTCTACGTCGATACGCCGAGGCCCGAGTCGCCCAACGCCCCGACCGGCGGATTCTTTCGCCAGTCATGGGGTGCGCAAGTCCTGGAGCTCCATCGTTTCGCTGCTGGCGGCGCGCAGGAGCGCGTGCACTTCGCCGAATCCGAGGGGCACATCCCGTCGGCGCGGGACCTTGCCGCCATGGGAATCAAGCTCTTTGTCGGAGTCGGTCACGAGACGACAGGCGCCACCACGTACAACGAGACGGATATCCGGAACCTGCTGGAGTGGCTCGACGGCGATCCGGTCTCGCGTCACGCACTCATCGATGGCACGTCCCTGCTTGGCGCCATGCCGTGGGCTGATGATCTTGTTCGTCAGCTGCTCGCGAAGGCGTGCTTCTTCATGCCCTTTCAGAAGGCGATCGGCGGGATCGCCGGCTACTTCGCGGCCACCTTCACTCCACAGGCGATTGACCTCATCGAGGCGAATCTTCGCGACCCTGCATGGGCCATTCCGCGACATTTGAAGCTTGCGGTTCCGCGTGACGCCAAGCGCCCTCTGAGCGGCGAGCAGACCACGTCACTCGGGCCTTTCTACGACCCGGCGCAGGACAAAATGCTGGGCGGGATCATCAACACCTTCAGCAACACCGCGTTTGCGGAGACCACGTTCGGGCTCGCCGCCATGCAGGCGCGTGTTGGCAGCGTGCACGAGCTCAACCGCCGGTCCGTGGCAAACCGCCAGGCCGTCAACGAGTGGGTCGCACAGCATCCTCTGTTCGAGCTCGGCGTCTCGGATGAAACGCGGCGCGGGGCTGCCGTTACTCTGCTGCGTGTGAAGGATCCGGACGTTAGCGATCCAGCGACGCACGCCCGGATAATCGCCAAGGCCAAACAGCTCCTGGGTTACGAGGGACTGACTCATCCGAACGGGGAATTCGAGCGCGGTCTCGATGTGGCTCGCTACGTGAATGCGTTTCCGGGCACACCGGGGGATTTTCGGGCTTGGATTGGGGGTGCTCGACCCACCAGCGATATCGTCGCGCTGCTGGATAACATCGAATACTGCTACCTGCGGGCCAAGATCGTTGTGATTGAGGAAGCGCTGAGCGAGCGTGGGATTGAGTTCGAGGCGGGTTCGGCGGGAGCCGCGGGCACGACGGCGAAAGCCAACACTGCGGCGAAAGCGAACGCGGCGGAGGAAACGAGCGCTGCGGGGAAAGTCAACGACGCGGGAGGACCGAGTGCCGCGGGAGCGACACGCTCCGCCGCCGAGCGCTCGGATCCATTGCTTGCCCTCGCGCTGGACCCGCAGAAAGTCGACGAAATCAGGGCGCGCTCAGAGCGCCTCACTGCATTCTGGGGCGCCTTGAGCGCCACCGAGGATCCCGCGCGGCGAGCCGAGCTGATCGCACGATACGGCCGCGAAGTGCCGGGCGATGCGGAAGCACTCGCGCGGTTGCTGCAGATCAAGCACTAAATCGGGCCGTCTGGGCCGCAACTTCCGCCTGTCCCGCAAGTCGCTTGGCGTTGCGGCGATTCGGGGCGTCGTGCAACACACGCTGCGCTTCCGCAAGCGCCTCATCGCGTCGACCGTATCCGAGCAGCATCTCCGCGAGCTGCTCACGCGCAGGGAGAATTGCGCCCGGCGTGACGGGATGCTTCTCCGTCGCCGATTCGAGATCGGCTGCGGCGCGCATCTGCTTCAACGCGGCCTCCTTATCGCCTTCGGTATTGGCCAGCCACGCCGCAACCGCGAGGCGCTGTATTTCAACCTGATCCGCCCAGTAGCTGTCCTTCTGGTCGAGCAGCGATTGACGAATCGCGGCCAGGCGCGCGATGGCATCACGGGCGACCGCCCGGTCATTCGACCGCGCCGCCCCGACTCCACGCGCGAAGTGAATGTTCGCCTCGGCGTACGGTGTCTTCGTCCAGTCGATCACGGTCGGGACCCGCAAGGCCGCAGCATCTTTCCACTGCTTCCGCTCCAGCGTGTAACGCGCGGGGATAGCGGCGATCGCGAAGGCCGCGGCGAAATTCGCATTGTCGATCGCCTTCACTTCAGCCGTGCGTTCCACCAGCTTGCGCGCCTTTTCGTCCTCGCCCTGCTGGAGATAGGCATAAACGAGATAGTCGATCGCATGCAGCTCATCGAACGACGCAGCGCCCGGGGACTCACTCTGGACGTAACGATGCGCCTTGTCTGCGGACGCGAGATTCGAGGCGATGGACTCGTCCCACAATCCCAGGCGCGTAAATATGTGCGAAGGCATGTGCAGCGCGTGGGGCGAACCCGGCGCGAGCTTCGCGTACACGCGGGCAGCCGGCAGCGCTAACTCCGCAAGCTCCGGGTAATCGAAGCTGTGAATGAGATAGTGTGCGACACCCGGATGCTCCGGCACCTGCGGCAGCACGCCATTCAGTATCTCCGCGGCACGTTTCTGCTGTGCGTAAGTCTTGTCGTTCGGCGAGGCGGTGCCGAGGATGGCAAGCGCATGAAAGATCGCGGCTTCAACGTCCGCCGGATTCTCGCGCTGCACGTCGCCCATCGCCTTCTCGTACGCGAGCATCCGCGTACGATGATCGAGCTTGTCGGCCCCGGAATAGAACGCGTTGATCGCATCGATGAACGCCCGCTCACGCGGCGTCTTCGCGCCGACCTGCTTCGCTTTCGCGGCGCCCTGCTGCCCTACCTTGAGCTCATTGGCAGTGGGTGGTGCCCATAGTGGATGCAGATTGGACATCGCGACGCCCCACCACGCCATGCCGCATTTGGCGTCCGCATCCGCCGCGAGTCGGAACGATTTCTCCGCAACCGGGTACCAGAACGAATGGATCAGCGCGACGCCGCGGTCGATCTCCTTCTGCGCGGCCGGACTGCAGGAGGTCTCCAGGTGCGCGGTGCCGATCGCTCCGAGATCGGACGCGCCATGCTGATGATGCGCATGCGAGTCATCGGCGACAGACGCAAGCGGCACACAAAGCAGAAGCGTTGCGAAGAGAATGCGCATGGCATGCCTCCCTTATCGATCTGCGAAGTGGAAGGACCGCGGTGGAAGAATCTACGGATTCTCGCGCGAATCGGGCCTCCGCGTTCGTGCCTTTCGCTTGCGTTCGTGCCGTTGCGCTTATCTAAGTATCGATAAGCGCGAAACGGCCAGCCGCAGCGTTGGTCGGTGCCGCACCATCGGTGCCGTGTCGTCGGTGCAATCTGCTGAAGCGTAAGCTGAACCCCCGACGCTCACAGCATGTTCGCAGGCCCGAAGACGAGACGCTGCTGCCAAAAGTAGGCAGCCCGACCTATCGAACGTCGGTCGCGGGCCCCGCGCCGTCGCCTGGACCGTGCGTGAACAGGCCAGGCGTGAATAACCGCGCCTGCCGTCCACCACCCCGCTCTCACAGCCTCACTTCACTTCCACTTTGTCGAAGACGAGAACGATCGGCACCTCCTGGCCGTCCGGCATCAGGGCAACGACGTTGAGCGTCATGGTCTTGCCGTCCTTCGAGATCCGCCGGCTTCCCTTGTTCGCCACCGCCCCGTTCCGTTTGGCGACGATCTCCGCCGTGTACGGATCCGTGATGGTTTCGGAATAGGTGAACTGTGTCGGTGTTCCCTGGATCTGGAATTCCGCTAGCGGCGCGGACTGATACTGCGGATAGTCCTTGCCATCACTCTTCGCGGTCACCTGGATGAAGTCCGGGATTCCGTTCCCATACACCCGGATCGCGAGCACGACGAGGTACCCGTCTTTGCGCTCGTAGTAGCTGCGAATCTCGGATTTGAGTCCTGCCGGGAAGGCCTTGGCCGGCAGGTTGGAGGCTTTCAGATCGAGCTCCCACACCCCGAGTACGTGAGGAACCTGTGCGTTTACGGTGAAGGATGCGAGGCACAGGAGCGCCCCCAGCACCGAGACAAGCCTTGTCATCATCGTGTCCCCCTTCCTCACGACCCATTCATTTTGTTCTACGATACAGAACAAATCGTCAAACGTGAAGTGCGCCGCCCCACTACAGCGGCTCATGTTGGGTCGGAATGCAGTTGCGCGGAAAAACCTGGGCGGGCGATTCGCACGCGACGAGCCGTCACCCGCCGGCAGCGAGCTCCGCCTCAAGATTCAGGCGTTCCTTCTCAGTCAGCCAGAAGAACAGCTCGTTCCTGTCCATGTCGTGTACGACAACGGTCGGAGCGCCCCACTGCAGGAGGCTCGGCTTGATGCCCTTTTCCCTGAGATGCTGCCGAAACCGGACACATTGCCCGTCTTCGAGCCCGATAAACACCCGGCCATGCCCCGCCCGACCTTCGGTCCAGGGTTCGACCTGATTCAGGATGAGCTGGAATCCGTGCAGGCTCACCTGAAACACGAACGCCTTTCCCTGTTCCTGATGGTTCCAGTCCAACGTGAACCCCAGCGTGTTCGTATAAAAGCTGAGCGCCTGCTCGGCGTCATTCACGAAGAAAACGGACCTGGCGTAGAAGTTTTCCATGGTCGGCATGCCTCCGTTCGGCGTGGGCAACTATGCACACGGCGAGCGAACGATGTCCAATCGCGCCGGGGGACGCAGTCTGCCCGCTCCACATCGTCGCTCTCGCGGCCGATGCGAGCGGCCGAGCGCGCGGCCGAAGGTGCGCTGTTCGCCCGGCGCGACGCTCCCTCACTTGCGGCCGATTGTGCACCCTGCTTTGATTCGCGCGTACGTGCACTACCCAAGGATCGCGGGGCCCCGATGAGAGCTGTTGCTTTCAGAACGCCAGCCGGACGAACCGTTTTCATGCTTGCCCTGCTGTCTCTCGTATCGCCGTGGCTGTCCGTCCCCGAAGCTCGGGCGGGAGTTCGGGTCTGCAAGTTCAACTACACGAATAGCGATGACCACGCGCGCCTGCGCACAGCCATGCAGAGTGCCTTCCCGCCAGGCGTACAAGTAGATGGTCTTCCCACCGTTTGCCGCAATCCACGAGGCGCCAGCGCCTCGCTCGACACCTGGGCTCGCCTGAGATCCGACGGCGTGACGGAATGGTGGACGGTGAGATGTGCACGCGACCCCCGCGAGTGGGAATGCCAGCCACCGGCGCATCATCAGCTGATCTGGGTTTACGCCGACGTCGACGGCGTCCAGCGACGGATCGAGGTCTCGTTCAGCGGCGCAACTTCCGTCGCGCAGGCGAAGAGAGCCGCGGTACTCGCCATTCGGATGCTTCAGGATTCTTCGTCCGCCCCACTCCCAGCTTGCGTACCTCATTCGAACACGGATTGGACACCTGAGTGGGAGAAGGCTCGGAAGACTTATGGCCTGACGCCAACCCAAACGGCTGTGGAGGTCTCCGTTGCGGCAGTGGAGCCTGGGGTCGTGCACGTGACGCTCGGTCGTGAGAGAGGCAGCGGTCTCGGAATTACCATCACGGACGGGAGCGGCGGACTTCCCATCGCCGCTCCGGCGTGCTGGGCAGAATGGGTTGTGATCGGCTGAACGCCTTGTGGAAACAGCTTCGCGCTCCGTGGACGAGCGTGAGGCAGGGGAACTGTGCTTTCCTTCGCCGCGGACGACTGCCTCTTCATTCCGCCCGGAGCGGGGAATGCCCACCGCGGGGTTTCCATCGTTCCAGGGACGCGACTGTTCCTGGTTGAGGATTGAGCGAAGCGTCCCACTGGTCCGGACAGTGGAGGCGCGGCCAGCTCCAGCCACGCTTCCACGCCCGAAACGACGTTCAATCGGCAGGCTCGATCGTCAACCGGCCGTTGCTTATTTCCACCCTGACGTTCCGGCCGATCGGAAACCCCGCCTGCCCCAGCCAGCGACCGCTGAGCCGCAGGAAAGGAACATCCGATCCCGGCTGGTCCCCGCTGGCATAGCCCACTTTCAACTTGCGGGGCTTAAAGACTGGCGTCGATTCGAATGGATGACTTCGATTCATTCAGGCACCTCCTCCCGGTCGCGGCGCCCGGCCGGGCTCATGCCGGGTCGGGCGCCGCTTTGGCGTGGAAGGGTACGTTTCACCGGAGCGCCAGACGATCTGCATTCACGTTGGGAATGCCTAAAAATGCACGGCGTGCATCACGCAGAGCGCGGCGCCGGCCTCAAGTGCGTCGGCGGCGGCGCGTCGCCCGCGCCGCCCGGGTCATCCTGTTGCGCGCCGGCTCCCGCCGCCATGACTTCAAGAAACGCGACCACGTGGCGCCGATCGGCGATCGGGTTTGTGAACAGCTGGGCTTTGGGGAAACGCTCATTGAGCTCGCGAATCGTCCCATGCAGTCGCGCAGCCAGCCGGCGGCGATCCTCCGCATCCGGAAACTGCGAGGCGAAATCACGATCCATGCACGCCTGGATGGTGGCGGGAAGCGACGTAGGTGCGACAAACAGCTCCGGCCAGCGCTCGTTACACCGATAGATGCTCGCGAGCGCCACGAGCAGGTGCTCGTCGAGCGTGTGCCGAGTCCGCGCAATCCTCGCCTCCTCCGGAGGCGCACGGTCGAACCAGACTGCGAAGGTGCGCTTCAGTCGCTCCCACGAACTGGGCGTCTCCTGCTCCTCGCGGAAGCGCATCGCTACATAACGCAGGTGATTCACGAACCGCTTCAGGCTGCGGGGCGAGTGGCCGCCGAGCACGATCCAAGGCTGCATGATGTGTAGTGCGTCCCTGAAATCTGCCGAGTCGTCCGTGCGCACATCGCGCCGGGCGAGCATGAGCAGGACCAGCACGGTGCCCGCCGAAAGCAACAGCGGCAGAGCGGTTCCGATGTAGAGCGCGTCGCTGGATTGTGCGCGAGTAGGTTCGAACACGACGGTGTCTGCGAGCGTTGCCTCTTCATCTTCGGAGGCGCGCGCAGCAGGCTCCCGATCACGCCGACCCGCGGAAGATTGATCACCCGAGTCCGTCGCCGCATCCGTCGCCGTGGCGCTCGCCGGCCTGGCGGAGCTCTGCAGGCTCGCGATCAACGACTGATCCGCCGCCGCGTTCTCAAGCCACCGCGCTGCGAGGCGTGCAGACCCCACAATTCCCGCGGCGACGAGAACAACCCCGAGGACTGGCGCTGCCCGCAGCAGCCCGCCCCCAAGCCGATTGCGCCAGCTGGGAGGCTGAAAGGTCTTGCTACTGCTATCCAGAATGACGCGCGAGGCCTGCTCACTGAGCCGCGGAATGCGAATCTCGATGTTGATGAGCTTCTCGAGATAATCCCTCGCGAACCGCCGATTCTCCGGATCGTCCCCCTCCGCTTCGCCCTTCGCTTCCTTCTTACTGCGCTCCCCGTCGCCGCCTGAAACGCGGTCGCCGCCTGAAACGCGTTGGAAGGACGCGCGCGAAGGAGCGAGCTCCTTGAAGGCCTCTTCGACACACGCCTCGACCCAGCGCCGCGCCATCCCTAGCACCACAACGCACCGTCCGGAGGTGACGAGAAAGTTCACGGCTTCCAGGACATCGATGACGTTCTTCGGCCGGCAGCGATCCAGATCGTCGATGAAGATCACCAGCGTGCGTGGATCCAGCGCATTCGAGAAATCCGCGAACTCGCGCGCGAAGCGATAGCGTGCGCCGGCTTGCTGCCGGGCGGATTCATCCTGCTTCGTGGTCGCGACGGCGGCGATGAGCTTCCCCGGCTGCAGCCCGAACGCGCTCAACGCTCGCACGGCGCCTATCAATGGCGTGAGAAGCGCCGCCAGCAATCCCAGCAATCCGGTTGCAGCTCCGAGATCCTGGAGGGGCGTGGTGGACTCCTTCGCAAGCGCCTCCCAAAGCGAAACGATCCCGACTCCGAGCGTGCGGTAGCAGAAAATCACGAAGACCAGCAGGAACAGGGACAGGGCGAGACGAAGCCAGAATCGCCGCGCACGCACGGAGAGGAGCGAAAGCCGGAAGTCGATGCCGGCAAGTGTGTGCCACGGTGGCACTGCCTGTGCGTGAATGTTCGCGAGAAGCGAACCGAGCAGATTCTCGCCACTTTGGTGATGCCACGCGTTGAACCATACCGGCCGGAATCCGTAATTGCTGAGATCCTGCCGCAGCAGGTTCATCAGCGAACTTTTGCCGGTTCCCCACTCGCCTTCGACGGCGATGGTCAGTGGCGGCACGGTTCGGCGGTTGCGCAGGAAGCGGGAGATGGCGAGCGCGATCTCACGGAGGCCCAGCGCGTCCGGATCTTTCCAGCTGAGCGGCTCATCCGAAACGGCTGCGTCGGTCACGGATGCACGGACTTCGCCGGACTCGGATGAGCGCAGACGAGTGCGTGTGAACGCTGCAGCCCCGATCAGCATTCCGATTCCAGCCACCCAGATCCATGGAGAGGGATATCTGCGATACGACACCGCAGCCCAGCTCCGCCCGCTATCCGTGCTCAGGAAGACGCGCCCGCTGCCGACGGTGACGACTCGGTTCTCGTCGAGGAAGCGGACGTCTTGCAGATGCAGGCCGGCGCCGTTGCCCTGTACGACGGACCATTCCTCGCCACCGTTGTCCGTGCGAAGCACGGTGCCATTGCGTCCCACGGCGACACCGAGTTGATCTTCCCAGGCCGAACTGGCGTTGATGAGCATCCAGGGTTCTTTTTCGCCGTCAGCCGGAATCCAGTTTTCGCCGGCGTTGTCCGACCCTTCCACTGCGCTTCCACGCACCACGACCAAGGACGTACCGATGGCGGACTCGTGAGCGAAGCATCGCTCCCACAGCGAGCTCGGGCCCCGTTCGGGGGGCGACCAGGTGAGTCCCGCATCGTCCGTCAGCAGAGATTCATCGGGCCAGACGGCGGTCGCGTGCCTTTCGTCGACGAAGGCAACACAAGCCGGTCCCTTGTATGAGCCATCAGGACCCGGCTGCACACTCGACCACGTCTGGCCCGCGTCGCTGGAGCGGAAGATGGCACCGTTGGATGCAACCGCGAGCAACGTTTCGGGCGCGCCTTGTGCAACGTCCTGGAAATGCAGCGACGAGTCCTGTGAATGGCTGGTCCAGCTATACCCCGCGTCTCGGGTGAAGAGAATCGCTCCGTCATCGCCGACTGTTACGGCATTCGATGCAGCCGTGAACTCGACGTCATTGAGATTCGAGTCGAGACCCGAGCGACGGGGAGTCCACGTGGATCCGCCATCGTTCGTCGTCATGACGACGCCAGCATCGCCGACGGCGATCCCGCGGCGGCTGTCCGTGAAGTCCAGCCGGCTGAAGCTGCTGCTCATCGCAGTGAGCGGAAGCCATGTTTCGCCGAGATCGTTCGTGACTGAGATGGCGCCATCGAACCCGGCGCTGTAGATGCGGTTGCCGGCGGCGGCGAGCGCAATATTCAGAGATCCGTGGCGATCCTTTCCGCGCAGCCAGCTGCGCCCGGCGTTGCCTGTAACGAGAACGGCTCCTTCCCGAGTGAGCGCCATGCCCCGCTCTTCGTCCAGGAAGGCCACCGCAACGAGGTCCTGCTCATCCAGTGGTGCCGGGACGTCTACCCGGTTCCATGTTCTGCCGCCGTCGGCGGTCCGGAGGACGGTGCCTGAGTCCCCAACCGCGATACCCTCACTCGGGCTCGCGAAGGCCAGGTCGTTCAGGGAATCATCGATCCTGTGCACGCTGGCCCAGGTAGCACCGCCATCGACAGAAAGCAGGATCTGCGCCGGGTTGTTTTCTTTGTCATCGGTAACCGCTACGGCGCGCATCTCGTCCACCAGCGCGACGTCAGCAAACCGTACAGCCTCCGGGCTAGTGGTTATGAGACTGAGGGGATAGGCCGGTATCGGGTGCTCACCTGACTTCCAGTTGAGCCCACCATCCTCTGAATACAGGATCGTCTGGCCGCCGACTGCGACGATGCGACCCTTCGGGCTGGCGGCTACGGCGGAGAGATCGTCTTCTGTGTTGACCTCGATGCGGGCCCACGTGACGCCGCCATCCTGCGTGCGAAGAAGCGTGACACCTTCTCCGACGGCTACGCCGACGGATGAATCGACGAAGGCGACGCTGCGCAAATTTGGGTCGGCAAGGCTGGACGGCTGAGGCGCATCGACGCCTGCCTGGGTGGTGAGTGGAGTGCCAGCTTCGGTGGTGGGTGCGGCGCCAGCTTCGGTGGTGCCTGCGGCACCAGCTTCGGTGGTGCCTGCGGCACCAGCTTCGGTGGTGCGTGCGGCGCCTGCTTCGCTGGTTTTCCCGCCGCTCGTTTCGAGTCTCGCCGGTGGCGCAGGCTCCCTGCGATCCGCGGCACCGCCGCCCTTCGTTTGCTGAGCAGACTGGTTGGACAGATCCGGAGCCTGCTGGACGGGCGGCACCGACTGCTGGTACTGCGGAGGGGGCGCCTTCTCATCCGGCGGCCCCTTGCTCCCGGAGGCCGGAGGCAGATCCGCGGCATACGCCGAGGGGAAGAAGCTCCATGAAGGCGCGCGATTCTGCGCCGCTGCGGGGGGACGTTCAGCCGGGCGGCGCTCCGGCGGCGGCTCGCTCTGGTCGACCGGGTCCGGCTCCACGGTCTCGTCGGTCGCAGCGGATGAGGCAACGATTCGCCCCCGCTGCCACGAACGCCCGCCATCGTTCGTTCCGATGATCAGGCCGCCCTCGCCGACGGCCCACACCGTTTCTGAGTCCGGCAACGCCAGCACATCGGCGATGTCGCCTTGTACCGCCGGCAATCGCATGAATCCGTTCCGCTCGACGGGTGTGATCCACCAGCGCCAACCCTCGACGGATTCGTACGGGTTGGGCAGCGGCCGGACGCGATCCGTCCAGTAGGCCAATGCGCACACGGCAAGGATTGCCGCAAGGAAAAGCGCGGCCCCGGTGTGATGGCGAAAGCCCGTCCCGCTTGCCGACGCCGCAGCCGCCGCAGAAGCGCCGCTCCCCAACGCTGACGTCATGGCAGCCTCCCTGTGCTGCTTCTTTGTACGTCGATTCTACTGCGCGGTGGAACCCGTGGGCGCTGGATTGGTTCAGGCCGCGCAATCAGCTCAGAGGAACATCCCGCCCGACGCCTCGATCCGCTGGGCATTGATCCACCCCGTCCCCGGCGCAAGAAGCGCGGCGACCACCCCGCCGATGTCATCGGGCAACCCCACGCGCCCGAGCGCGGTCTGGGACGCCACGAACGCATTCAGCTGCGGATTGTCCCGCACGGCGCCGCCGCCGAAGTCCGTCTCGATCGCGCCCGGCGCGAGAACGTTCACCGAGATCCCCCGCGGCCCCAGCTCCTTCGCGAGATACTTCGTGAGCACCTCGATTCCACCCTTCATCGTCGCGTAGGCGGCGTAGCCCGGCAGCGCAAAGCGGGCAAGCCCGCTCGACAGGTTGAGGATTCGCCCGCCGTCCGCGATCAGCGGCAGAAGCTTCTGCGTGAGGAAGAACACGCCTTTCAGGTGCGTGTTCATGAGCTCGTCGAACTGGGCTTCCGTGGTTTCCGCAAAGGAGACGTGAGCGCCCATCCCGGCGTTGTTGACCAGGAAATCGAATCGGTCGCGCCCGAAGTCCTGCGTCAACGTTGCACGGAGCCGGTCCGCGAAGGCGCCGAGCGTCGACGCCTTCGAAACGTCCAGCTGAAGAGCCGCCGCACGCCTTCCGTGTTTGCGGATCTCGTCCACGACGTTGTCCGCTTCCGCGCGATTGCTCCGATACGTGATGACGACATCCGTCCCTGCCTCCGCAAGCTTGATGGCCGCGTTCCGGCCGAGCCCGCGGCTTCCGCCGGTGATGACTGCGATACGCTGGTTCGTGTTCATGCGTTCCTCCTGACTGGTGAAGGCAGGTTAGAGACGGCGGGGTTCTGGATAAACGAGCGGCGTGCGACCATAGTGTTCAATTCCGCTGAACAATCGTCCGGTGCCGCAAAATGAGCCGACTGGAGTCCATGCAGATCTTCGTGCGAGTAGCCGAGCTCGCAAGCTTCACGCGCGCGGCGGAAGCGATGGGTTTGCAGAAGGCGAGCGCCTCGATGGCCGTGCGGCAGCTCGAGGAGTATATCGGCACCCGTCTCCTGCATCGAACGACGCGCAAGGTTCAGCTTACTCAGGACGGTCGCGCGTTCTACGAGCGCTGCAAGGACCTGCTCGCGCAAGTGGACGAGGTGCAGTCCATGTTTCACAGCCGGTCCCAGTCGCTGCGAGGACGGCTGCGCGTGGACATGCCGAGCGGCGTCGCGCACGACCACGTCATCCCCAGGCTACGCGGGTTTCTGCGAGAGCATCCGCTGCTCGAGATCGAAGTGAGCAGTACGGATCGGAAGGTCGATGTGATCCGTGAGGGATTCGACTGCGTTCTGCGAGTTGGCGCCGTGGAGGATCCGAACCTGATCGCACGACGGCTGGGCCGGTTCCGGCTGCTCAACTGTGTGAGCCGCGGATACATCGAAGAGCATGGGATGCCGCGCACGCTTGAAGATCTGAAGTCGCATCTGCTCGTGCATTACGTGACGACGCTCGGCGGGAAATCGCCGGGGTTCGAGTATTTCGACGGGACGAAGTACCGCACCCTCGCCATGAACGGGCCCGTCACCGTGAGCAGCGCGGGTGCGTATCAGGCGGCGTGTCTCGCCGGGCTCGGCATCATCCAGGCGCCGGCGGTCGGACTTCAGCCGCTCATCGAGCGAGGCGAGCTCGTCGAAGTGCTCCCGGAGCTGAGAGGCGAGCCGATGCCGGTGTCGTTCGTGTACGCGCATCGGCGAAACGTGTCGCGGAGGGTGCAGGTGTTCATGGCGTGGGTGGCGGAGATTCTTGCGCCGTATCTGGAGAAGTCCGATTGAGAGCGGTTTGAACAACCTTCCCGAGCGACGCGCGCGAGCAGTCGAGCGACCTGCCGGGGATATGAGCGAGCGGCCCACGTGATCGAGTGGCCGCGTGACAATCACTCCCCGGGGGAATCCTCCTCGTAGCGCTGCACACGCCTTTCGTGCAGCGCACATGACTGCGATTCCCTCCTGTGTGGCGACACATTCACTTTGAATGTTCTTGGTGGCGTCATATTCCGTCTGTAGAATTCCGCACCGTTCGACGTCTGCCGGGTGCGCCAGCGAAGGCCGGTTGTAGGTTTTCAACTGCGCGGCAGCGTACGAGAACACGGAAGGCTTGCCTGAGTGCAAGCAATTGCTCGGACGCCTTGGTCGCGCGCAGGAAGCGCGCATGGTTTGCGATGCCTGCCATCCCCGGCGGGCACTTGGCCAGGAAGCCAGTCGCGCGCAGGGAGGCGCGCAGGGCTACGCGGCTGACGAGCTGCAAGCATCGGACTCCGAATGCAAGCGGGCACTCGCATCACCCCTGTCGCCATCCGCACACGCAGCACGCGACAAATCGCATGGCACTTTTGCCACTTTCGTTCACAGCGCGCACTTCACCTCTACAATTCGCGCCGCTGAATCACTCAGCTAACGGGACATGCATCCCTCTCGCACCCTGCTCGGCGAGAGCGCATGTCTCTCAACAATCCATTCTCTTGGAGTGAACTAATGCGTAAGCAGACGATTCTGGCCTCGCTCGTGGCGCTCGGTTTTGCAGGACCTGCCCTGGCGACGGAGGGTTTCAGCTACTCCTTCGTGGAGCTCGGCTGGGTGAACCAGGAGTTCGACGATCTGGACGTGGATGGGGATGGGCCGGGCGTGCGCGCGTCCATCGAGCTGACTCCTGCGTTCCATCTGTTCGGCACGTACTCCGATCAGGACTTCGATGTGGGTGCCGGCAGCGACGTGAACGGCGAGTCGATCACACTTGGTGCGGGATACGCGTGGTCGCTGAATCCGACGGTGGATATCGTCGGGAACATCGCGTATCTGCGGGACGAGCTGGATGTGGATCTCGGAGGCGGCGCTGGCGGGTCCCTCAAGGACGACGGGCTCGGCATCGCCGGGTACGTGCGTGCGCGGCCGATCGACCAGCTCGAGCTGACGGGCGGGCTCAACTACGTGGACTTCGACGATACCGGCGACGACACGTTCTTCACCGTCGGCGCGCGGTTCTTCTTCACGAAGATGTTCGCGGTTGGGTTCGATGTGAGCCTGAACAGCGATACGACTGCGTACGTTCTGGGCGGCCGTTTCAATTTCGGCGCCAGGTAACCCGGCTTCGCAAGCCTGAGACTCACGGGGGCGCCGCTCGCGGGCGCCCTCGTGCGTACTCCACCTCGCTCATTAGCTCCCGAACGTGGGTCACTTCGGTCCCGGCGCGCTCACTCGCTCCGTGACGTGTGCGATTCCGGCGCGGTGTACTCGATGCGCCCGGCAATCACGGTCATCGCGACTTCGGACTTGAGAATCTCCGGCTCGCTCACGGTCATGAGGTCCGTCGAGAAGACAGAGAAATCCGCCTGCTTGCCCACCTCGATGCTCCCACGCTCGCGCTCCTGAAATGCCGCGTAGGCGGGCGCCAGCGTGAGCATCTTCAGCGCCTGTTCGCGGGACACGCGTTGCTCCGGATGCCAATTGCTTTCCGCGAAGCCTTCGAGCGAGCGACGCGCGACAGCCGCGTAGAACTCGATGCGCGGATCCCCAACTTCCACCGGTGCATCGCTTCCTGCAACGACAGTGGCGCCGGCGTTCAGCATCGCTTGCCATGCGTACGCCCCGGAAAGTCGATCGTCCCCCAACCGCTTGGGGGCGAAGAACAGATCGCCGATGGCGTGCGAGGGCTGCATCGAGGCGATCACGCCGAGCTTTGCGAAGCGCGGGATATCGGCAGGGTCCACGACTTGTGCATGCTCGACGCGCCATCGCGGCTGCTCGACCGCGCGCTCTTTGGCGGGAACGGAATCGAACGCACGCTGATACAGATCCAGCACGATTCGGTTACCGCGATCGCCAATCGCATGCGTTTCGATCTGGATACCCTGCTTCAGCGCCTTCGTCATGATGGGGAACAACGACTCCGGCGCGTTGACGAGGAGCCCGGTGGTTTCCGGCGCATCGCTGTAGGGCTTGAGAAGCGCGGCGCCTCTCGAGCCGAGCGCGCCATCGACATAGAGCTTGATTGCGCGAACGGTGAGACGATCACCGCATCGGTTGACGGACGCGCCTTCGTTGAGAAGGCGATCTGCGTCCGCGCCGGGCCCGCCGATAGCGTTGTAGACGCGAAGCTTCATGCGGTCGGCTCTGTACAGCCGGCACATGAGGTCCACTTCGGACCAGCTGTTGCCGGCGTTGTGAAGCTGTGTCCAGCCCATGCGGATGCTTCGGGCGGCGCCCGTTTCGAGAGCCTTCGAAACATCCTCCTCGGTTCGCGGCGGGATGAGCTTGCGGACGAGCTCCATCGCCTCATCGATGAGCATGCCGGTCGGCTCGCCGTTCTTTTCGCGGAGGATGGAGCCGCCGGCAGGATCCTTGGTGCTCCGGTCGATGCCGGCGCGCTTGAGCGCGAGGGTGTTTGCGACGAGCGCGTGGCCGTCAGCTCGGGTGAGCACGACCGCGCGGTCCGCGACGACCTCGTCCAGATCCTGGCGTGTTGGAAAGGCTGCTGGCGTCCAGCGCGATTCGATCCAGCCGCGGCCGACGAGCCAGTCGCCGGGTTTCGTCTGCTGGGCGCGCGCCCGGACCCGATTCTTCAGGTCCGCGAGACTGGGGGTACCCTGCAGGTCGAAGTCCAACTCACGGACCCCGATCCCGGCGAGATGGGCGTGCGCGTCGGTAAGCCCCGGGAAAACAGTCTTTCCGCGAAGGTCCACGCGCGTGGCGTTGGCTGGCGCGCGCTTCAGCGCCTCCTCCGTCGATCCAACGAACGTGATCCGGCCGTTACTCGTGAGCACCGCCTCCGCGCGAGGTTGCGCGGGGTTCACCGTGTAAATGTTCGCGTTGAACAGGACGAGGGATGGTTCAGAGCCCTCCTGTGCCGCGCAGAAACCTTGCATCCAGAAGGCAACGACCGCGAACGCGCTGACCCTGAGACATCGACCGAGTTTCTTCATGTTGCCCCGCTCCCTTGATGCATCACACGATGCCCGGTCGCGCTGGGTTCATGCAAGTAACGGATTTCGCCTCACGGCGCGTCCTACTAAAACGGCGCACCTCACTAAAACAGTGCAAGGCACCCGGGCGCCAAACTCACGCGCTACTGGTTGAAATCGCGGTCCCGCCAACCGCGGCAGGGTGCTGAGCGCGCCAGAGTGTGGCATACGGGCCGTTCGCGTGAAGAAGCGACGGGTGCGTTCCGCGCTCGACTACCACTCCTCGCTCCAGGACCAGGATCTCGTCTGCATGCACAACGGCTGACAACCTGTGTGCGATCACAAGAGTAGTGCATCCCTGCGACACCTCCGAAAGATTGCGCAGAATCTCCTTCTCCGTGCGCGAATCCAGCGATGAGGTCGCCTCATCGAACACGAAGATCCTCGGCCGCTTCAACGCCGCTCGTGCAATGGCGACGCGCTGGCGCTCTCCGCCCGAGAGCTTCAGGCCGCGCTCGCCCACTGCAGTGTCGTAGCCCTCGGGCAAACTGGTGATGAATCCATGCAGATGCGCGAGCCTCGCGGCGCGCTCGACCTCCTCCTGCGTGCTTCCCCAGCGACCGAAGGCGATGTTGTTGCCGATGGTGTCGTTGAACAGCACAAGATCCTGAGGAACGATCGCAATCGACTGGCGCAGCTCCGAAAGCGGAATCTCCGAGATGGGCACGCCATCGAGAAGGACTCGACCCTCATCCGGATCGCAAAGACGAAAGAGAAGCCTGATCAGTGAAGACTTGCCGGAACCGCTCATACCCACGATTGCGAGCACCTTCCCGGGCGGCACCGTGAAGCTGACGTCCTTCAGCACCGTCCGCTGCGAGCCATAGGAGAACGTTACGTTTTCGAACGCGAGCGCGACTTGCGCCGGCCGCGGCGAGGAGTCGGAGAGGGCCTGCGGCCGGATATCCGCCACCCTGCCCGTTGTTTCCGGCGGTTGCTCGAACAGCTCGATCATCTTCTGAAGGAAAGCGATTCCCTGCGACACATCGCGCACGGCGTGTCCGAGCATTTCGAGAGGAACCGTGATTCTCAGCATATAGCTGTTGATGAGCACGAACTCGCCGACCGTCATCGTGCCTCGCAGAACCTCATATCCCGCGAGCCCCAGAGCCGCACCGACGGACGTGGCGAAGATGGCGCCGACAACGAGGCCGTTTGACGCGCGTCGCTTGTAGAAGAGCAACCACGCATCTTCTGTGCGGTGAAGAGCCTTGTCGTACTTCTCGTATACAGTCCTTTCCGCGTCGAAGTACTTGATGGCCTCGTAGTTCAGCAGGCTATCCATCAGCGTCGCCTGCGCTTCGACGTGAGACTGCGAGGCCAGGCGCGCAGGCTCGGTAACCGCCGCCGCACCCGCCCGGAAAGCGAGCACGTAAAGCACACCGGCCGCGACGTATACCGCCAGATACATTGGATGCCCGAATCCGATGAGCACTATGACGATGGTCAGAAACTCAACGATCGACGGAAGAATCGTGTAGACGAGGTGCTGGATGAGCAACTGGTAGCCCCGCAGGCCTTGCGTGAGCGTCTCGCCCATCGCACCAGTCTTGCGCTCTATGTGGAACCGGAGCGGTAACCGGATGATGTGATCGAACAGGCGCCGGCTGATGTAGCGATACAACCTTTGTTCGCCACGCCCGTGGATCAGATCTCGCGCGGCGCCGAGAGCACGCGTAAGGAACTGGCTGAGCGCGTAAGCGGCGAGGAGCAGGATGGGAAGCCAGTAGCCCACAGAACCTTCCGGCCTGACAAACGCATCCACCAGGAAGGCGAAGGCGATCGGTGTCAGTGCGGTGAGCACGGCAACTGCGGTGACCAGCGCGAGCGCGAAGCAGAGGTTTCGTCGTATGTGGGTGTCTGACTCCGACCAGAGGACGTGGAGCGCTTTGCGCAGTGAGCTGGGGACCTCCATCGAACGCCGACCTCCAAGGGTGCTCAAGTGAGCGAGGACGCAGCCATTAAATATCAGCGGCCTTCGCGTCACCAGTTCCGGCGTGCGCGGCCCTGATCTTCAGGACTGGAAAACGCGCACAGGACCACCGCTCGAACGCACGCCTGCGGATCGTCGGCTGAGGCTCATGACGCGCTTACTCGCCCGACGACGATTCTTCCGCGCCCTCTTCCCAGCTCTGGCCCCAGCCTGGTCTTCAGCGATGCATCTCGCGCGTCGTGCGCGCATCGCCGCAGGAAAGGCGGGCTTGCCACGCGGTGGCGACGCGCTCTCGATAATCCCGTGCCCGGGTACCCCCGCGTCATCGCGGGCGTAGAATCCTCCGTGACGACAGTCCTCGGCTCCACCTCAATCCGGCAGGAGGAAGACATGTCCGCAGTCTTGCTCGCTATCTTCGACGACTACTCCACCGCCGAACGCGTGCGGACGGAGCTCTTCCAGGATGGTTTCCCGACGGACCGCTACGAGCTCACGGCATGCTGCGAGCCCGGTCGCGCGGCGACCCAGCCCGGCGCCACTGAGCACGACAGATTCGTCACGTACTTCAGGACGTGTCTGCCGGCTCCAGACGAGCAGCATTTTGCCCAAGAGTTTGCGGAACGGCTGGACCACGGTGCTGCTTGCGTCACCGTGCATCCCCGCGGGCCTGTCGAGACGCTGCGCGCGCAGGAGATCCTCTCGCACGCGGGTGCCACGGCCATCGCACAGCACGACCTCTCCAGCCAGCCATTCGAGCACGCTGCAGCACGCAGCGCGCGCCCGTGGATCAGTCACTTCTGGGTCGAGAATCACAGCAACGCGCATTGCATCTACTGCGCGCTCTTCGAGAAGAACCTGCCGGACGACGCGTAGACTGCTTCTCTACATCTGAAGCCCGGCGAGAGCTACTCAGCAGCAGAGGCTGGTTGTCGCCAACCTGCAGGCCAACGCCGTGCCCGCGTTCATCTCAGGCGTCCTGCTCTGAAGGTAACAGCAGCAGCGTGCTAGCGCCCTTTCCTCCCGAACGCACAGAAAGTACCCGGACACCGTACAGGTGCTGCAGGGCGCCGACGAAGCCCTCGACGTCCGTAGTCTCGAAGCGCCCTCCCACGCGTCGCCGCGCCAGCCGCTCATCCAGCACAATCAGCTTCTGCCTGTTGTAGCGGTTGAACTCTGCGATGGCCTCCTGAATCGTCTCGCCTTTCAGCCAGACCTCCCCCTCCTGCCACGACAGCTCGCGTTGCATCCGCGACGGCTCGAACTCCGTGACGACGACGACGTCACCCGGCTTTATCAATGCAGTCTGGCCGACAAGCAGCTCGATCATCTGCTTCGGCGACATCGGTCGAAGCACGCTCTCGCCCGCAAGTACGTCCACCCGTACGACGCCCTCATCGTCCAGTCGGATTCGAAGTTGCGCGGCGGGTGGCGCCTCCACGTCCACGTCGGCGACGCCAAACACAACGGGGATATCCGAGTACTCACGCGCGGCTGACGGCGGTGGCACGTCGGCGATCACTTCGCCACGCTCCACCACTACCTTGCGCGAAGAACGACTGGCACGGACACGTGAATTCGTATTCAGCACCAGCTTCGTGCCGTCCGACAGCTCCACGGAACCGCGTTCGCCAATGTCAGTGGAAACGATTGTTTCGGGGTTGGCTGGCGGAGAAACCCTGGGCTCGAGCCGTGACAACGCAGCCACCCAGGTAACTGCTGCGAACATCACTGCAAGGAAACCCAACGAAGCAATCCAGCGCCACAGCCCGGGAGATTTCCGCGGGGACTTCGGCATCATCGCCTTGTATTCCGGCATATCGCTCCCGGGTCCTCGTGACCCGTCCGCATACCCTGCGCCATAACGCGATTCCGCAGGCTTCCGCAGCCTGCACCTGATCAGACGGACCCCACGCCTGTATCCGTTACGAAACAAGGGTGACGCGGCGCACAAGCCTGTCCCGACGCCGCAGCCTGGCGTCAGAGCTTGGAGATTGACAAATGACACTGCGCGTCAAGCGGACTACGCTACGCATCAGGCAAGGAGGCCTCACATGCTGCAGCGGACTGAGTTTCCCCTCATTTCCCTTCAGGATCTGCATAAGGATTACACGTCCGCCGACGTCCCCGTGCACGCCATCCGGGGCATTTCACTGACGATCGAGCGCGGCGAGTTCGTTGCGATCATGGGTGCCAGCGGCTCCGGCAAATCCACCCTGATGAACATCCTCGGGTGTCTTGATACTCCAACGAGCGGTAAGTACCTGCTCGATGGTGCCGATGTGAGCACCCTGGACAGAGATGAGCTAGCCGACCTCCGCAACCTGAAACTTGGTTTTGTCTTCCAGGGCTTCAATCTACTCAGCCGCACGACAGCCCTGGAGAACGTGGAACTGCCGCTCATCTGCGGAGCGAAACGCCGCAAGGTAAAGAATGTGCGGGAGCTCGCGATGCAGAGGCTCGCGCAGGTTGGGCTGGCGGAACGCGCCGGCCACTTTCCCAACCAACTCTCCGGCGGCCAGCAGCAGCGAGTGGCGATAGCAAGAGCGCTGGTGAACGAGCCGGAAGTGATACTCGCGGACGAGCCGACCGGAAATCTGGACTCGAAAACCTCGCTGGAGATCGTCAACATCTTCCAGGAGTTGAACGCCGCAGGCATGACCGTCGTGATGGTCACTCACGAGCTCTACATGGCGAGGTTCTGCAAGCGAATTCTTGTGGTGCGGGACGGCTTGCTGGTACGTGATGAGCCTGTGACCGATCGGCTCCACGCGCCGGATGAGCTCGTTAACGTTCGCCGCGAGGAAGAAGCCGCACGACTGATCGCAGCGTCCTAGCCGCCGCTATATATAAGAAGAGTCCCTTCAGGCGAACGAAGCTCGATCCACCTGCAGCAGCCACTGGTACTCGGGAGGAGCGAAGAACCCCAGCGCCGCCGCCATCCAATCCAGTGAGCGCTCGACATACCGGATGCGCTCACCCGGAAGCGCACGGTCCGCCAACGCCTGGAACGCTTCGGACAGATTCACGTACACAGACGCTCTCTCCGACAGCAGTTCTTCCCCATCGCAGGCGGCAGCTGCATCCCGCAACACATCGATCGCCTGCTCGATGCACGCGACGCCTTCCATGCCCTGCGTCCGCTGACCAAGCATCGTGAGCGCACACCCGAGATTGCTTCGCGCGACGATCCATTCCTGCAGCGCCGTGCGGCGATCCGCACGTTCCGCGGCACCCTGGAACACCCGGATAGCGCTCTCGAGCATCCCGATGCCTTCCGCCATCGACACGCGGCTGGCGTCAACGACCATCTGAACGCCATCCGGTCCCGAGGAACACGCGCTCGTCTGGAGACTGAACTGGTTCGTCCCGATGCCTCCAATGCGTGACGCTCGCAACTGTCGCGCCGTCTTGCGCTCACAGCACTCCGCAAGCGCGCACTCGAACGCGCGCATCGCTTCCACGCAAGCCTGCGTGCGCTCACGCAGAGGCATCTGCGGCGCGCGAACGCGCAACGCTGTACCGAGAACGAGATGTAGAGCGACCCATTGCTGTGGGTCGCGTTCTGGCGAGGTTTGCCTGATGGCAGCGCGTGTGGGCTCAAGACTGGCGTTCAGAAAATGCTGAACGGTGGGCATTTGCACACTCTTCAGGAAAGAGGCGACGTCCGCTGCCTGCATCTCATTACTCTGAATCGGACCCGGCGTCATGTTGGCGAACATCGACGTAAATGCCACTGTCTATGTCCAACCAACCTCGCGCGATCTCGTGGATTTGCGGGGCTTCCGTTCGTGGCGTAGCGACGATGCTGGGAGCGCTGCCGTCATGAAGCAGCTCGCTATCGGCTCTTGGAGAAGCGCCAGGTTTTGCGGCCTCGCCTGCGTCTTCGTTTCGGCTGTCATCGCTCGCGGCTTGGGAAAGCCCCGCGAATCCAAGCTCGACGAGCGCGGCAATCACGGCCTCGGAACGATCCGCGACACCATGCCTGTGCAATACGGTGCGTATTTCCTGCTGCAGCTGCCGGACCGTCATCGATTCGCCTTCGAGATCCGCGATCAACTGGCAGAGCGGCTGCGTCGCCGCGCCAAGGCCGAGCTGACCCAGCAGTTGATATAGCATCTCGAACACCCGGCCTCCCCCGAACGGCCCGCGCGGCACTTGTGTGATCCGTCGCGACGGGCCGCGAGTTTCTCATGGGACGCGGCGGGAAGGAAAACCTGTTCCCTTATCTATACACGTTGCGGGCAGGCCGATTGCGCCGCGCGCCGACGGGACGGACCGCCCCGCCCAAGGGACTCAGATGGTTGCGGCTGAAATTAATCCCGCACCGCTGCGGGACGGACTCTGCGGCCTTGTACGAAGGTCTCGAGCGCCGCGACCTCTAGATGGGCAGACGACGCCGACCCTTCACCGCCTCCCAGGCAAACAGGAAACCGGCCGCGTTCCACGACTGCCCCCGCATGCCACGGGGCGCGAACGTCCGGCCCTGCAGCCACTCGTTGAAACCCCAGTCATCCAGCTCGCATGCACGCGCGAGCTGGATGAGCGCGCGCCGCGCTTCCGCCATTCGCCCGCGCGCCGCGAGCGTCACGACCCAGAATGCGCCCACCATCGGCCAGATGCCGCCGTTGTGATACTGCCAGGCGGCGTTCTGGCGATGGCGCGACATGTAAGGCCGCCAGAGCGCGCTCTTCTTCCTGATAGGACGCACAGTGACCCGCAGCGGATACGGATCATCGACGCCGCATTTCCTCAGCGCCCGGATCGTGCGTTCGGCGGCGGAGTCGTCCATCAGGCCATACATCACGGCGAGCACGTTCCCGAACGCATCGCCTTCGTCGCCGAAAAAAGAGAAGTTCACGAAGCTGAGGAACAGGTCCCTGTATCTCGCTTTTCTGAGCACGTATTCATTGAGGAGCCGGGCGCGGCGGTACTCCGCGAGACCCGCGGAGAACGGGTGGAACAATCCGTTGAAGTAGTGCCGAGTCTGCTTCGCATGCGGCACACGATAGAGGCGCTTCACGTGATACCAGAGCGCATTCGTGTACAGCACGAAGCCGGAGCGCGGCATGATGTCCGCCCAGTCGCTCGCTTCGTTCTGCTGGAGCAGGAAGAAGCGCTGGTGCTCCTGTGCGAGGAGCCATTGGATCGCGAGTCGGATCTGTCGCGCGTAGCGCTTCTTCAACCCGCGCGGGCAGCGAAGGCGGTCCAGGAAATCGATCGCAATGAGCCACCACAACGTGGCGTCGATGCAGCCGAGATACCAGAAGTCCGCTTCGCGCCGGCTGCGGCCGTCGGCTCCATTTCGAGCTTGCACGAACTTTGGGATTTGCCCGTTTGGTGCCTGGTGGGCAGCGAGCGTGCGCAGCCCCGTCACCGCCTCGCGCTGGAGGAGCTCGTCTCCCGAGAGCGCCATGCCGATCGCGCAGATCGCGGCATCACGTCCGAAGATGGAGGTGTAGCCGCGCTTGTCGGACTTCTCGTTAGCAGTCGCGGCGAGAATGCCGTCGCGGGACAGATTGAGCTTCAGCAGCTCGACAGCCCGGGCGTGGCAGGCGGAAAGGAGATCGTCCGCCGCTGTGCGCCGGGACTTTTGTCCGGGGGAAGCGAGGCTGGTGGATGTGCGTCGAACGCGAGGCCGCGATTTCAAGTCGCGACCCCGGCGACGGAACTGGGGAAACGGGCGTCGGCCGCCCCGCGCGGGAGAGCGCGGGCAGCGGAGCGGGGAATAATGTCAGTAGCGAAGCGCGAGAAAACGTCAGTCGTCATGCACCAAGGATTCTACAGCGCAAACGCTCCCGTGCCGCCCAAGAAGCAGCATTTCCCCCGGCCATGCCGGCACGCAACCTTAGTTCTTGATGCGGACCTTGACGTTCCGACCCAGGGCAACCGCAGCGCGACTGATGGTCGACAGGGTCACCGAAGGATCGTCACGCTTCAGCAGCCGATGCACTACCGCGCGGCTCGTGCGCATGCGACGCGCGAGCTCGCTTTGGGACATCTTCTGCTTCTTCATGGCCCGATGCAGTTCAGAGGCGAGCTCGCGCTTGATAGCCAGCGCCGTGGCCTCTTCAGCCGGTCCGTCATTCTTCAGCGTTTCGTCCGTGTCGCGCTCCGCGCGACGAGCAGGCTTCTTCCGAGCCATATGTACTTCGAGCCTCTGCCGCTTCAGGGTGCGGCAACTTTCAATTGAAGCTGGGGCGAATCTAGCACACCGCTACATGCGGCGCGCATTCCGTATCATACCTGTATGGACATCGTACATTTGATCCAGTCCGCCGTCGCACCGGTTTTTCTCCTTTCTGGAGTGGGAGTCACATTAGGTGTGCTCACCAACCGCCTCGCGAGAATCGTGGACAGGGCGCGCGCGCTCGAGTTGCGCCTGGACAAGGAGGAAGCACGCGCCGAATCGACAGCGGAGAGTTTACGCGTGTTGGCGCGTCGTGCCCATTACATAAACACTGCGATTGCTCTCTGTACGATATCCGCACTGTTCGTCTCGCTTGTGGTGATGTCGCTTTTCGCCAGCGCGTTCCTCACAGTCAACTTGTCTGGAGCCATAGCCATCCTGTTCGTCGCGGCGATGGTGTGCCTCACGGCGGCCTTCGGCGCGTTCCTGATCGAAGTCCGCATCGCCGTTCGCGCGCTCCGGTTCGGGGCGCACTGAGCCCCTGGCGCGGAATCGGTGCAGGCGCTGCGGCACTGCATTTCTCGGCAAAAACAGCAGATTTGCCTGCTTTTTTCGGGACGGCGGGCGCGTACGATCCGCTCATGCCGCCAAAGGAATTCCCTGTCTTCGTGCTCGGCGCGGGGCGTCTCGCCGCCGCCGTGCGCTTACATTTGCGTAACAATCGGGCGTCTCTACCCAGGGACACCTCCGGAGATGCAGCGGCACTTTTTCTGGCCTGCAGCGATTTCGAGAACACGCTCGTGCGAGCATCTCTCGCTCGTCGAGCAGCGAGCGATGGAGCGCAGATGCTGTTCGCCTCGCTTGCTGGAAGGACATTGCAAGTGGGACCTTTCATGTCGTCCCGGTACCTCCAGGAGCCCCGCTCGAGTTACCTGACTCGAAGTTGGGACTTTAGTCGCATCAAGCACAAAGGGAACTCCTCCTTCATCGCAACGGATGCGACTTCGGTCGTGCGCAGCGCGATGTCGCCACATGTGGACACCACTGGAACACAGGTGGCGCAAATTGGAGCCAGGCTCGTAGTTGGTGAGCTTGCGAAGATTCTTTCGACGGCGCGAATGGGCGTGTAGCCAAAATCGAGTCACCCTCCGGAGCGGGTTCGGATTGCCACTTCAACTCTCCGTCCGGTTGCGGTTGCATCCAGCGGCTGACTGGCCTCCCTACCCTCTTCAGCGACGCGCTGAGTGACTTGCACGACGAAGCGTTTGCGATGGATGGGATCGAATGGCGCCTCGCGACAGCCAAGCCTGCGCGCGCATGGCACCCCGCCATGCTCGACTGACGCTTTGCGGGTCACGACGTTGCAGTCCTGGTCGAGTGACGTTGCACGCATAGTTGAGTGATTAGTTCGCTTGCTAGGGGTTGGGGGTTTCGGCTTCGCGAGCGGCGGAAGGCTGGCGAGCTGGCCGCGGGTCGACGACCGGGTGGCTAAGCGGGTCGATGTAAACGGTTGTGGGATGCGAGGCGGTTTTCTGCGGCGCTCCCCACGATCTGTGCTCCGGGCGCTTGGCTTCGGGGTGGGTGCGCACGGGGCTTTGCCTTGGCCGCCGATAACCAACGGCGAGCCCCGACCGGGAGACCGAGACGGGAGACCGATGCCCGGCTCCAGCACCCCGATGCCTGGCCCCAGCACCCCGATGTCCGGCTCCAGCACTCCGCTCCCGGCTTCAGCACACCGATGTCCGGCACCAGCACTCCGATGTCCGGCTCCAGCACCCCGATGTCCGGCTTCAGCACTCCGCTCCCGGCTTCAGCACTCCGCTCCCGGCTTCAGCACTCCGCTCCCGGCTTCGCCACACCGATGCCTGGCTCCTGCACAACCGCTCCCCGGGCTCTCCAGCACACATCCCTGGCCCCAGCACTCTTATAAGCACTCTACACTCTTATAAGCACTCTATTAGAGCGGCACCCACACCCCCGCGAGCGTCGCCCAGGCACCGCCCAAGCCGACCCGCCGGCTGAAACCCTCCCGAGCCTGCGAATCTGGTACCCTTCGCAACCTTTTTCCCAGCCCGTCGCCCGTCCAGGGCGCCACTCGCTCCAACCCATGCACCGCCCCATCCGCAACATCGCGATCATCGCGCACGTCGACCATGGCAAGACCACCCTCGTGGATTGCCTGCTGAAGCAGTCCGGCACTTTCGCCGCCCATGAAAAGGTGGCCGAGCGGGTCATGGACTCGAACGACATCGAGCGTGAGCGCGGCATCACCATCCTCGCCAAGAACTGCGCGATCGAGTACGGCGGCACCCGCATCAACATCGTGGACACCCCCGGCCACGCGGACTTCGGCGGCGAGGTCGAGCGCGTGTTGTCGATGGTCGACGGCGTGCTGCTGCTGGTGGACGCGGTCGAAGGCCCCATGCCCCAGACGCGCTTCGTCACCCGCAAGGCGCTCGCCCTGGGCCACAAGGCCATCGTCGTGGTGAACAAGATCGACCGCCCCGGTTCCCGCCCGGGCTGGGTCATCGACCAGACCTTCGAGCTTTTCGACAAGCTCGGCGCGAGCGACGAGCAGCTCGACTTCCCGGTCATCTACGCCTCCGCCCTGCAGGGCTGGGCGAGCACCGACCACACGCAGCGCCAGCTGGACATGAGCGCGCTCTTCGAGGCCGTCCTCAAGCATGTTCCGCCGCCGAAGGCGGACGCGGACGCGCCCCTGCAGTTCCAGATCTCCACGCTGGACTACAACTCCTACGTGGGCCGCATCGGCATCGGGCGCATCCGCAAGGGCTCGGTGCGCGCGGGCCAGAACGTCGCGCTTCGATATGGCGACGAAGACCGCGGCACCGGAAAGATCGCGCAGGTGCTCACGTACCAGGGTCTCGAACGCACGCCGATCGACGAAGCGTTCGCGGGGGACATCGTTGCCGTCACGGGCATCGAAGACGTGAACATCGGCCTCACGATCTGCGCTCAGGACAACCCGGTCGGCCTGCCGCCCATCAAGGTGGACGAGCCGACCCTCGCGATGAATTTCCAGGTGAACACCTCGCCGCTCGCGGGCCGCGAAGGCAAGTTCGTCACCAGCCGTCAGCTGCGTGAACGCCTGCAGCGCGAGCTCCAGAGCAACGTAGCGCTGCGTGTCGAGGACACGGCCGAGCCGGACGTGTTTCGCGTTCAGGGCCGCGGCGAGCTGCACCTCACCATCCTGCTGGAGAACATGCGGCGAGAAGGCTACGAGCTCGCGGTGTCACGCCCTCAGGTGCTGATGAAGACCATCGACGGCGTGCCGCACGAGCCGTACGAAGCGCTCACCGTCGACGTCGAAGAGTCCCACCAGGGTGGCGTGATGGAAGCGCTGGGCACGCGCCGAGCGGAAATGACGGACATGGTGGTGGACGGGCGTGGCCGCGTCCGCATCGACTATCGCGTGCCCGCGCGAGGTCTCATCGGCTTCCAGGGTGAATTCATGACGCTCACTCGCGGCACCGGCCTCATGAGCCACATCTTCGACGGGTTCGCGCCGGTGAAGGGCGAGATCCCCGAGCGCCGCAACGGTGTGCTGATCAGCAACGAGCAGGGTGAAGCGGTTGCTTACGCGCTCTGGTACATCCAGGAGCGCGGGCGGCTCTTCGTGAGCCCGGGCGAGAAGGTGTACGAGGGGATGATCATCGGCATTCACAGCCGCGAGAACGACCTCGTCGTGAACCCGATCAAGACCAAGAAGCTCACGAACATCCGCGCCGCCGGCAAGGACGATGCGATTCTCCTGACCCCGCCCATTCAGCTCACGCTGGAATACGCGGTGGAATTCATCGCGGACGACGAGCTGGTGGAGATCACCCCGGAGTCCATCCGCATTCGCAAGCGGTTCCTCAAGGAGACGGATCGCAAGCGCGCGTCGCGCGCGACGGAAGCGGCGCTCTCGGAATAGTCTCTGGAGCCTGCTATCGCGCGTTTTCCAGCGCGTTACGCAGTCTGCGTGCCCAGCCAGTGAGGATCCGGTCGGCCTCCGCCGCGTTCGTCACGCTGTTGGCGATCTGGAAATCGAACGGTCCGTTTTCCAGCGCGCGCTGGCGGTCGATCACGTGACCGATCAGCGTGTTGGTTTCGGAATCATACAAGTCGGCAACGAGCGTCATCTCCCCCGCGCTGACGACGTAGGACCGCACGCCAGGCGTCCTCGTATCCGGCGCGTTGATGAAGAGATCCACAATCTGCGCGCGCACCCGAAGCACGTCCGGCCCCGGCTCCTCGACGAGCGGAAAGCCGTTTTTCCGTTCGAGCTCGCGCTTCGTCACGTCCCGCGCAAGCTGCGACAGGTTCGCGCGGATACGCTGCGTATCGACTCTCCCGATGCCGCCCAGCACGCTCCCCGTCGGATTCGGGCTCCAGTTCTTGTCGAACGAAACCTCCACGGGATCCAGCATCACCTTCTTGTACTTGGCGAGACTCGCGCCTTCGCGCAGGTACACCGCATCGAGCCCCGGGCGGTTGACGCGCTTCATGCCTTCCCACGTTGGGGGCGGCTCCTCGCGTGCCGCGGCGGTACCGGGCAGCCCGAGCACACCGACCGCAGCGGCAACGATTCCGAACGCCGCGAGCAATACCTTTCCGCCTAACCGCACATGCTTCGCCATGAAAGCCTCCCGATCCGGCACCTCAGTACCGGAATTGGAGCACGACCCGTGCCACCTGTCCCCGTCCCGAAGGGGGAGACACGACCTAACCTGAGTTAGGCGCTAGACCTCGCGCGCGCCGCGAATGTCGATGAACGTCAGGAATTCCGTGCGCGTACGGGCATCTTCCCGGAAGGTGCCCATCATCCGGCTTGTGATCATCGAAACAGCGCGTTTGTGGACACCGCGGGTGGTCATGCACTGGTGTACCGCATCCACGACGACGCCCACGCCGCGGGGCTTCAGCACGTCATGGATACAACCCGCGATCTGCGCCGTGAGCTTCTCCTGGACCTGGAAACGCCGGGCGTATCCGTCCACGACACGAGCGAGCTTGCTGATGCCGACCACCTTGTTCGTGGGCAGATATCCCACGTGCACGCGCCCGATGATGGGCGCCATGTGATGCTCGCAATGGGACTCGAACGTGATGTCCCTAAGGACGATCATCTCGTCATAGCCGCCCACTTCCTCGAACGTGCGTCGAAGATAGTCCGCGGGGTCGATGGCATAGCCTGAGAACCAGTCCCGGTAGGCATCGACCACCCGCTTGGGCGTGTCCAGGAGCCCTTCGCGCGACGGATCGTCACCGGCCCAGGAGAGCAGCGTGCGTACCGCCTCCTCCGCGTCTTCGCGCGAGATCTTCTTCGAGGAGCGGGTGGGCTTCTTTGCTTTTGCCATGATTTCGATCTTCAGGCTCTCAGGTAGGTATCGAAGAACTGCATCGTGCGGTTCCACGCGAGCTGCGCGGCCGCCTTGTTGTAGCGAGCCGCGCTCGCATCGTTGTGAAACCCGTGATCCGTTCCGGGATACATGTTGATGCTGTATGCGATCTTGTTTGCATCCAGCGCCGCGCGGAAATCGTTGATTCCCGCATTCACGCGCTCGTCGTTGCCGGCATAGTGGAGCATCACGGGGACCTTGAGTTTCGCGGTGTCCTCGGCGGAGAGCTGGCGGCCATAGAACCCCACGGCGGCAGTGAGCCCCTCGGATTCGATGGCGCACCGGAGCGCCACGTTCCCGCCGTAACAGAAGCCGACCGAGCCGACCTTGCCCGTCGACTCCGCATGCTTCGCGAGAAACGGCACGCCGGCGATCACATCGCCAGCGATCTTCGCCGGATCCGTCTTCGCGAAAAGATCGCGCGCGGCTTCCTGGTCCTCGGGCGCGCCACCGGCCGAGCTCAGCCCATCCGGCGCCAGGGCGAGATAGCCCGCGAGCGCTGCACGCCGCGCGACATCCTCGATGTGCTTGTTGAGCCCGCGGTTCTCATGGATGACCAGGATCGCCGGCAGCTTCCCCGAACCCTTCGGACGCGCCATATAAGCCTTCACGTCGCCGGAGACGCCCTTGTAAGTGACGTATCCCACCTTGAGCTTGCTGTCGTTCTCCGACACCTGCTGCCCGTACGCATAGTTGGGCTCGATGAGTGGCAGCACCGCGGTTGCGGCCGCCGCGCTTCCCGTGATCCCGACGAGTCTCGAAATGAATTCCCGCCGTGGCAGCGCCGAGTGGATGTAATCGTTGTAGAGAGTGACGATGCGGGGATCGAGCTTCGTCATGGCACGCTCCTCGGGAGGGGAAACGGAGTGTAGCGCTGGAGCCTCCGCCGCGGCCCAACGTTTCGGTTATGTGGCTGCAGCCCGAGCGCTCGCACGACGATCTCGCGGGCGCAGAGCCCCTTACCTCAGGAGCTTCTCCATCTTCGAGACAAGCGTGGAAGGCTGCACGTCCAGCGCACGTGCGAGCTTGCACAGCGTAGTGAGCGTTGGCTGGCGAATGCCCCGCTCGATCTGGCTGACGAAGGTACGGTCGACATCGGCGCTGAGCGCGAGTGCTTCCTGGGAAACACCGGCCGCCGTGCGTTGCTCTCGCAGCACCCGACCGAAAGCTGCTGAGACTTGATCCGCGCGCATGGGGGCGGCATGATTCGGCCTCCTGAGGCTTTAGGTCCACGGCATATAGTCCACATTCTGCGTCGTCGTTCATTTCCTGCAGCTTCTTTTGCGTTCGGTCCCTCGGTGAAGGCCGGTGGTACACTCGCGCCCGCCCTGCGCAGCGCGCGCGAAGACGGTAACGCTGTATGACCGGCCAGGCCGATACCCGGAATCTCGCGGTTTTCTGCGATTTCGAGAACATCGCGCTCGGCGTGCGCGATGCGCGCTTTCCGCAGCTCGACATCCGGCTCGTCATCGAACGCCTGCTGCTGAAGGGCTCCATCGTGGTGCGCAAGGCGTACTGCGATTGGGACAGGTACAAGGAGTTCAAGGCGGGCATGCACCAGGCCGGCTTCGAGCTCATCGAGATCCCTCACGTCAAGCAGTCCGGCAAGAATTCGGCGGACATCCGCATGGTCGTGGATGCGCTGGACATGTGCTACACGAAGCAGCACGTCGACACGTTCGTCATCGTCAGCGGGGATTCGGATTTCTCTCCGCTCGTCGCCAAGCTGCGCGAGAACAACAAGGACGTCATCGGCGTCGGCGTGAAGAACTCGACGTCGGACCTGCTCACTGCCAGCTGCGACGAGTTCATCTATTACGACGATCTCGTGCGCGAGGTGAAGGCGCGGCCTGCGCGGCGTGCGAAAAAGAGTTCCGCGCGGAAAGCGGAAGCGGGCGCCCACGCCGAAGCGCATGCAGACACCCATGCGAGCGAGGGCAAGGATCAGGACAAGAAGCAGGAGGCCTTCGATCTGGTGCTGTCCACGCTCGAAGCGTTGATTCGTGAGCGCGGCGAAGACGAGCGCGTGTGGAGCTCGATGGTGAAGCAGGCGCTGAAACGGCAGCGACCGGGTTTCAACGAAAGTTACTACGGCTTCAAGTCGTTCAACGCGCTGCTTGAAGAAGCCGCCGCTCGCAAGCTCATCACTCTGGAGCGCGAAGGCAAGTCCGGCGGCTACATCGTACGACCGGCGCCGGAATAGCTCGCGTTTTCCGTAATCAAAGCATCACGGTTGCCGAAACAGCTCGGTGAATTTCGTGCTGATTCAGCTTCCGGGGAGCCGGATTGCGGGACTCGTTCAGAGGATTGATGTTCCGGGCCGCCGGATAGTGGAAACCGCTCGGCGAATTGATGTTCCCGGCACTGGGATTACGAAATCCGCCCGGAGAATTGACGTTCGGGGCAGCGGGATTGCGAAAGCTGCGCGGCGGATCGGCGTTTGCGACAGCGGGATTACCAAATCAACCCAGCGGATTGAATCTCCCGGCCCGCGGACTGCGAAAGGACCACGAAAACAGCTCAATGGATTCGCGTTCCACGAGCCGCCCGCCGATCGAGGGCCTCCTACCCCTTCGGCGGCAACGGCATATCCGTGACATCTACCGGCCGCATGCGCGCATCCGCCTTCGCCTGCCGTCGCATGCGCTCGACCGCCATCCTCTCCTCCGGCACCGGCTCATCCGGAAACGCCGCGAGGATCTCTTCGCAATTCTCCCGCACCTCATCGCGTCCCTCCGGATGCGAAAAGATGTAGAGATCGTTCCGAAGCATACCACGCAGCGTCTTCTCTCCTACTTCCTCAGGCTCCATCCCCAGCGCGTGTACGTCACCAATGAACTTGATCGCCTCCGGCGTCACAGGAATCCCGGACTTCTCGGCGAGATGCTTCGGCCGCCCAAGCGGCGACTCGTGAATGTTGCTCTTCGTGAGCCCCGGGCACATGAGCGACACGCCGATATTCGTCGACGCAAGCGTATCCCGCAGACATTCCGTGAGCCCGCGCACGGCGTACTTCGACGCCGTGTAAAGCCCCGCCTGCGGCCCGGTGATGAACGACGCCATCGAAGCGACGTTGATGATGTGCCCCTCTTCTCCATGCTTCCGGATTCGCGGCAGGAACGTGTTGATGCCGTTCACCACGCCCCAGAAGTTCACGCCCATCACCCACTCCCAATCCTCATACGTGGCCTGATCCATCGGCCCGAAGAGATTGACCCCCGCGTTGTTGCACAGGACGTGAACCTTCCCGAACACCCGCTCCGTCTCGTCGGCGGCCCGGACGAGCCCCTCGCGATCCGTGACATCCACCTTGATCGCATGCACGGTGAGTTGGGGGCGCGCACGGAACCACTCCATCGCCTGCGCCAGGTGATCCTCGCGCCGGTACGTGATCACCGTCTTCATCCCAGCCGCGGCAAACACCTTGGCAATGCCAAGCCCCACTCCGCTCACGCCCCCGGTGATGAACACCGTCTTGCCCGCGACGTCTTTCATGCCCTTCCCCCTCGCAAGGTCGTGCCGTTCAGTACGGCGAGCATGCCACGCACAAACTGCCCGTCGCGACAATCCATCTGAGCGGCGATAGTTCGACGAACCCTCCTGCGCGTACGGTTTACCATCCAGAGCGCGCCGAACGCGCCGCCAGGCGCAAGAGCGCTTGCAGACAGACCCCGGGGAGCCCGCTCGTGTCCCACTCGCCAGATTCCGCGCATGCCGGCCGCCCGCCGTGGGTCATGGTCGCGGCGTGCCTCGTGGCCGTGTACATCGTCTGGGGCACGACCTATCTCGCCATCAAGATCGGCATCGAGGAGATCGGGCCTTTCTTCCTGCTCGCCACGCGTCTGATCGTGGCCGGCGGAATCCTGCTGCTCGTGCTCAAGGTGATGGGCACGCCGCTTCCCACGGCAAAACAGTGGGCGAACTCCGCCTTTCTCGGGACCCTGATGCTGGTCATCGGCATCGGCTGCGTCAGCGTCGCGGAGCAATGGGTGAGCTCCGGGGCGGCGGTGGCGCTCATCAGCATCAATCCGCTGGCGACGGCACTCTGGACGGTTGCGTTCGGCAAGAGGCCGCGCGCGCTCGAATGGCTCGCCATCTTCATCGGTGTGGTGGGGACCGTCGTGATGGTGCTGGGGCAGGACTTCCAGGCGAGCCTCCTGGGAACCGGGATCATCCTGATGGGCGTCTCCAGCTGGACTCTCGGTACCGTGCTCAGCACGCGCCTCGATGTGCCGACCGGCGGAATGGGCTTCGCCGCGGAAATGCTTGCGGCGGGCCTGATCGCCTTGCCGGTCAGCGCCGCGCTGGGTGAGGACTGGAACCTGCCGCAGACGGCCCGTGTGTGGAGCGCCTGGGCCTATCTCGTCGTGTTCGGTTCGTTGATCGCGTTCTCGGCGTACCGGTACCTCGTCGAGCGGGTCTCCCCGACGCTCGCCGCCACGTACGCGTATGTGAACCCGCCCGTCGCGCTTTTCGTCGGCTGGTGGCTCGGCGCGGAGACCTTCGCGGTCAACACGTTCATCGGCCTGCCGATCGTGCTTCTGGCGGTCGCGCTGCATGCCTGGTCGTGGAAGATGTCGACCGCGGCCGCAGCCCGACCCGCCGCAGCGGGGGCTGCAGCCACAACGGCGGCGGAGTAGACGCGAAGCCCGGCCTGGGAGGCGGTGGGCCAGCAGCGCTGCGGCGCGCTGCCTGCGGTTCTCTCCGATTCAGCCGACAGCTACGTCTTATTCGGCTTGTTGACGGCCTCGGCTCGAAGAAAGGTGCCAGTCCGGACCGCCTCCTAGAACGCGAACGACGCTCCCGCGAGCAGCTCGTACTGAAAGAGCGTGTCGCTCCTCACCCGAACCGCGCACACGCCGCCGAAGTCGCCAGATGCGCAGAAGAACGCCGAATCGCTGTTCACGAACGTGAGATATCCGCGCGCTTCGAGCCGCGCGCTGAACCGGTCCGTGATGGGAAGCCGCAAACCTCCGGCGAGGGACACGGAAAAGCGCGTGTCGTCACTGCCGCCGCCGGTCTTGGGATCGATCCGCGTGATCCCGAGGCCACCCGCCATGTATGGAATGACAGGCAACTCCTCGCTCAGCACGAGCGTGCCGCCGAGATGCAGGTACTCCACGTTGAGATCGAAAGGAGCGAGCGGTGAGCCCTCCTCCAGGCTCGTCTCCTGGCGGGAATAGAAAAGCTCGTACGACGAGATGGGATCGATGAGCAGATTCACCGCCACCGCGAAGGAGCCGTGATTCTTCAGATCCGCATCTCCCGCGGGCCCGCCGTTGACGCTCTCGAGGTCGAAGTCGCCGCCCATGCGATAGCCCACGAAAGGCGTGACCTCCCAGCGGAGATAGCGGACCTCGGGATCGGCCTGCCCTTCCGGCGGCATCTGCTGTGCCCGGGCAACAGTCGCGCCCACGGTTCCGACGACAAGAATCATTGCGCCGGCGAGCACGCGCATTTTCGTTCGTTGCATGTTCATGACAGCGGACTATACCTCCCGACTTGTTACGAATCGCACTGCCCTTTGGACGCGCGAAGCGCCCTGTCGCACGTCGATTGCGCCTGGTCGCGCTGTCGCCGAATATCCACATGACCGCCTCCGTTGCGGACGCCCCGGCGGAAACTGCCCCCGACACCCTGTCATTTACGCGGGTCTGGACCGGTCCAGATGGCGTCTCGCGGATCGCGCCAACCACAAGAAAGGCACTCATCATGAATCGCTCGATGCTTCGACGCTCGCTGCTCGTTGCGGTGGCGCTCATCGGTTTCTCCCATGTCGCCTCCGCGTTGGACCTCCAGCTGAAAGGCAAGACCGTGCTGATCACCGGTAGTAGCGCCGGCATCGGCTACGCAACGGCGCAGGCGTTCCTGAAAGAAGGCGCGGACGTGATCATCAACAGCCGCAGCCAGGAGAATCTCGATAAGGCCGCCGCCAGCCTCAAAGCGGCCACTGGCCGCGCGCCGCTGATTTTCGTGGGCGACATGAGCAAGGCCGCGGACACGGACCGTCTCGCCAAGACGTATCCGAACGTGGACATCCTCATCAACAACGTTGCCACGTTCCTGCCGAAGTCGTTCGAGCAGAGCACGGATGCGGAGTGGGAGCAGATCTATCAGACCAACGTCATGTCCGGCGTGCGCCTCTCGCGCGCGTACCTGCCGCGCATGAAGCAGCAGAACTGGGGCCGCATCATCTTCATCTCGAGTGAGAGCGCGCTTCAGATCCCGACGGAGAGCATTCACTACGGCGTGAGCAAGGCCGCGCAGATCGCGGTCGCGCGCGGGATTGCGGAGTCGGTCGCGAAGACCGGGATCACCGTGAACAGCGTCCTGCCCGGCCCGACGCGGGATCCGGCCGATCCGCGCTTTGCGGAGTTTGCGAAGCGCATGGGGAAGAACACCATGGAGGAAGCCGAGGAGGAGTTCATCAACACGCGCCGGCCGACGTCGCTCATCAAGCGCTTCTCGCGGCCGGAAGAGATCGCGTCGATGATCGTCTACGTCGCGAGCCCGCTCGCGTCGGCCACCACCGGCGCGGCCCTGCGGGTGGACGGCGGCGTGGTGAAGAGCGCGTACTGAGGCGACTCGCCCGCTCGGCCGCGCAAGCTCGCTGACTTGCCGGCCCGGCGCGTCGTTCGCTGCGCCGGCGCCGAGGTCGCATCCTCGCGGAGAACGCAACCTTACGGAGATCGCAGCCTCGCCGAGGTCGCAACCCGCCGAGGTGGCGGCAATGGGCCCCGCCTCCGAATCGCGGCGGGTCGGCTAGACTCCCGGCCTGATCAGGAAGGCCGGAATCGACGTGAATTCCTTCGATGCAGACGCCGTCATGCGTGAGGCCATGGCGGCCCACAAAGCCGGGCGTTTTCCCGAAGCCGAAGCGGGCTATCGGCGCGTGCTCGCCGCCAGGCCCGCGCACCCGAAGGCGTTCTACTACCTCGGATTGCTCCACTTCCATCGCGACGAGATCGACGCCGCGATCGAGAACCTGCGCCGCTGCCTCCAGCTCGCGCCAAATCACGGGCACGCGTGGAACACGCTGGGCGGTGTGCTGATTGCCGCGGGTCTACGAGCGGAGGCGACGCAGGCTTACAAGCGCGTCACCGAAGTCGCGCCCGGCATGGGCGAGGGTTGGTACAACCTTGGGATCTGCCTTCGCGATGAAGGGCACTTCGACGAAGCCATCGCGAGCTTTCGCAATTCGATTGCACGGCAGCCCGGGTACGGCAAGTCGTACGAGGCTCTCGGCATGCTCCTCTATCAGCTGGAGCGCTTACCGGAGGCTGCTGAAGTCTATGCGGCCTGGACACGGCAGGACCCGTCGAACCCCATCGCGAAACACATGGCCTCGGCGATGTCCCAGCGAGATGTTCCCGAGCGTGCGGCCGACGAGTACGTGCGCCGGCTATTCGACGACTCGGCGAAGTCCTTCGATGCAGATCTGCAAAGGCTGGACTACCGCGCGCCGGCGCTTGTCGCCACCGAGCTGGAGGAGCACGCGCACGGACGAATCCTCGGCGAAGTGCTGGACGCTGGATGTGGCACCGGGTTGTGCGGGCCGCTTCTCCGGAAGCTCTGCAAGAAGCTTCATGGGGTGGATCTCTCGCCGCAGATGATTGAGCTTGCCCGGAGCCGCGGGTGCTACGACGAGCTCGATGTCGCGGAGCTGTCGACGTTCATGCGGTCGAAGGTGAACGTGCTGGATGCAGTTATCAGCGCGGATACGCTGGTGTACTTCGGGGACCTTGAAGTGCCCTTCAAGGCGGCACGCCAGGCTCTTTCGCCGCGCGGGGGTGTGCTCATTTTCACGCTGGAGTCGTCACGGGACGGCGAGCCGCGCGACTACCGACTTGAGGTGCACGGAAGGTTTACGCACAGCGAGGACTATGTGCGGCGCGCGCTTCAAAGCAGTGGGCTTCGACTCGAGAAACTCACCCTGGAAGTTCTGCGCAAGGAGCGCGGCAGGGAGGTTGAGGGGATGCTGGTGGTTGCTCGCAAACGATAGGAAGAGGCCCTCAATCGCCGGGCGGCTCAGAGAATAAAGAACCAGAAAGAGCGCGGGCGGGAGGCTCAGCCCCTCCCGCTCCGAACCGCCGGCGGCTGAGAGCTTCGGAACTCTGAAGCCGCCCGGCGATTGAGGGCTTCCGTGCTCTGAAGCCGCCCGGCGATTGAGGGCCTTCTTGTCTTTAGAACCTCTGCCCGAACCTGATCCCAAACGTCCGCGGCCGCGCGACAAGCGCATACGGACTCAGCCCGCACGCCGGGTTCCCATCGAACCCGATCACCGCGCACTGCGTAGTCCGGAAATCCGTCGCCCGCTCGTCAAACGCGTTATGGACGAACAGCTCGACGGAGCTCTGCCCGAACTGCACTCCCGCCGAGAAGTTCGCGATGGTGTACGCATCCTGCCGCCCCATCACCGCGCGATCGGCAAGCGTGAGGTCCGAGTAGGCATTGTCCTGATACACCACCGCCGCCTGGACATGCGCTTCCATCGACTGAATCGGAAACGAATACCGCCCGGTCAGATTTGCTTTCGACTTCGCCGACACCGGCAGCCGCGTCCCGGCGGGCGCCAGCGGCGCCGCGCAGTCCGTAATCGGCGCGCCCGACACCGGATCCACGGTTCCGCAGTAGTTCTCAACGAGCTCCGCATCCAGGTACGTGAACCCGCCGTTCAGGTTGAACGCTCCCGTCACCTGCCAGTTGAAATCCGCCTCGATGCCCTTCACGCGCGCATCGTTGGCATTCTTGATCTCGGTGAGACCGCTTTGCCCGAGATACGAAAACTGGATGTCGTCCCAGTCGAGCCGGAAGATCGCGCCGTTGAATCGCAGCCGGTTGTTGGCCCAGCTGGTCTTCCAGCCGATCTCGTAGTTCTTCAGGAAGTCCGCCTTGAAGGGCGGCAGCGTACCGCGACGATTGACCCCACCCGGCCGGAACCCCTCGGAGTAAGTCACGTAGACGAGCCGTGAATCGTCGAAGTTGTACGTGACGTTGAAGCGCGGCGTCGTGCCGTCCTCCTTGATGCCCTTGTCGAGATTCGTGCAGGGCGCGCCTCTGAACTCCACCCAGTTCGCCGGATCCGGATCGCACTGGGCCTCGCCCGAACCGCTGGAGCTCCAGCCGAGCCCATAACCGAAGAATCCTTCGAGCGTGTTGTCGGCCTCGAAATACCGGATTCCGGCGGTGGCGCTCAGCTTATCCGTGATGTCGTAAGTCAGCTCGCCGAATATCGCGTCGTCCCGATCCACGCGCGTCTGCTGGGTGAGCCACAATGTGTCTTCCCAGCCGGTCACTTCGATAGCGCTTTCGATGTTGTCGATCATGTAGCGCTGATGGATCTTGTGCTTCTGCTTCTGCGTGAAGACGCCGATCACACCACGAAGCCGCTTCTCCGGATCCGAAGAAAGACGCAGCTCGTGACTGCTCTTCGTGAAGCGGTCCTGGCCGAGGAAATACTGCGACGGATCCACGGGGTTGCCGGAATCGTCGTACAGCGCCCCATAGCCGTAGTTCACGTCGTAGAAGTACGTGTAGTCCGTGTAGTCGGCGCTCGAATCGATACTGCGGTTGAGATACGCGCCCGCATACACGAGATCGAAGTTGCTGATCCGCCCTTCGACCGTCAACGCCGCCTGCGTCCATTTGTCCCGCGCATACTCCGGCTTGAAGTGAGAGACCTCGAGGTCTCCCGCGCGATCGTCCAGCCCGTACCCGAAGAAGCCGTTCCACTCCTGGTTCTGCCCCATGAAGGCGGGCGTGATCGTCCAGCTATCGTTCAGATCGATCCTCAGCGCCGCGCGCCCGCCGGCCGTGTCCACGTCGTTGTAATCGTCGCGAACCCGATCCGCGTTGCTGATCTCCCCGAAGCTCGGGTACACGCGCGTACCGAGAACGTTGTCGATGAATCCGCCGTCGTGCCGGTCCCAGCCCACTAGCCGGATCGCCATGCGTTCGCTGAGGGGAATGTTCACGAACCCCTCGGCGAGCCACCCCGGATCTCCATGCGCCTGGCCGTTGACGCTGAGGTCATAGCCGGCCTGGAATTCCGTGGGATCCGGCTTGTTCGTGATGATGCGAATCGTGCCCGCCTGCGAGCTCGCGCCATACAGCGTGCCCTGCGGCCCCGCCAGCGCCTCGATTCGAGCGATGTCGTAAACATGAACATCGAGCGCGCCCGTGATCGTCGTGATCGGCTGCTCGTCGAGATAGATGCCGACGCTCGGCAGCGGCCCCGAATGGTTCGAGTTCTCGCCGCTCGCCACGCCGCGCATGTACACGCTGGTCTGCCCCGGCCCGAGCGATTGATAGGCCACGCTCGGCAGGAACTTCGCGAAATCCGTGAACTCCTGGACCTGAAGGTTCTCCAGCCTTTCGGTGCCCAGCGCGGTGATGCTCAGCGGAACCTTCTGCAGGTTCTCCTCGCGCTTCTGCGCAGTCACCACGACTTCCGCGAGCGAGCCCTCATCGCTCTGCGACCAGGCCGGCATGGCCATCAGCACGGTCGTGGCGAGCGGAGCTTTCTTCAGGATCTCGCGTGTCCGGCTCTTCGCCTCCTCGCGTGCGATCTTCCGGCGTCTGCTTCTTGTCATCTGCAGGCCCTCCCCGTTTTCCTTGTGTCTTTTCCGCTATTGCATCGGATACGTCTCGAGCGCCGGCCCCAGCGCCTGTTTCAGGGGGCCGAGCCATTCTTCGTAGTTGCGCCAGTGATCGACACCATCCCGATAGATGGGCGTGCGCACCTGCTCCGAGCTCGCCGTGCGTACCGCGCGCTCGTTTTCGTGGAACCGCAGGCACTTCTCCTCGAAGGAGAGCCCGCAGTACTCAAGCAACCGCCGCACTTCGCCCTCGGTGTCCTCGATCATTCTTTCGTAATACACGCGATGGATCCGGCCGGGCAGCACTTCGTCGAAGTGGCTCATCAGCTCGAAATAATCGCGGTAGTACCGGCCGATGTCTTCCAGCGAGTACGTGAAATGCTGGCCGCGGGCGAAATGCTGCTTGAAACCCGAAAAGCAGCAGCCGAGCGGATGCCGTCTGGCGTCGATGATCCTGGCGTTCGGTAATGCGAGATGGATGAGCCCGATGTGGGCGAAGTTGTTCGGCATCTTGTCGATGAAGAATGGCGTACCGAGTTTGCGCTGTATACGTGTCTGCGACAGATACTGCTCACCCAATGCCTGAAATTCCTTCATCCCAAGCGTCGCGAGCACCTCGGGATACTTCGAGGTCTGGCTCCTGAGCTTGCGCCCGCCGAGCGCGCGGGCGATCCCGATGATGTCGGGCAGCTCCATCGTGCCTTCCACCTGCGAATGGCTGGAGAGAATCTGCTCCACCAGCGTCGACCCCGCGCGCGGCAACCCTACTACGAAGATGGGGTCGGGTGCCGCTGTGCCATATCCGACACGCTCCGCGAAGAATTCGCGCGTCAGCAGCGCGCGCGAACGACGGACGTGCTCGGTGTTCTCCTCTGCGCTGTACTCGATGCCCTTGCGACGGAGCGCGTTCCCGCGGCTGTAATGCTCGAAGGATTCGGCGAAACGCCGCTCGTCCTCCAACGCCTTGCCCAGCGCAAAGTCGAAGTGGAAACGGTCGGTGTCGCTCAGATCGTTGCGAGCGAGCTGGGCGCGCATCGCCTCGACCTCCTGCGCCGTGAAGCGGAAGGTCTTGAGGTTGGCCAGACTCCAGTACGACTCGCCGAGCCCCGGCGCGAGCTCGATGGATTTGCGATACGCATCGATGCTCTCGCGAGTGCGGCCGGCGGTCTTCAGCGCGTGGCCGTAGCTCATCCACACCTTCGGCTGATGTGGAAACTCGGCAAGCACCTCCGCGAATACGTCAATGGCCCGTTCCTGCTCGCCCATTCGGCTCAGCACTGCCGCCTTGAGGCTGCGATACCCCGGATTGCGGGGATCCGCCGCCAGCGCGCGTTCGACTTCGGCCAGCGCGCCCTCCACCTTCTGCTGCCGGAGCAGCACCAGCGCCAGGTTGTGTCTCGCGGGAACGAATCCCGGCGCGAGCTCAAGGCAGCGGGTCAGCAGCGTCTCCGCATCCCCGTAGCGACCGAGGCGGGCCGCTACTTCCGCGAGCATGCGAATGGCGGCAACGTCCGTCGGATGACGCCTGAGATGCTCCCTGAGCAGCGCCTCTGCCGGCGCGATCCGGCCTTCGCAAAGATGAGCCCCTGCGGCGATCAGCCGGGGATCGTTCGTGGAATAACGAATGCTCTGGGCGTAGGCCTGATCCGCACCGGCCTGGTCGCCCGCCGCGGTGAGTTGATCTCCAATGCCGCGCCACGCCGTAGCCAGCAGCCAGAGTGCGTGCGGCTGGTTGGGAATGACTTTGAGGATCTCGTGCGCCTGCTCGACTGCCGCAGCAGGCTGGCGCTCGAGCAATCGCGCGGCATGAGCCAGAGCCACTTCGAGAGTCCCTCGCGGCTCCGGCTCGGCGCTCATTTCGCGTCCGCTCCGGAGGAAGTGGCGCGAGGTTCCGCAGGACTCGCGCTCGCCGCGCGGCCCGGAATGGGCATGATGACGCCGCCCTTCATCACCGCCGCCACCGTTCGCAGGGTTTCTATGTCAGCGAGCGGATCGCCTTCCACCGCGATCATGTCCGCCCACTTGCCCGCGGAAATCGAGCCGATTTCGCTCTCGCGCCCAAGCACGCGGGCGGCTTCGAGCGTCGCCGCGCGGATCGCCTGCATCGGCGTGAGGCCGTACTTCACCATGTACGCAAACTGCCGGGCGTTCTGGCCGTGCGGGTAAACGCCGGCATCAGAGCCAAACGCGACGCGCACACCGGCTTTCACCGCCTTCGCGAACGCCTGCCGCTGGATCTCCGTGGTTTCCCGGTTCTTGCGAAGGTAGTTCTCGGGCCAGCCTTCGCGGCGACCGACTTCGTCGATGTAATCGCCGTTGAAGATATCCGCGACGAGCCAGGTCCCGTGCTTCTTCATGAGCGCGATGCCTTCGTCGTCGAGGTACGAGCCGTGCTCGACGGTGCGCACGCCGGCGCGAACGGCGCGCTTGATGCCTTCCGCTCCGTGCGCATGCGCCGCGACGTAAGTCCCGGCGTTCGCCGCCTCCTCGACTGCCGCGCGGATCTCCGCTTCCGAGTACTCCGGCGCCGACGGCGTCGTGCCTGAAGTAAGCACCGCGCCCGTGGCGATCACTTTGATGAAATCCGCGCCGCCAGCCAGCAGCTCACGGACACGCTGCCGAACCTCGTCCGCGGAGTTGGCGATGCCTCGGCGAAACTCCGGAGGCAGCACGACATCGGGCGCGAGCCCGACGATATCGCCGCCGCCCTGGCTCACCGTGATGTACGTGCCCGCGACGAACATGCGCGGCCCATCGACAAGACCGCTCGCAATGGCATCTCTCAGTGCCACGTCCACGAAAGCGCGATACGTGCCAACGTCGCGCACCGTCGTGAAGCCCGCCGCGAGCGTCGCGCGCGCAGCTCCCGCGCCGATGAGCGCATCGCGCGCTCCCGAGCTCAGAAGAGGCGCCGCGATGTTGCTGGAGGTGATGTCCCCGACGAGATGCGTGTGAAGATCGATGAGCCCGGGCAGAACGGTGTAGCGGGACCAGTCGACGACGCGCGCGCCCGCAGGAATCTGCGCGGCCGACGCGGCCCCCACCGCGCTCACCTTGCCGTCATCGATTCGGACCACCTGGTCGCCGAGCACCCGGCCGTTCTCGACGTCGACCACCCGGCCGGCCCGCACGATCATCGTTTCAGCGAAAACGTTGCAAGACATGAGCGTCATCACCGCCGCGACCGCAAGCGCGAGCCCCCAGCCGGCGACGTTCGAATGCATTGCCCGCCTTTGCCGCAAACTTCCCCGCGCCGATGAAAGACCGCCGCCATCAGCTTGTCAATTGGAATATCGGTCGGAGGAGCGACTCAAGCTACGACACGAGGCGGCTTTCGTTTTTGCAGCCCAGTCGCGGGTCACTAGAATGCGGCGTTGTGATGACTGCGAACAGCGATCTCAAGCGAGGCCGTCGCCTCGCGCGCCATCCCATTCTGAAAAGTCTGAGAAGAGGTGCTGCCGCCGGGCTAGCAGCCTTGCTCTCTTCGGTTGCGCTCGCCAACAGCACACCCCCGTCGGACCTTCGCGAAGTCACAGTGGATGCGTCGAAGGTCACTGGCAAGCTCCGCTCGCTCCAGGGCGTGAACGGCGCTCCCGCTCCCGGCTTCCACAAGCCGATACGGTTCACGTTCGGCGGCTGGAACGTGCCCGAGGAATACGACGCCACCCCCGGCTACAAGGCTGCGCGTATCGACCTCATCCGCACCCACGACGCATACGGCCCCGGGGACGTGGATGCGAGCTTTCCGGATGCGCCGGGCGCGCTCATCGACGGTCACCGCACACGGCTCAGCATCTTCCCGAATCCCCACGCGGATCCGAAGGATCCCAAAAGCTACAACTTCGGACCGACGGATCGCCTGATCGAATCCATCAAGGGCGTCGGCGCTGAAGTGATCTTCCGCATCGGCCGCAGCGAAGGCTCCAACGTCGATCCGCCGAAGGACTTCGATCGCTACGCCGAAGTGGTGAAGCACATCGTGCTCCACTACAACAAAGGCTGGGCGAACGGTTTCCGGTACAACATCCGCTACTGGGAAGTGTGGAACGAGCCCGATCTCGGCCGCCTCTTCTGGGGCGGCGATGCCCCGCAGTTCTTCCAGCTCTACGAGAAGATCGCCCGCGCGGTGAAGAAGGCGGACCGACGCGCGCTCGTCGGCGGCCCCGCGATCTCGCGCCCCAACGATGCGAACAATCCCTGGCTGGACGATTTCCTGCGATTCGTGAAGGCGCGCAAGCTGCCGCTCGATTTCTATTCGTGGCACTGGTACGCGACGGATTCGAACGACCCGCTGGACGTCATCCGCATCTCGCACGACCTGCGCGCGCGGCTGGATCGCCACGGTTTCAGGAAAACGCTGAGCATGCTGAACGAGTGGAACTACGGCCTCATCGATCCGCCGCCACCGGACCTGCAGCGTGCCGGCTTCCTGACCTCCGCGCTCATCTACATGCAGGACTCGCCGATCGACATCTCCGCCATCTATCGCGCGGACAACGTCTTCGGCCCGAAAGGCACCACGCCTCTCAAGACGGGCCACGCACTCATCGCGCTGGGCCGGATGAAAGACACTCCGCAGAAACTCGCCGTCACCGGCGCCGACGACAAGGGTTTCGCCGTTCAGGCCGCCCGCACACGCGATGGCGATACGCTCCAGGTCCTGATCAGCAACTACGAGATTCCCGCGGAATCCCTCGGCCCCCGCAAAGGCCCGAACAGACTCACGGTCGGCGACGAGTTTTCCGTCGATCTGCTTGAGCGCCGCCAGTTCACGTACTCGAACAACGGCGGTTACCGGCTCGCAATCGATAATCTCCCCACGGGGCGGTCGTACACGATCGAACGCTATCGGATCGGTGCGCACCACGACCTGTCGCTTGTCGATACCTCGATAGGGACAGGCCCGACTATTCACTTGTATGCAGCGCTGCCGCCGCCGGGCATCGAGCTCGTCGTCCTGAAGAAACGCTGAGCCTGCGGTGCGGGGCGGCGCGGCTCTCCGCGGGGCCTCCAGCTCATCGTGACCGGCGCTCGTGACGCCGCAGTCGCACCTTTCGGTGCTAGCCGTATGCGCCTGTCGCGGCTATAGTTTTCGCCCCCCGACCCGCGCAGATTCCTGCATCTGCGGGTCGCGCCACCGGAGCCTGTGATCGATGTTGAATCTATTTCGCGCGCACGCACGACCGCTGCGCATTCCGGTCGTGGCGTTGCTTTCGTTCTCGCTGCTCGCAGCGTGCGGCAAAGAGGAAGCGCCGCCCGCCATGCCGCCCATCGAGGTCGGCTCGATCGAAGTGCAACCCCGCCCGCTCGCACTCGCGCTCGAGCATCCCGCGCAGCTGCGCGGCGTTCGCGAAGTGGAGGTCCGGGCCCGCGTCTCCGGCATCCTGCTGAAGCGGATGTATCAGGAAGGGTCCCGGGTGAAGGAAGGCGCCCTGCTGTTCAAGATCGATCCCGCGCCATTCCAGGCGCAGGTGGCACGCGCGCGGGCGGAGCTCGGCGTGCAGCAGGCGAACCTGGAGCAGGCGCAGCGCGAGAGGGATCGCATCATTCAGGTGTATGAACAGAAGCTCGTCAGCAGTCGCGAGCGGGACGCGGCGGTCGCCGCATACGAAACGGCGCGTGCCTCGGTTGAAGCCGCGCGAGCCGCACTGAAGTCCGCCGAGCTCGATCTCTCGTACACGGATGTGCGTGCACCGATTTCGGGCCTCACGAGCCGCGAAGTGCGATCCGAGGGGAGCCTCGTGACGGCCGGCGCGGATTCGAGCCTGCTCACGTACATCGTCCAGAACGATCAGCTGTACGTTCAGTTCGCGATGCCCGAGAGCGAAGCCACGACCCTTCGGGCCGCGACGCTCGCCAAGAATGCGCAGGTCACCGTGGACGTGCTCGATACTTCCGGCAGGGTGCTCGCGCAGGGCGCGCAGATCGAGTTCATTTCGCCCGCCGTCGGCAATCAGACCGGTACGGTTGAAGTGCGCGCGCTGCTTTCCAACGCCGGAGCCACGCTTCTTCCGGGCCAGGTCGTGCGCGCGCGCGTGAATGGCGTGTCGCTCGACGGCTCGCTCGTCATTCCGAAGCGCGCGGTCATGCACGGCGTGCAGGGATCGTTCGTGTGGCTCATCGGCGAGGGCGACAAGGTCGAGTTCCGCCCGGTGAAGCTCGGCGCGAGCGCCGAGAACAACGTCATCGTCGCGGACGGCCTCAAGGCCGGCGAGCGCATCGTCGTCGACGGCATCATGAAAGTGCAGCCGGGCGCCGCAGTAAAAGGTGTGCCGCTCGCGGCGGACGGCTCGCCGCCGGCTCCCCAGCCCTCGACTGCCCCGCAGGAAAAGGCACAGTCGTGATCTCGAATTTCTTCATCGACCGGCCATTGTTCGCGATGGTCGTGTCGGCCTTCATCGTGATTGCCGGGCTCGCGGGTTTCCGCGCGCTGCCCGTGTCGATGTATCCGGACATTGCGCCGCCCTCCATCGCGGTGACGACGGCGTATCCGGGAGCGAGCGCGGACGTCATCGCCGAGACGGTGGCGACTCCGCTTGAGCAGGCCCTCAACGGTGTCGAAGGCATGCTCTACATGCGCTCGGGCAGTTCCTCGAGCGGCAACCTGGAGCTAGTGATCACCTTCGCGGTGGGCACGGACCCGGACCTCTCGGTCATCAACGTGCAGAACCGAGTGCAGACGGCGCTTCCGCTGCTGCCTGAGGAAGTGAGACGCCAGGGCGTCACGGTTGCGAAGAGCCTTCCGAGCTTTCTTCAGGTCATCACCGTCGATGCGCCGGATGGGCGGTACGACCCGCTGTTCGTCTCGAACTACGCGGCGATCAACGTCATCGACGAGCTCCGCCGTATTCCGGGCGTCGGGAACATCCAGATCTTCGGTGCCCGCGACTACTCCATTCGCATCTGGCTGAAGCCGGATCGGCTGTCGGAGCTCGGGCTCACGCCTTCCGACGTCGCGGCCGCCGTGCGCGAGCAGAACACGCAGGCCGCCGCGGGCCGCCTGGGCGATGAGCCCATGGTCGAGCACGTGGACATGACGCTCAGCGTAACCACGCAGGGACGTCTCTCCGACCCGGAGGAGTTCGAGCGCATCATCCTCAAGACCGGGCCCCAGGGTGAGATCGTTCGGCTGCGGGACGTGGCGCGCGTCGAGCTAGGGGCACGCGACTATTCGTTCAGCATCACGCGCAAGGGCCGCCACACCGTCGGCGCGGCGATCCAGCTCGCGCCGCGCGCGAATGCGCTGGACGTTGCCGAGCGCGTGCAGACGCGCATGGAAGAGCTCGGAAAGAACTTTCCGGCCGGCATGGAGTGGGCCATCCCGTACGACACGAGCAAGTACGTTCGCGTCTCGATCGAGGAGGTCGCGAAGACGCTCGTCGAGGCGATGATCCTCGTGTTCCTCGTCGTGTGGCTGTTCCTCTACAACCTGCGCGCCACGATCATCCCGACGATGGCCGTACCCGTGTCGCTCGTCGGCACGTTCGCCGGCATGTACATGCTCGGCTTTTCGATCAATTCGCTGACGCTCTTCGGCATGGTGCTGTCCATCGGCATCGTGGTGGACGACGCGATCGTCGTGCTTGAGAACGTCGAGCGACACATGCGCGCGGAACACGTGGACCCGGCGGAAGCCACGCGTCGTGCGATGAGGGAAGTGAGCCGGCCGGTCATCGCGATCGTGCTGGTGCTGAACGCGGTGTTCCTGCCAGTTGCGTTCCTGGGCGGGCTCGTCGGCGAGATGTATCGCCAGTTCGCCATCACCATCGCCGTGTCGGTCACTATTTCCGGCTTCGTGGCGCTGACGCTCACGCCCGCCATGTGCGCGTTGATGCTGAAAGCGGGCGGCGAAGAGCCGCACGGCATCCTGGAGAAGTTCGACCGCGGGTTCGCGCGCTTCACTGACCGGTATCTGGGCGGCGTGAAGTGGGTGCTCCGGCACGGCTACATTTCCGCCGGACTCATCGTCGTGATGATCGCGGGCATCTACATGCTCCAGCGTGTGACGCCCACCGCACTGGCGCCGGATGAAGATCAGGGCTACGTCATCGCGATCGCAGCTCTTCCGCCGGCTGCATCCCTGCAGCGTACGGATGCCGTGCTGAAGCAGCTGGACCAGATCACGTTCAGCCATCCCGCATACGAGGACAACTTCACCGTCAGCGGCCTGGACGTAACGAGCAATGCCCAGCGCAGCAACGCGGGCGTCAGCTTCATCATCCTGAAGGACTGGTCGGAGCGTAAGGATCCGGCGCTCTCCGCGGAGCAGACTTCGCAGGCGCTCACTGGTGCGGGGTTCGGCATCAAGGACGGGTTCATCTTCTCGCTGGCGCCGCCCGCGATCGAAGGCATCTCGAACACGGGCGGATTCGAGGGATTCATCCAGGCCCGCACGGGCAACGACTACGCGGCGCTGGACGCGGCGACCCAGAAGTTCATCGCGGAAGCGGCGAAGCGGCCGGAGCTCGCGGGGGTGAACACGCCGTACTCGTCAGGCGTGCCGCGCGTGAAGCTCGAAGTGGATCGCGAGAAGGCGAAGCTGCTCGGCGTGAGCATGGACGACGTGAACATCACGCTCCAGAGCACGTTCGGCGCGTTCTACGTGAACGACTTCAACCGGCAGGGGCGCGTGTATCGCGTGCAGCTGCAGTCGGAGGGGCAGTTCCGTGCGCATCCGGAGGATCTTCGCGACGTGTTCGTGAAGTCCGGCAACGGGGATATGGTGCCGCTCACCGCGATCGCGCGGGTGGTGGAGACCACCGGGCCGGACGTGATCGAGCGCTTCAACCTGTTCCCGTCGGCACGACTCTTCGGTTCGCCGGCGCCGGGATACAGCTCGGGACAGGCGCTCGCCGCGATGGAGGAAGTGGCGGCGCAGGCGTTGCCGGATGGCTACTCCATCGCGTGGGGCGGTCAGTCGTATCAGGAGAAGACCAGCACGCAGAACACCGCCGGCATTTTCGGCCTCGCGGTGTTGATGGTGTTCCTGATTCTCGCCGCGCAGTACGAGCGCATCACGCTGCCGTTCGCGGTGATTCTCGCCGTGCCCTTCGCGGTGTTCGGTGCGTATCTCGCGGTGTGGCTGCGCGGGCTCTATGACGATCTGTATCTGCAGATCGGCCTGGTCACGCTCGTCGGCCTTGCGGCGAAGAACGCCATCCTGATCGTCGAGTTCGCGGCCCACATCCATCGCGAAGGCGGGAAGACGCTGTACGAAGCGGCCGTCGAAGCCGCGCATCTGCGCTTCCGCCCGATCGTGATGACCTCGCTGGCGTTCATTCTGGGCGTGCTGCCGTTGGCCGTGAGCACGGGTGCGGGCGCCGCGAGCCGTCATTCCATCGGAACGGGCGTCATCGGCGGGATGCTCGCCGCCACGTTCCTCGCCGTGCTCTTCATTCCGCTCTTCTTCGTGTGGACGTCGACGGCGGGTGAGAAAGTGCGCGAATGGCGCGCGCGCCGGCAGTCGACTCGCACGCCCTCGAAGGCGTAACTCCTCGCTGGCTCGGCCCCATCACGGCGGGGCCGGGCCGCCGCGCAGCTGCCTTGCCCGCTCGGCCGCCCTGCCCGCGCTGCTACCTGTCGCTCAGATGTTTGGAGTCAGCGTTTGGGGCGGAAGGCGAGGATGACGTTGCCGGGCGTCTGGCCGCCGATCAGGGCGTAACCTGAATTGACGAACAGGTAGCCGTTCGTCGCGACGATGGAGGCGTTGTCGATGGAGCCGCCCTTGCCGGGCACCCCGTTCACCGTCTCGTACGATCGAGCGGTGTCGTACTCCAAGAGCACGTCGCCGGTCTGGGCGTCGAACGCGCGCAGATAGCCATCCACGCTGCCCTGGAACACCGCCCCGTCGATCACCGTCGGCGCGCCGGAAAAGCCGATGGCGCGATCGCAGCCCGTCACCCGGGACGGCCGGTCGCCCGAGCAATCCGGCTTCGATTCGTACGACCACAGCACTTCGCCCGTATCCACCTTCACGCCGTGGATCCCGGGCACCTGGTTCGGATCCTTGCCATCGCGCCCCGGGAAGAAGTGAATCGGCGCGAATACCCGCTCGCCGTCGAACGCGATGCCCCAGTGGATCCCGCCGAGCGGGGAGCCGGTGCCGAAGTCGCGCCGCCAGAGCAGCTTGCCGCGCGCGTCCGGGTCGAGCGCCCAGAGCGTGCCGGACTTCTGGCCCGCGAGCAGGATGTCCTTCCCATCCGAACCCGTCGCAAGGATCGTCGACGCGCCGAAATCCACGTCGAGCATCCGGCTTTCCTTCGGGCAGTTGAGGCCATCGGGCCGGAAGAGGCAGCCGGTGAGGAAGATGTCGTTGTCGGTGGCCTGGAAGCTCCAGCGGATGCGCCCGTCCTTGAGATCGATGGCGACGATCGCGTCGGTCGTCTTCTCGGCCGGCTCCGAAGTCGCCTCGCCCGTGCCGACGTACAGCACGCCGCGCTTCTCGTCGATGGACGGCGAATTCCAGATCGGCGCGCCGGAGGGGCCCCAGATCATCTTGCCGTCGCCGCGATCCCGTACGGGTTTCGCGTCTTCCATCATGTGCGTGACCCAGACTTTGCGGCCGTTCAGCGATTGGAGCGCGAAGACGGCGCCGTGGGTCTTGCAGCACTCGTGATCTTCGTTCGCCCCTACGTTGATCTCGGACGCGGAAAGCGGCACGTACACGCGTGCGCCATGGATCACTGGTGTGCCGGTCGTATTGGACAGGCCCCACATCCCCACGCGCGTGCGCCACATGAACTCACCCGTGGCGGCGTCAACCATGTGCACTTGAGCGGCGACGTCCGCGAAGACGAGCACTTTTCGGCCGCCGGGCAGCGAGCCGTATCCCACGCCGGTGCGCAACGGCAGGTCCGTGCGATACACCCATTTCAGGCACGGCTGCTCGCGGGAGACGTCGAGCGCGACCATCGTGGGGGATTCGGCGAGGGGGATGAACAGCGTCGAGCCCACTACCGCGGGCTGCGCACGTACGGTTGTAGCGCGTGGCACGGCCAGGGCCCATGCGAGCTCGAGGTTCTTTACCTCGTCCCTCGTGAAGCCGGCCTGCTCGCTCGTGAGATTGCGGGTGTTGCGCTTGTCGAAGCCGAACGTCGCGACGGTGGCCGGCATGCGCAGGCTGATGAGGCGGCGGTTCGGGGCGCACATCATCTTGTCGATCCACTCGTCGTCGGCGACGGCACGGCCGACGAGGAAGTCGATGACGGAAGCGCGATCCACGGATGAGAGCATCGCGCCCTGGGCGGCCATCTTTCCGTCGGTGAGGGCGTAGTGGAGCTGGCCGTAGCGCATCGCCTTGAGGGCGGTGAGCGAGGGTGCGCGCGTGAGATTTGGCTGGTCGGCCGGGACCTCCTGCGGCTGGTTTGCGGGCGCGTCTTGTGGCTGGTTTGCGGGGGCGTCTTGTGGCTGGTCGTGACAGGCGGCGCAGGCTTTGTCGTAGACCGCCTTGCCGGGATGGGCGGGCGGTGGCGCTGGGCTTGCGACGGCTGGATCTGCTGACGAGCCGGGGACGCCCGAGGCTGGCGTTGGCGCGGAGCCTGCAGCGGTTGCTGGCGCGGAGGTCTGCAAGGCGGCGGCGCCCGCGGCGGTAGATGCAGCCGCGCCAGCGGGAGAGCCGGCGGCGGCACCGGCAGCGCCGGTCGACGCGCCGGTGGCGGTCGAAGCTACCTGGTTCTCAGGTGCGCCGGGCGGCGCCGGCTGCTGCGAGGTCGTCTGCACGCAGCTCGCCAGAAAGAGGGCCAGCAGCACTGAACAGCGGCGCACGCCGCGAATCCGAACGGGCTCGAGCACCAGACCCCCGTAGCTTTGGTGACGACGCCGGAAGTGTGCGCACCACGCCGGCTGATGCAAGCGCACCCGGTCACCCATCCGGGAAATGGGCGCGGAAGGTTCCCCGCTGGCTCCCTGCGCGCTGGAGCGCGCCGATGGCAGGAGCCCTCAATCGCCGGCCGGCAACAGCCGAGGCGGCGGGGTCAGCCCTGGCCGCGCTGGAATTTCACGAGTCGACGGCGATCGCGTTTGTCGGGACGCGTGTCGGGGCGGGGGCGACTGAGCTCAGCGAGGCGCTGGGCTTCGCGCACCTTTGCGCGCCGCTCGGCGCTCTCGGGGCGCTCGGCATAGTGCTTCTGCGCCTCAGGCGCGGGCCCACGCCTCTCCGGCAGCCCCAACACGTCGAACTCGGCGACCACGCCGTTCACCATCAGGCTCACACGGTCGCCCACTCGCACGTTGTGCGCGGGCTTCACGCGATCCCCGTTCACGTGAACCTTCCCGCCGCTCACCGCCTGCGTGGCGAGCGATCGCGTCTTGAAGAAGCGCGCACACCACAACCATTTGTCCACGCGGTGGCGTTCGGAAGGAGCGTCGTCGTCTTTCATGTGAGCTGAGCTAACCGGAGAACTCTGCGCGCCAGCATACCGGAGGAGCCAGCTTCGGCCACGACTCGCGCTTCAGTCGCGACGATGACCCGGGACGATGCCGCCCGGTCCTTCGACACGAATCCACGTCGCACGCCGGCCTCGAATCCAGCACTGGAGCTGTGAAGCGACACATCGCGGCCCGACACCCGAGGGTGCGATAGTTCGCTCCCCTCTTCCCTCCACTCGAGCCCAGCCCCCATGAAGATTGCCGTTCTGTTCGGCGGAACCAGCGAGGAACGCGACGTTTCGATTGCCAGCGCCGCACAGATCCTGCCCGCCCTCCGCGCCCTCGGCCACGAGGTGTTCGCGGTGGACTCTGCCAGGGGCCGGCTCCCCGCCCCGGATGAACAGCGGCTGCTGGCGGCCAACGTCGCGCCCGAGCCGCCGTCATCCACGGACATCCAGAACGTCCGGGGCAAGGCGGTCACGCTCTCACCCGCAGCGTTCAACATCCAGGACGTCGACGTGGTGTTCCTCGCGCTTCACGGCGGCGCCGGCGAAGACGGCCGCATCCAGTCGATGCTGGACCTCGCCGGACTTGCGTACACAGGCAGCAATCACATCGCGAGCGCCGCCGCGATGGACAAGGACATGTCCAAGCGCCTCTTCCGCTCCGTCGGCGTGCCCACAGCGAACTGGCTGATGGCGACGGCCACGAATCAGGTGAAGGCCGACGAGGTGACCAAAACCCTCAGCTGGCCTGTCGTGGTGAAGCCGAACAAGCAGGGCTCAACCGTCGGTCTCACGGTCGTACGCGAGCCGGCGCAGCTAGCGCGCGCCATCGAGCGCGCCAAGGAGTTCGACGACGAAGTGATGGTCGAGCAGTTCATCCCCGGCCGTGAGTTCACCGTCGGCATCCTCGAAGGCAAGGCGCTGCCGGTCGGCGAGATCGTCGCGCCGGGTGAAGTGTTCGATTACCAGTCGAAGTACCAGGCCGGCGGCGCACGCGAAGTGTTTCCGGCGGATATTCCCGCGCCCGAGGCACAGGTGATGCAGCGCTACGCCGTGCTCGCGCACAACGTGCTGAAACTCGGCGTCTACAGTCGCGTCGACTTCCGGCGGGATTCGTCGGGCAACGTGTGGGCGCTCGAAGCCAACTCACTTCCCGGGATGACGGCCACCAGCCTGCTCCCACAGGCCGCGAAAGCGGCGGGCATTTCTTTCCCGGACCTGCTGGAAAGAATCTGCCGGGGTGCTATCCGCCACCGCGGCCCGAAGGGCTGACAGAACCTCGGGGGAAATCCCCGGGGCGCGGGTGCCTGGCACCGATCCCCGGACCGGATTTTTCGACGGCCCCCGCTTCGGGTACGCGGGGGCGCCGGGAGCCTTGACCTGTGTCATGTCGTGAATCTCAGCAGCTGTTGCAGGGATAGATGTATCGGCGCGGCTGGATCAAAGCGGTGTCCGCCGCAACCTTCGCCCAGTACGCGTCGTTCTTTTCGACTCCGGCACTGGCCTTCTTTTCGATGCCGCGCGCTCCCGGGTCGACCCACTGTGAAGCGTCGACCGGCGTAGCACCGCGTCCGAGTAGCTCCAGAACCGCTCTTATTGTCGAAGCTGTGCGGGTGTTCATGGTGGTCCTCCTGATTGGCGGAGGGCAGTGTGCTCTCGTCTCCATGCCCACGTTTCGCAGCGTTCTTAAGCATCGTTCAGCTGCGCTGAACGCACGTCTCCCTTCGGGGAGAGCAGCTTCTCTCCCCAGTGTTTCGAAGGATTATTGAGGACAGCGGGCGGTCATTTTCCGACACGCCGCGCGGACCGGAATGTGCCGCTTTCCTTGCCGTCGCCAACCTGGCGAGCGTTCGGAAAACGGCCGTCCGGGTAATAGCGAAGCGAAATTGCACGGCCGGCTGCGTCCACGTCGAAGGACACTTCGTCGTCGCCCCAGCCCAGATAGAAATCGCGCTCGCTGAGCGGAAGGAAGAACGCGCCCTCGCCGCCATTCGACGCGATGAGCAGGAGATCGCCGTTTCTCACGACGTCGAAGTAGTTGCCCGGCTTCTCTTCGTACCGTCCGACGTACGAGTCGAGCACTTGGTGATCTACGACGACCGTCTTGCGCGGCGCCGGCGCCGCAGGGGCTGGCTTCAGCGGCCTGCCGGTCAGAAGGTGATACGCGATGTCGATCGGCTGATCGTCCGTTCGCGCGTTTGCGAGCGCGACGACGCCGGTGCGTGCGGAGAGATTGAACGCAACGCCCGAGCGGTAGCCCGACTTGCCGCCATCGTGCAGATACACCCACTCGTCGCCCACTCTGCGAGACGCCCAGCCCAGCAGCACAGGCTGCTTGCTGCCGGGAGGCACGCGCGGTGTGAGCTGATAATCCATCGCCTGCTTCAGTGGCGTGCCGCTCTCGTAGCCCATGTAGGCGCCGACGAATCGAAGCAGATCGTTGGCTGTGGAGCGCAGGGAGCCCGACGCGGGCATCGCGTTCATTTCCCATACGTGCTCGGGCTGCAGGTAGATGTTGTGACCGGGAGCGAGGCGCGCCGTCTGATCCGCCGTGAGTGTGATCGATGTGCTCTTGAGGCCGAGCGGATCGAGCACTCGCTGCTTCAGAAGCGCCTCGTATTCCATCCCCGCGCGGCGCCCGAGCAATCGGCCCATGAGCGAGACGGCAAGGTTCGAGTATTCGAATTTTTCGCCCGGTTCGCGCGGAAGCCTGAACGTCGAAACGAATCGGTAGAGATCGTCGACGGAATACGCCTCGAGGGGATTCGGCTCGCCGTGCGGGTCGAAATTCTTTGGCATCGACGGAAGGCCGGAGGTATGGGTCGCGAGATGGTGGAGCGTGATTTGGCGCGCATCGGCGGCGCCGCTCGTCGCCAGCCTCACGCCCGGCGGCAGGTATTTCTCGGCGGGGTCATCCAGCTTCACTTCGCCGCGCACGGCCATGTCGGCGAGCAGCAGCGAGGTGAACGTTTTGGTGATCGAGCCGATCTGGAAAACCGTGTCGCCGTCGAGCGGCCGCCCGTCCTTCGCGTCGCTCCTGCCGTACACCACGACGCGCTGACCCGCGGGCTCGATCACGCCGATCACGATTCCCACGCCGTTGTGCTTCATGCGCTCGGCAAGGAGCGCAGCGATCTGTTCGTTCGAGGGGATCGTCCACGAAGGATCGGCCGATGCTCGCGGAGCTGCTGGTGATGCGGGCGCATGTGCTGGTGCCGAGGACGGTGCTGATGCCGCGGACGGCGCTGGTGCCGCGGATGGCGCTGGTGCCGCGGATGGCGCTGGTGCCGCGGATGGCGCTGATGCCGCGGACGGCGCTGGTGCCGAGGACGATGCTGATGCCGCGGACGGCGCTGGTTCCGCGGACGGCGCTGATGCCGCGGATGGTGCTGATGCCGCGGATGGCGCTGGTGCCGCGGACGGCGCTGGTGCCGCGGATGGCGCTGGTGCCGCGGATGGCGCTGGTGCCGCGGATGGCGCTGGTGCAGGGGTCTGCGCGGCGACAGCGCCCGCAAGAATTGCAGCCACAAGCCCGGCTGCAACGAGCGAACTCCTGCGCATCACGGATCGAATCACGGCCGTCTCTCCCTGTTCGTGTTCGTACCTCCTGAAGAGGCACGAGCACGGCCGCAGGGATGCAGCGCCAGCCCGAATGATGCTAGCCCGCCGGCTCGATCCTCAAACCAGCCCGATGACGCTAGCCCGCCGGCTCGATCCTCAAAATCGCGCCCTGCGGCTCGTCCGTGGCCACATAGAGCAGCCCATCCGGCCCCTGCTTCACATCACGAATGCGCTGGTGAAGGTCGATGAGCAGCGACTCGCGGCGCAGCTCCTCGAGGTTGTCATTGAAGAGCACGCGATCGAGACGCCCGGTTCCCGGCACTTCGCCGTAACGCAGCCCGCCCACGAACAGATCGCCCTTCCACTTCGGAAACTTGTCTCCCGTGTAGAAGGTGAGCCCGGAAACGGAGATCGCGGGCATCCAGAAAATCACAGGAGGCTCGAATCCCTGGTGCGTCGGCTCGTTCGTCTTCGCCTGCCACGGACCCGGATACGTGCGACCGAGGCTCACGAGCGGCCAGCCGTAGTTCTTTCCAGGCTTGATCACATTGATCTCATCGCCACCGTTCGGCCCCATCTCGCTGAGCCACACTTCGTTCGTCCTGGGATTCACCGTGAGGCCCAGCGCGGAACGGTGCCCCATCGTGTAGATCTCGGGCCGATGCCCCGGCTTGCCCGCGAACGGGTTATCCGGCGGCACCGTTCCGTCATCCCGCAATCGAAGCACCTTGCCGGTCAGCGTGTTCGGATCCTGCGCGCCGTCCCCGCCTGTCGCGATCCACAGCATGTTGTCCGGGGTCATCGCGAGAGAAACGGTGCCGCGAAGATTGTCGCCAACGAACACATCCTTCGTATCCGTGAGCGCGCCCTTCTCCAGTCGGCCGCGCATCACCGAGATCGTGGTGCGCTTCTCGTCGAGGATCTTGTTGTAGGCGAAATAGATGAAGTGGTTCTCGCTGAAGCGAGGATGCACGACCATGCTCATGTAGCCGTGCACCGCGCCGAGCGATCCGGATTTGCCGGAGTATCGTGACGCCGGCGTGCCCGCGATTGGCTTCGGGTCCAGCACGCCGTTGCGAACGATGCGCAAACGGCCCGCACGCTCGGTAACGAGCAACTCGCCGGTTGGCAGGAATGCAAGGCTGTACGGATATTCGAGGCCACGCGCCAGGACAGTGACGCGAATGTCCTGACCCTCCGCCGTCTTGTAGACGAAGGGTCCTTCGCCAAGCGGCTGGTCCTGAAGGCCAGTCGGCGCCACTGGAATGCCGTTCGCCATCATCGGGACTCGCGCCGAAGACGCGCTCTGCGAAGTGGCCGAAGCAGTCTGCTGTGCGGCTCCAGGCTGAGATACGGCAATAGCCCCTGCGCAGAACAGAAGCGCGGTCGCTCGACGGATGGACGACATTCGATCCCCCCCTGTGTCCTGTTTTTTCGAATTCGAAGCCTCGGCGGGCATCCTAGCCCACGGTACGCGCGACGGGCCAAGACCTCGGGGGATCACGTCCAAAGACGCGGGGCGCGTGCGCGCGGCGTTCGATTTCAGGCGGTTGCGTGCGGAAGACCTCAATCGCCGGGCGGCTCATCTGAGCCTTCGGGTCCAAGGCGCCCGGCGATTGAGGGCCATCCCGGCTGCCTGTTGCGAACACCTCCCCAACCGAGCAACACTTGCCCGGCACCTGCCAGCTCGATCCATCCAACCGGCTCAGTGAGCCGAAGCGAGCGATCCAATGATGACCATTCGGTACAAGGTGGTCGGCGGCCGCGAAGGCGAAGAGCTTCGCCCCACCGAAGCAGACGCGCTGGAAAGCCTGGAGAAGGTCTTCGACTCCTACCTTCAGCGCGGGCATCACATTTCGCATCTCGAGAACGAATACATCATCGAAGACAGCGGCGGGAATCTCGTCGCGACGTACGAGCTCATACAATAGACCCGGCCGCCCTTTCCGCAGCCTGGCCATGAACAACAGCGGTGGCGGCCACTGACGAAGTGGAGGGGGGACCTTGGTTCGACGATTTCATCTGCGTGGGGCGCTCGCAGCCCTGACGTTCACGCTGGTTTCGCCCGTCGTCCTTGCGCAGTCAGGCAGCTCACCCGCTGCTGTGGCCGCCTCGACACAGACTGGCGCAAGTCTCGAAGCCCGCCTTCAGCGCCAGGAAGACATCGAAGCCATTCGCCGGCTCCTCCGTGAGTACGGTAAGCGCCTGGACGCCGGCGACATGCAGGGCTACGCCAGCCTCTTCGCCGTCGACGGAGAATGGGTCGGGGGCTTCGGCTCCGTGAAGGGCCGCGACAAGATCGCGCCCTTCATGGAAAAGAACATGAGCGGCCCTCCGCCGTGGGAAGGGCCTGCCTCCGCGTCAGCTCCACCCAAACCCGGGCCGGTGGGCGTGCACCTCATGACGAACGAGATCATCGAGGTGAACGGGGACAGGGCCACCGCCTGGTCCAAGTGGACGTACATGGCCCGAAATGCCGAGACGAGGCCCTTTCCCGTGATGGTCGGCACGTACCAGGACGTGCTCGTGCGCGAGAACGGTGAGTGGAAGTTCCTGCGACGCGTGGTGTCCGGCGATATCCCTTTCTCCGAAGCCCCCGCGAAGTAAGCGGCCCCTGCGCGCTTACATGGTCCGGATCTCGATCTCGGGCACCTTGTCCGTATAGAACGCGATCCGTTCCCTCAGGTCGGCGTGCTCGTCATAGGGGGACTCGTAGCTCCACGCCGCGTCCTTCAGCTCGCGCCCCTGCGCGTCGATGGTGAAGTAGCTGGCATGGCCCTTGAAAGGGCACTCGGTTTTCGTCGGGCTCGCGTGCAGCTTGTCCATCTTCACGTCGCTGCGGGGGAAGTAGAAGCGCTCGGGGCTTCCGTCTTCTTCCACACGGATGACGTCGCGCGAATCCGCGATGACTTCGTTGTTCACGCGAGCGATGACTCTCTTCTCAAGATGGCGTTCGTCGATGCGATGTGAGGGCCACTTCTCGTGGCCTGGCGCTTTGCTCATGGCTGTGTCCTCCGTTGCGCCGGGTGACAGCGCTGCGGATCGTCCGCCGCACGATCCGTGCCCGACCCTTGCTTGCGGGACGATGCGGCAGCCGGGCAGAGTCTGACGAAAGCCGGACCGGTACAGCAAAGCGCGAGGGACCGATGGACGCCGAGTTTCATCCCGCGATGGAGGCCGCCCGACGTGGCGATGTCGAGCGGTTTACGGAGCTGCTGAGGCAGGATCCTTCGCTGGTGACGCGAAGGTCATCGCGCAGCCATCCGACTCTGCTGCAGTTTCTGGTTCTGGAGACTCTCGGGGCGCCGACAGCGCCGGCGATGGCGAAGGCGCTCATCGAGGCGGGAGCGGACATCCACCGGCCGCTTGTCGCGGCAGCATCCATCGACAATCCGGTAATGGTGGAGCTGCTGCTGGACGCGGGCGCTGAGGTCGACGGGGATGGGCGTTGGTCGCCGCTCGAAGAAGCGCTGTACTGGGGATCGAAGCGAAGCGTGCAGGTGCTGCTGGCTCGCGGAGCGTCCGTGAAGACTCTTCGGGCTGCGGCCGCACTTGGGCGGATGGACGTCGCGAAGGGATGCTTCAGGGCGGACGGTTCACTCGATGTGGACGCCGCCGGGCCCGTGGAATCTCCTTTCGAGGGATGGTTCGCCGGGCCCCGTGCGCGCGAGCCGCAGGAGATTCTCGACAATGCATTCGTGTTTGCGTGCATGTATGGGCAAACGGAAGTCGCATCGTTCCTTCTCGACCGTGGCGCACGTATCGACAGCATTCCGCTCGGGTTTGACTACGCGGGCACGGGCTTGCACTACGCGGCACATGAAGGGCAGCGGGAGATGGTGGAGTTCCTGTTGAAGCAAGGCGCGGATCCCACCGTGAAGGACAAGAAGGTTCACGTCACGCCAGCGGAGTGGGCGGTGCACGGGAAGCACAAGGAGATCCAGGAGCTGCTGGAGCGCGAAGAACGAAGGTGGGCGGGCTCGGCGCCATAGCTGACGCGCGACGGGCGTTTCGCGGGCCCACGTGACACGGAGCATGCCGGCAGCAGTTGGCGAAGCGGGCGAGCAGCGCTGACTCGCGGCGCTCACCGGAACGGAGCGCCGCCGTTCGGGTGCGTCGGGTGCGTCGAGTGTGTCGGCCGCGTCGGGTGCGTCGGGTGCAACTCCAGACATACTCGGGCTGCCACCCTCAGCGAATCCGCGCTCTCAGCTCATCGATGTCACGAGATGACGGCATGGCGTGAGATCATCGCGCCTGATGCCGCGCCGTCTGCCCCGTCCGCACGATCGTCCACACAGACTCCTGCCACGCGAGGAGCTGCTGCGGCAGTTCGAGCGCGCGCTTGCTGAACAGGATGGCCTTCTCGGCGCTCACTGCATTCACGAGCTTTGGATGCGTGGCGAGTTTCCGCTGAACATCGAGCAGGCGCTCGATCGGCTGTGGCAGCGGGCGGCGAAGACCGTTCCTGAGTGGCTGCCGATGACGTACGTGAGCTGGCTGCCGGAGCTCTACGACATCGCCTCACGATTTCAATCAAGCGCAAAGGGACGCTCGAACATCTATCTCGTACTGCTGGATTTCTCGGACCGGCGTGGCGATCCGCATGGCGTTTACGTCGGTATGAGCCAGTACACTCCCGCTCAACGCTTCGACCAGCACAAAGCAGGCATTCGCGCCGCCGGCAGCGTGTTGAAGCGCGGCATCGAAGTTCTCACCGGCCCCACCCTGCACCTCCAGCGAATCGCAAGACCCGAAGCCGCCCGCATCGAAGAACAACTCGCCGCCGCGCTCGCGGACGCCGGCATCAAGGTCGAAGGCGGCCACTGAAAGACGCTCGCGACTCCCCTCGAGCCATTTCTGCTCGTTTGCACCAGGAATGATGGCGGCGCGCGAACGAACGCCATGGTTCCCTTCGCGCCATGCCGTCATACGTGCACGAGCTGCTGCTTCTGCTATTTCGAAACCGCACCAACGCAGCGGCCGAAATACTACGCAAGCTCGATGTGCATCTCCCCGAATATGACGATGTACGAATCGAAGCGTCGGATCTGAACCAGGTCGAGCCCGCCGAATACCGGGCAGACCTCGTCATGTTCCTGATGCGCGGCGCACAGAAGGAGCTAGGGATCATCGTAGAGGTGCAGCTGCAGCGGAAAGAGGAGAAGCGTTACGCATGGCCTGCCTATGTAGCAAATCTGCGTGCGCGTCATCGCTGCCCAGTCTGCCTGCTCGTCGTGACTACAAGGCACTCCGTTGCCCGCTGGGCAGCGGGCAGCATCTCACTTGGCCCAGGCAATCATTTCACCCCGCTTGTCATCGGACCGGCGAACACGCCGCTGATAACGGAGCCTGACGTTGCCGAAGAAAACGTGGAGCTCGCAGTGTTGTCGGCTATCGAGCATGGGCGAAACGCGAACGCTGCAGTCGCGGCAAGTGTCGCTTCAGCAGCAATCCGTGCAAGCGAGTCCGTCGACACCGAACGCTCGAAGTTGTACCTTGATCTGATCCTCCTTTCACTTTCGGAGAGCGCTCGTCAGGCGCTTGGATCCATGAACTCACTGGGATTCGAATATCAAAGCGACTTCGCACGAAAGTACGTGACTCAGGGTCGCGCGGAGATGGTGTTGAAGCTGCTTGCACAACGCTTCGGACCGCTGAAGCCGGACAGCAGAGCGAACATAGAGGGCGCAAGCTACGCCAAACTCGGCGAGATTGCGGACAGGCTGCTGACGGCGCCTACTCTTGCAGATGCTTTGAAGCCTCTACGCCGCGCCGCAGGCAGGGGACGCGCACGATGAGCGTTTCTCTCGTTGCGCATGCGAGCCTTACCAGAGCATGTGACTGAGTCGGCGCCGTCTGGTGCTAATCTACGAGTCTTGGAATCCAGGGAGACACGTGTGATCAAAAGAATTGTTGGCGCACCGTACGTGCTTGCTCTGCTTGTTATCTCTGCCGGCACAGTTGCTGGCTGCTCGCGTCAATCGGAATCGTCGCAAGGGGCGGCTGAAACGCCCGCGGCGACGGCCGCAACGGAGGCAGCGGCGCCTGCATCCGAGGAGAAGGCGTTCGCGACCTTCACTATTGGCGAGCTGACGGCCACTGCACTCCGCGACGGTGGCCTCGACTTTCCGAACGACAACAAGATTCTCGGCGTAGGACGCACGCCCGAAGAAGTGGCCGCCGTGCTCACCGCAGCAGGCCAGCCGGGCGACAAAGCGCACCTGGACATCCAACCGCTGCTGGTGAAAGCGGGCGATCGCACTCTCCTCTTCGATACCGGAGCCGGCACGAACATGGGCCCGAGCGGCGGCCAGCTTCTTGCGGCCTTCACTGCTGCAGGCGTCGACCCGCAAAGCGTGACGGACATTTTCATCTCGCACATCCATGGCGATCACGTCGGCGGCCTCGTGAATAGCGAAGGTGCGCTTGTGTTTCCCAACGCGACGGTTCACCTCTCCACGCCCGAGTGGGCTTTCCTGAAAGGGATGAACACGGAAGCGGCGTCGAACGTCGGCCTGCCTCAGCACGCGGCGCTGGTCGCTGCGCTCTCACCGAAGGTGAAGGAGTTCAAGCCCGGCGCGGAGATCATTCCGGGCGTCGTGAAAGCCGTTGAGATCCGCGGCCACACGCCCGGCCACTCGGGCTACCTCATCACTTCAGGTTCGAGCTCGCTCCTGTACATCGGCGATGCCATGCATCACTCCGTCGTATCGGTGCAGAAGCCGGAGTGGACCATCGCCTTCGACACGGATGCGGCGACATCGCAGGCGAGCCGCGGCGAGCTGCTCGCGCGCAGCGCAGAGAGCAGGCAGCGAATTTATGGCGTGCACTTCCCCTTCCCCGGCGTGGGCAAGATCGAACGTCGCGATGAGGGGTTCGTGTGGGTGCCTGAACAGCACTGACCTCCGATCAACGCTCGACGCACGAGCCGCTGCCTGCGCGGCTCGCCGCGTTCACATCCCCGGCTGAGAGAAGAGCCAGTGGACGATCGCGGCACCTGGGATGTTGATGGCGTGGATGATGTGGGCCCGGCGCCGCACGAGGCGATTATTCGCGTGGCGTAGCCGCCGCATCACTGCCGGAGAATTTTCTCCATCGCTTTGCCCTTCGCGAGCTCGTCGATCAGCTTGTCGAGATATCGGATCTTCTGCTCCAGCGGATCCTTGATGTCTTCGACGCGAATGCCACACACGACGCCCTTGATGAGCGAGCTCGCCGGATTGAGCGCGGGCGCCTGCGCGAAGAAGGTTTCGAAGTCGCTCTCCTGATCGATCTGCTTCTGCAATCCGGCTTTGGTATAGCCGGTCAGCCAGCGGATGACCTGGTCCACTTCCTCCCGCGTCCGGTTCTTGCGCTCCGCCTTCTGCACGTACATCGGATACACCCTGGAAAACTTGATCGCCCCAATGGAACGTTTCGCCATCTGCATCCCCCGGTTCGTCGGTGTGGCTCCATCTCAATCCCCAGCCCGCTGTCAGTCAAGCGCGCGTATCCCGCGGACAGAACGGATCGTCGAGCACGACGCCGACGCGATAGTTTTACAAAAGACTGCGGCCTCGGAGCTCCCAAGAGACAACAGTCCTTACGCCGCCTGCGCCTTCCGCCATTCCCGCGGCGATTGCCCCACCTGCATCTTGAATGCGCGTGACAGGGCGGCCTCGCTCCCATAGCCCACGTCCTGCGCGACAAGTTTGAGCGAGCGATCCTGGAGCAGCGCCTTCTGCGCAAGTCCGATGCGCCAACGTTGCAGATAGCTTCCCGGCGTATCGCCGATGGTTTCGCGGAAGGAACGCGCGAACACGCTTCGCGACATGCGCGCTACGGCTGCCAGCTCATCGAGCGTCCAATCTTTCTCCGGCTGCTCATGCATGGCTACGAGCGCAAGCCGCAAACGCGGATGTGCAAGTCCCGCGAGCATGCCCGTTTTCATCTGCCCCTGCTCCATGAGCTTCCGCAGGATCTGGATGAGGACCACCTCGAAGAGACGATCCAGCATCGCCTGACGGCCGCAGTTCTGCGCGCTCGCTTCGGCGAACAGCAGCTCCAGTAAAGCCTCGCTGCCGTGAAGTTCCGAGAGCGGCAGGCACACGAATGGTGGCAACGCTGCGGAAACAGGATTGGCCGCCCCGCCTTCGAAGCTCACGTGCGCGCAGACGAAATCCGCGCCGTGCTCTCGGTCCGTGATGAATCGGCGAGCCATCGGGCGCGGATAAAACAGCAGGCTCGGCTGTGCGATACGCAACGCCACGTCCCTGCCATGCCTCACTTCCACGCGACCTTTGCGGATCAGGTGCAACTGACCATACGGGTCCTTGCCGTCGATCACATTGATGCCGCACAGGGCGCCAGCCTGGAACGTCCTGGCGCTAACCGCGAAGTGCCCGAGCAGGGCAGCCAGTCGGTCGACCATGAATTGATACTCTCGATCAAGTAACCGGTACGAAATGTAACAAATCGGCTCGCCTTCCGCGCCAAAGTTCGCCCACGCCGAGAGGCGATGAACCTGGCAACGAACCGAACGAAGGAGCCGATCATGTCACCTGAAAAGATTCTCTATACCGCGCAAGTCACCGCCACGGGCGGCCGCGACGGGCGCGCCGTGTCTTCCAACCAGGCGCTGGATGTCGCGCTTTCCACGCCGCGTGAGCTCGGTGGCGCGGGCGGCCCGGGCACCAATCCGGAGCAGTTGTTCGCGGCGGGTTATTCCGCCTGCTTCCTCAGCGCGCTCAAGTTCGTGGCAGGCAAGTCTCGCATCGCCCTGCCTGCGGATTCGCGCGTGACCGGCACGGTGGGCATCGGTCCCATCCCGACCGGCTTTGCACTGAAGGTCGAACTTCAGATCTCGGTGCCGGGCTTGCCCAAGCACCAGGTGCACTCGCTGGTCGAGCAGGCCCATGTGGTCTGCCCCTACTCCAACGCGACGCGCGGGAACGTGGACGTCTCGCTCGTCATCGTCGACTGAACCAACTCATCTACCAAACGGAAAAAGATCTGGGAGATTGCGTTATGAACACTCTGACTGGTGTATTCGCGACATCACTGCTGGCCATGTCTGCTGTTCCGTTCGCTACGGTTTCCGCTGCTGAGTCTGCTGGGAAGGCGGAAAGACCATCTGGCAGTTACATCAGCACCTCGGATGGTGTGCAGCTCTACTACAAGGATTGGGGTCCTCGGAACGGGCAGGTCGTGGTGTTCAGCCACGGATGGCCGCTGAGCTCCGATAGCTGGGAATCGCAGATGCTGTTCCTTGCGGACAAGGGCTATCGCGTCGTGGCGCACGATCGCCGCGGGCACGGCCGCTCAAGCCAGCCCTGGGAAGGCAACGACATGGATCATTATGCGGACGATCTCGCAACGGTGATCGAGACGCTGAACCTGCGCGACGTGATCCTTGTGGGCTTCTCCACGGGCGGCGGTGAGGTGGCGCGTTACATCGGCCGCCACGGCACGAGCCGCGTGAAGAAGGCAGTGCTGGTCAGCGCGGTGACGCCGCTCATGGTCAAAACGCCGGACAACCCGACGGGCGTGCCCATCGATGTGTTCGACGGCTTGCGCAAGGCGTCGCTCGAGAATCGCTCGCAGCTGTATCTCGACATCGCGTCGGGCCCGTTCTTCGGCTTCAACCGGCCGGGTGCGAAAGTGTCGCAGGGCCTGATCGACTCCTTCTGGCGCCAGGGCATGCAGGGCGGGCACAAGAACACCTTCGATTCGATCAAGGCGTTTTCGGAAACCGACCTCCGGCCGGACCTGAAGAAGTTCGATGTGCCGACGCTCCTCATCCACGGCGACGACGATCAGATCGTCCCGATCGACAACGCCGCGCGAGCCGCGCACAAGCTGATCAAGGGAAGCAAGCTCATCGTGTACAAGGGCGGGCCGCACGGGATCACGGACACGCACAAGGAGCAGCTCAATCAGGATCTGCTGAAGTTCCTGAGGGAATGATGGGTGGCTCCGTGCGAGGGATGGGGCTTGAGGAGAGCCGCGGCGAGAGGTCGCGGCTTTCCTCTGTTCTTTGGCGGGGCTTGGGTGGCTGTAACCACCCATTCCGATCCGCGATGGGTGGTTTTAGCCACCCGGCGATTACCGCGCAGGGCAGCAGTCCCTATCGTTCGAAAGGCGACGCACCTTTGAGATCGTCAGATGTGGGCATGACGCAAGCGCATCTATGCATGCCGCGGACGTTTGACTTCGATCAGCGAGACGATCACCGCGCGCACCCACTGCAGAGCACTGTGTCCGTGTGTGCGCTCGTGCCAGACCATGCCCACGGCGAATCCTTCCACGGGGAAAGGCGTCTCGATCACCTTCAGCGCGTCGGCGCGGTCGCGCACCAGTCGTTCTGGAACCAGTGCCACGAAATCTGAGCCGGCTACGATCTCAGGAACGAACAGGAAAGACGCGGCGGACAGCACCACTTTGCGCTTGTATCCGAGAGCTGCAAGCGTGTTGTCCACCGGCGTGGTGAAGTCGCCTCCGCGAAGTGACACGATCACGTGCTCGAGTTGAGCAAACTCCTCGACAGTAATGCGTTTCCGCAGCCGCGGATGATTGCGACGGCCGATCAGCACATAGCGCTCGTCGAATAGATGTCGGGCCCGCAGGTTCGGCGGCGCGGCTTGCGGTGTCATGAGCGCGAGATCCACGTCTCCGCGCGCCATCTGCGCTTCCAGTTCCGCGATGTCCAGATTGCGCACGGCCACGCGCACTCCGGGCGCTCGTGTCCTGAGCTCCACCGCGAGTGGCCTGATCACAGCCGCCTGCAGGTAGTCCGTGCAGGCGATCGTCACGCGCAATTCGGCCCTGGCCGGATCGAAGCTGCGATGTGAGTCCACGACCGCGCGAAGCTGGCCCAGCGCCTGGCGCAAGGGGTCGACCAGATCCATCGCTTTTGCCGTCGGCGTCATGCCGCGACGTCCGGGAACGAACAGGGGGTCGTTGAACAGCGCTCGCAGCCGGTTCAACTGTGCGCTGACGGCAGGCTGGCTGAGGTGCAGCCGGGCGGCGGCTCTCGTCACATTGCGCTCCGCGAGCAATGCCTCGAGTGTCGCCAGCAGGTTGAGATCGAAACGCCTGGTATCCACGGCGGGAATAGTAGCCAAGCAGTTTTTGAATTTCAGGGATGGCGCCGCCGGCCCTCATCTTCCGCCAGCACCCGCCGGCACCTCGCGTCCGGCCAGACTGGATGGAGATCTCTGGATGAAGAAGAAAGTGTTGATCGTCTACGCGCACCCGGAGCCGAAATCGCTGACGCGCCAGCTCGTCGAGGTGTCTCTGCAGACGCTGGAGCAGCAGGGACACGAGATTCTGCAGTCGGACCTCTATGGCATGCGCTGGAAAGCCGTATTCGACACAGACGATTTTCCGGTGCGCGCCGATCCGCAGCGGCTGTCATTTATCGAGGAATCGGGTCATGCCTATTACGGCGGCAGCCAGACGGCCGACGTGATTGCCGAACAGGAGAAGGTCCGCGCTGCCGACGCCGTCGTCTTTCAGTTTCCGCTGTGGTGGTTCGGCATGCCCGCCATCCTCAAGGGCTGGTTCGACCGGGTCTGGGCGTATGGATTGGCTTACGGTTACAGGAACGCCGGCAATCGCTATCGGTACGGCGATGGCGCGTTCAAAGGCAAACGGGCTCTGCTGTCGGTCGCAGTCGGCGGTCCCGCGAAGGACTATTCGCCGCGCGGGATCAACGGGCCGCTTGAGCAACTGCTCTTCCCGATCACGCACGGCACACTGTTCTTTCCCGGCATGGATGTGCTGCCCACCTTCGCGGTGTACGGAGCCGGTCGGATCGATGCGGAAGGTGTCGCGGCGGCAAAGAAAAGCTGGCAGCTACGTCTCGAGCGTCTGTTCGAGGATGAGCCGATTGCATTCAGGCCGCAGAACGGCGGCGATTATCCGGACGGGCACGTATTGGCGAATGATGTCGCGCCCGGGCGGAGCGGGTTGGTCGCTCACATCGCAGACGCGTAAGTTGGCATTGCCCGCCGCCGGATCGGCGAAGTATCTGGTTCGGCTCAGCCGCCTGGAATGGCGCGCCCGAAGAGAGAAACTTCGAACTCCGTGATTGAACACCTACTGGATTGGGACAAATACCTCTCCGCCAACTGTAAGTCGGAAGTTCGGATGGCACCCTACATTCATTCCGCTGTGTAGGCACGCCTGAATGTGGCGAGCGTGACACCCGTATTCTTTGAGCGGGCTCAGCTTGGGCTGCCGGAAGCGGCGGGATCCGCGACGAGGTCCCCACAGCGGTCGAGCATCGATTGCCCGCACAGACGCTGCGGATTCGTGGTCGACAGTCAATTCGAACCGCACGACAACCGGATAGTCCATTTCGGCGTCCCCGTTCCCGGGAACAAAATATTGACCACGGCAACTGGGGGGAGCCCCCTGGCCGACGTGGATTCGCCCATTGGCATGAGCACTGTGCAACCGTTGCTTCTTAAGGGGGGCATTTACGTGAGGTCATCCTTTTCTCCTGCCCGGAGATACCGGGATCACGGAAGATCCGATTGTTCCCGGGAACTTCGGGAAACTGTGGCGCAGACCATGGTTGGGCCACCGCGGATCGGCAGAGTATTCAGCACCAGAAACGATACGTCTCGTGCGCACATGGACCGTTCCCGGGAACTAAACCTCCTGCTCCTCCCAGGATATGCGCTGGAGGATATCCCGCGCCTGAAGCTGTTGTCCGACGCGCAAGATCTGATCGGACACTTTACGGCGGTATTTCGCGGCTCCGACGAGGACGTGGTTCTTCGACTTTACGTACTCCTGACGATGGCGGACCGCACAGAGGAAGGGACTTGGACACCAGCCACTCTTCAATCGGCGCTCGCCTTTGTCGAACCGTTCAAAGTCCAGACCACCCTCGCACGCCTATCCGAATGCGGGCTCATCAGCTACCAACCGGCGCCCGGAATCTATCGCCTCACGGCACCGGCATTCTTCGTACTGGCCTCGTGGACCAGCGTGATGCAGTTCGCGGACGCTCGTTTCGGGGAGTTCGCCTTTCTCAACGCACAGATCGCGGGTGGCGCCGAGACACTCGGCGTGTCCGAAGAGATACTGAACCTGGCGCTCGCGCGAACGCGAGACATCTACGCCGAGATCTCGCAGGCATTGACCACAGGTTCAACAGTTGCCGTGCAGAGCGCGCGTCAACGCATGTCCGACGTCTTTCAGTGGGCTACACATGGCGTGGAGCTCCTCGATCGCATCGTCCCCGACGCCCACATCAGTGATGCACGGCGCGGGGCCGCGCGGCGACTGGCGAGTGCTCAGTCACGCATGCTGGGACTGGCGCCGAGTCTGGACCGGACTCTGCATGCGATGGAATCGCAGCGCGTGCATCTCGGGGCGAGCGGGCTCTCGTCGTCCGATGCGCAAGCGTGGCTCCGGCAACAATCCGTCGATGCCTTGGTGGGCATAGCTGCGGTCACCGCCGCGATCCCAGGTCCGCTGCCTCTTGTGGCGAGTGATCTGAGCCTTGATGTGGCCGAAGCCACCCTTCGAGCGGAGCTCACCGAAGAAACACCCCTGCCACCTCCGGCGCCCGTGGCGAAAACGCCTTTTGAACCGCCCGCTCTTGACCTCGCGCGCCTTCATCAGTTCGTTTCGCATCTCGAGAGCCTCGCCGGCGCTGAGCGGTTTGTGCAGCTCGTTGAGGCGCGTTCGTTCGATGAGGCGAGCTACCGCCTGTCGCTGCTGCCCTTGATCGGCGAACGGGGCGCGCTGAACGATGACGACCCCGCTGCACGCCTTGCCGCATTACCCCTGGAAGTCGAAATCTGGACGGCCGTCGAGGACGTGCACGCCGGAGATGTTGCCCGAGTAAGCGCCGGAAGCGTCCATCCCCGGAGAGACCGCAATGGATGAGGAGCTGAGTGCTTTTATTGCGCGCCTTCTGGCGCGCGGATTCCTGCCGAGGACTGATGCCGCGGTTATTCGCGTCCTGACTGAGCCGCAGCACCGAGAGGCGCTCGACCGCCGTCTCGCAGCGTGCGGGCTCCGGCTCCTCGACAACCCCTTCGCTGCACATGTGGCAATCGGCATTCAGTCGGAGGTCGCGCAATCTGTCTTTCAGGATGAGGACCGCTGGCTGTCGAACACGCTCGGACTGACGAAGATCGAGATCGCGCTGCTCGTCATCCTCTGGACGCTCCTGATCCTGCCCAAGCGGGCACGCCAGCAAAGTAGATCGGAAGGTGAGCAGAGTGGCCTCTTCGATGCCTTGCGACCGCTCTCACGCGAGGCGACCGAGCGCGTGAATGAGACGATGCTCTATGAGGAGTTCGGACATCTCGCGGCCCGAAACTATTTATCGCAGCGACTCACGATCCTCGCCCGCCACAAATTCATCGTTCGCAGAAGTGGTGAAATCACGGAGGGACCGCTGCTCGACCTGGCGTTTGACTACAACGTCATGGCATCGCGCGTGATCGAAGGCACGCTTGGCGAGATCAAAGCAATGCTGCACAAAGGAGCAACCGGTACGAACGGCGGTTCGGCGACCGAAGCGGGCCCGGAGGCGAGTGAGCATGTTTAACCTTCGACTGCTCGAGCTCGCGCACTGGGACTACTGGGAGCGGATGACAGTGCCGCTCGACCGCTCGATCATCACACTGACGGGTCCTAATGGGGCCGGTAAGACGACATTCATTGATGCGTGTCGGACACTGCTTTCCATCGAGTGCTCAGCGAACCGCGACTACAAGCGCTATGTGCGTCGGACGAAGGCTTCAACGGCCTGGTTACGCGGAGTAGTCACGAACCCTATCAGCGCGCGGCGAGTCCGCGCGTTCTTTCCAATCCAATCGGAGGAAGTCACGCTGATCTGCCGCATTCGGCGGGCAAGCGGCGACTGGGAACGCAAGTACGCAATCGTTCCCGGGAACGTCACGATCGAAGCGATTGAGGCCAGCGAGCCGGAATGGATCGGTGTGCGCGAGTATGGCACTCGCATGCAGGAGGCTGGTCTCACGACGGCGATGCGCAAGGTGCTAGCGCTCGATCAGGGCGCCACTGACAAGCTCTCCGAATACTCGAGTCAACAGCTCCTGCGCCTCGTCTTCGACACCTACGGTGATCAGGCAGTGCTCGATGACTATCAGCGGGCGAAAAGCGAGTACGAGGATGCTTCGCACGAGCTTGAAGAAACAGAGCGCCAGGTGAACCTGCAGAAAGCCGCTACGTTGCGCCTTGAGCAGGAAATGATGATGTACCGGGAGTGGTGCACGCGTCGCGATCGTTGGCTCCGATGGGAGAGTCTGACACTTCCCCTTCTGAAGACACACGAGGCCTTCACGGAATGGCTGACCAGCAACAAGGATCGACGGATCTCCCGCGGTAAACTCCGCGCAACGCGCGATCGAGTGCAAAGCTCGGAGCAGAGCCTGCTGGAGAAAGCGGAGCATGTGCGAGTCCTGACTGAGCGTCTGAAAGCCCAGCGAACTGCTCGCCAGCTTGTGGAAGCCGAGTTTGGCGACCTGAAGCAGACGTACGGTCGCCTGGAGCAGATTCTGCAAGAGCGCACGCGACTCGAGACAATGGCGGCGCCCGGCCCTTCACTCGATACCGCCTCAGCCACGCGCGAGGTCGCCTCGTTAAGAAAGCTGCTGGCGCAACTGGATCTGGAGCAGGAATCGCTTATCGAGCAGTCACAGGCCCTCGAAGAGCAGCGATCGGCACTTGAATCGGGTAAGCGCCCCTCATGGCCCGCGGCCGATGCCTTCCGTCTCGTTCTGAAGCAGGCCGGCATTGCCCACGTGCCGTTGGTTGAGGCGCTCGAGGTCGATGAGGCGCGTTGGCAGCCAGCGGTCGAAGGTGTCCTTGGCGCTCTGCGTGGAATGGTGGTGCTGAAGCGACCGGACGACCAGCGGGCCGCATTTGAGCTCGGGCAGAGGCACCGGTACCGATTCCTCATTGCGCCGTTCGCCGGCGCGGTGCGCACGGCAACCGCCGGCCGCCTGCTTGCGCAGGTCCGCGTCACGAGCCACCTCCCGCCCTGGCTCGGGCGTTTTCTTGATGACATTCACTGTGTCGAAACCGTTGCGGAGGGTGTTGAGCTGAACCGACGCATTGCCGATGCCGTATGGGTCACCCCGGATGGCTACTATCGGGAGCACCGCGGAGGCCGATTCACTGGAGAGCGGCCAGAAAACTTCCTGCTGGGCGAGGCTGGCGCACAGGCAGCGCTCAGTGCCGTACGCGCGCAGTTGCACGGGATCACCGAACGCCTTCGCAGTATTCGAGCCGAGCAAACGGAGAAGTCGGCCCGCTTGTCGCACCTCGAATCGACACTTCAGGGGATCGATGCGGCTCAGCAGCTGCTGGCCCGAACGGAAGAGTTCCATCGGGCTTCCGAAGAGATGGAGCGATGCAAAGACACTCTCTTCGGCCTCGCCGACCGCGTCAGCGCGGAAACGACGGCGGAGCATCAGATCTCCGATGCGCTGCGTGATGCGAGCGTAGAGCAGAACACCGTCCAGCAGCGATTGAAGGCCGAACGTGACCAGGCAGACAGCGCCCAAGCCGAGTTCACCGCCAAAGTGCAAACGTCACGAGACAATCGTTTGCGCCTAAAGCAGTTTCTCAAGCCTCAGCCCGCGAACTGGCGGGAGCCCACGTGGCGTGAGGCAACGCTCCGGGCGGACGGATATCTCGACAGCTCTAGTGAGATCCTGCAGCGTGTGACCGAGGACGAGCGCAAATGGGTTGAGAGCCGGCGCGGCACGCTGAACGAAGCCGCCGAGTTCCTTCATCAAAAACAGACCGAGGAGCTCGCGCGCCTAGAGCTGCTCCTCGCTGAGCGACGTGAGATGCGCGAGCGGACGCTCGCTTTGGTCGATCAACAGCGCGCGGTTTCGTCAATGTACTCAAGGGCAGCGCCTCGGCCTACCAGCGTCATGTGCGCTCACTCGCCGACCTCGCTGGAATCGGCGTCGACACCACGCCCTTGACCATTGACAACAGCGATGTGTCCATCGCCCAGGCGGGGCTCGAGATCACTTTCCGTTTCGATGAGAAAGAAGAGGCGGACATCCAGAAGGGCGACAGCTCGGGCGGGCAAAAGGTCATGAAGAGCATGATTCTGCTCATCGCCCTGCTCATGGAAGAGGAGCGACCCGCAGGCGTGGTCTTCATCGACGAGCCATTCGCCCATCTCGACATTTTCAACATCGATCGAGTGGCGAGCTTCCTTCAGCGTACGCGCGCCCAGTACCTCCTCACGACGCCGATCACGCACAACTCAAACATCTACATTCCCGCAGCAATCACGCTCGTCGCGCAGAAGGTGAAGCCCGGCGCACGATTTGCGCCGCCGATTGCGCTCGCTGTCCGTCGCGAAGCACAGGGACCCACCGCGTGAACACCTGGTCGATGCCGGATGCGGATGGGCTGCAGATGCTGACGGACCCGTTTCATCCTCGACGCCGGATTAGCGGTCGCCGTCAGCGTCGTGCCGCGAGCATCGACGTCGGCCGCATTATCTGGCGAAAAGAAGAATTGGCCTTACTTCGGGAGCTGATTCCCAATCGCTCGACCGCTCGGAGCTGGGTCACAATCGAGCGCATTGCAGGCACCTCTAGGACGGACTTAGTGCGGCAGCTCATCCACAATCTCCTGATCGCCGGACTCGTCGTCGTCACGGAACAAAAGCCCCGGGCCGCCGATTGGCGACCGGTACGCGTCGACTTCGCCGACGTACCGCGGGCGCGGGCTCTGGCGGGGCTACCGGATCTCGCGGCACGGGCTCGCGAGGCTGAAGCGGCACGGCGGTACCTCGGCCAGACCCCGCCGGTATGCGAGTTGGCAGCCTCTCTCGGCGGCACTCGGGATGACATCGCGGTGCGTCGCTCCGCTCTATTACGAGCCCTTGACAGATGGATAGAGTCGGGGCGATCGGGAACCCGGTATGACTTTGCACTCTTCGCCACGGGCCGCACGAAAGGCATTCCGCGTTCCGACTGGGAATGGTTGATCGCCCATGACGCGCTAGAGAGCGCGAGCATCGCTGATCACGAGCCGATCATCAGGGTCGCCGGGCGCTGGACGCTTCATTTGGACGCCGACGCGCGCATGGACTTCGGACGTCCGCCGGCGCCAGGTGGGCTTGCCCCCACGACGATTGCGGGCGCGCGCGCCGTAACTGGCGTCACCCGCTGGGTCATTGTAGAGAATCGAACTGTGTTTGACCGCGCGGCGCGCTTCGGGGGCAGCGCGATCCTGTGGACTCCCGGCTACTCCCCCGAATGGTGGCTTGATGCGGTGAGCCGCCTCGTCGACCTAGCCCCTGTCCCACTTTGCATCGCATGCGACCCCGATCCTGCAGGCATCGCGATTGCGTTGCGCGCGTCGAGCCCATGGAGAGGTAAGGGCCTTCCTTGGTCAACCGCCGGCATGTCCCTCGGCGATCTGCAGTCACTCCCAGCGCGCATGCCTCTGTCGGACGCGGATCAACGCATTCTTGAGTCGATACAAACGAGTGAACTCGATCCGATACTTGCCGATCTGCACCAGCACCTTCCTGCGCTGGGAAAGGGGGAACAGGAGGGCTATTTCGACGAGGCGGCGCTCCGGCAGCTGCTTGCAGAGACACTGACATGAGTCGCCCCCGCGTGCGCGCTCACCGCTCGTTAACTCCTCGAGAGCGCAAGCTCCGCTATCGGTTGAAGCTGACCCAGCGTGGCGAGGTGCGTGTCGAACTGCAGCTCCCGCGGCGATTGGTCGCGGTGATCGACAAGGCTGCCGTTAGCGCGGCGCGTTCACGCACGCAGGAACTCGCCGCCCTGATTGCCGAAGCACTCGTTACCAGAGCCAAAGCTTCTCAAGCCCAGCGGGACGCTACTTCAACTTGATTGAGGCCTTTGCGTGCCGCAGCTGCCCTTTCCCACCCAACGACAGATTGACTCGATCGTCGATCCACCTGAGGCGAGCAAGCCGCCTGTGATAATCCCGAAATTCTTCGTGTATGGCTCGATCGACGAATGTTGTGACCGCCTGCGCGTCTCTGGATACCGTCAGCCAAGCCGGATCTGGTTCGTCGCGGCCCTTGCTGGCCAGAAAGCCAGCAACGATTACTTCAAATCGCATAGGCTCGCGATGATCCGCGTGGGCCTCGTCCATGGTCAGCGGTCGGCCGGTGACCTCGCACGGCACTCTGCCGGACGCGTCCTGCCGCGCCTTGAAGTATGTTCGCTTTGCCGCGTTTATATCGTTCTGAACCGCCATGCGGCAGGCTTCGCGGAACTCCTGGGATACACTTTTCGCCCTGCCTGTTATGCACGAGCCCATTGAAAAATCGGTAGCGGTGCCATCTGTCCGGACAACCCAGAAGCATTGTGTGGAGAACTGGGGGGCCATGCGAACTTCGAAGTGGTCTATGCCTGCTCCAATTTTCTCTGCGGCTTCTGGGTGACGGGTGAGCAATTCCGCAAGATCAACTGCCTCGGGTTCTGAAACCCGTTGCCCCGGGGCATAGCGGTTCAGCATGTTCCGGTAATACACAGTGGCTTCGCCCTGACTGGCGAAATCGCGTCCGTTCACCGTTAGGGGCTTCTTCGGCATGCGCTCTATTTTTCCTTGGATTTTAGGCTCAGGTTGATGGTGCCGCACGTGCATCGCAATGACTCGGGCATTTGGCGCGGCGACAGGTGCAGCCAGTCGCTGCACTTCGTGCAGCGGAAGGTCGCGAGCAATCGCTTGAATGCAGATACGACAGGGGCGAAATCGTTCTTGCCGAAGTTCGCCCACTCGTTGTAGTGAACCGCCTTGTTCACGGCCCATTGCTCCATGCCTGTTTCAGTGAGCGCCGCAGACAGCTCTGCCCTGATCTGCAATGCCAGTTGCTTCGGCGCGTCGAATCCCCAGGATTGAGCAGCATCAATTGCCTTTCCGCATAGCTCCTTAAGGCGACTGACCACACTGGGCAGCAAATCGCCGAACTCATAATTGTTTGCCGATCGGTAAGGCACGGAAGCCACGAGCACATCGGCGAGGTATCGCGAAATGTACTCCAAGTGGTTACGCAGAGCTGCGGCGGCTTTCTCCACTTTGCCCGCGTTTAGCGATGCTTCGATATCCTGCCAGACATCTTCGTTCGATGCGACGAGCGGACCCGCGTCGATCGTCCAGCCGTGAAAGGCCAGGAGTGTCTTTCCCGATACGAGCTTCGCATTCTTCATCTGCTCCGCCCAAACCCGATCGTGCGTCGTGATGATGAATTGAGTGTTCGGGAAATGTGTTATGAGCAACTTGCAGAACTGCCGACGATGATCAGCATCCACTGACATGACGACGTCATCCAGGAGTGCAAGCGTGAACTGCTCTCCAAAGAGTCGTTTCATCAAGGCCAAATACAAGCAAACGCCCATGCCGTCCTGGTGGCCCTCACTGTGGTACGCACCCGGCGGATAAAGACCGCGTTCGTAGAAATTGACCTCGAGGCCGAGCTGGCCTTCGCTTGGGGTAAACTTTGCGGTGAATTTGCTCTCGTCGTCGTCGTTGATTGCGCGGTAGAACTTGCTGAAGTCCTCCTGCACTTCGTCGTAAAGCGTGTTCAGCGCACCTTCGAGGACCGAGCAGTATGCCTCGTAAGCAAGCACGGCTGCCTCCGCCGCCAAGTCGGCTTGCTTTTTCTTGCGAGACGCTTCGCGATAGTCACTCAGGCGTACCTGTGCCGTTGAAAGAAACGTCTGGGCTTCAATGGTAGCGGTCTGGTCGGGCTTGGCATTGACCGAGACATGAAGATCGGACACAAGCGCAGGAATGCTTCCGGGTAAACGGGTCCAGTCCTTTTCCAAGCGGGATTTCAGGCCGAGCAGTCCGTCTACCGAAGACAGGTTCGTTCGAAGGTACGCCAGATCGCCTCTCCAGGCGGCGAACGCGTCCGCGAGAGCAGTGACTCCCAGCGAGTTGGCGAGCTTCTCCACTGGACCGACTGCACCAATGATTTTCGCAATCGCATGTGAAAGCTGCGCGCCCTGCTGCAGGAGTGTTTCCTGCAGCAGCTTGGCCGCGTTGGATTTGTCCAGTTTATTTTGCAGATGGGCACGAAGCTGAGCTTCGTCGTGCCACTCGGTGTCACACAGCGGGCACTCGGTACCATCCAGCAGCTCAAGGCCCTTCTCTATGAGCGACCGGCTTTGGAACGCCCAGAGAAGATCTTGATCCGACTCAAGCTCATGGAGTTGAGCGACGACCGTGCTCGCCGCCGACGTCCCTAACTGGGGGAGCTCCGCGAGCAGTTTGTCGAACACCGCGATGTCCTGAATGGCCGATGTCTTGTTGAAGGCGTCGGCGGCCGCTGGTCCGGTAAGACCCGAATCGAGCGCCGTATCCGCCGTAAGCTCAATCAACTCGGGCAGGTGTAGTAGTTTCCGTCGCTGATTGGCTGCGGATATGAGATCGGCCGACGTGAACGTGGCGATCTGCAAGTGCTGCTGAAGCGACGTGCGCGCGGCGACGACGTCCGCTTGCGCACTCGTCGAAGCCGTTTGAAGGCGGTTCTTCGCAGTGTTTAGAACACCACGTGTATGGCCAAGCTCGTCAAGTTTCAGGAGAGCCTGTATTTCCTCTGAGCGCTTGGTGGGCTCGATCAGGATGAAGCGAAGAAGGTCACGTCGCGTGAGGGTGATCTCGGGATGATCAGCGATGTCAGCGAGGATCTTCTTGATCGTAGAATCTGCGGGCTCAATTTTGGCGTGTTTCGGCGATGAGACCTTGCGGGTGATTGTCGCGGATTTCTTCAGTGTCGGAAAATAGACAACCAGTCGGACAAAGGCGGCGTCGGGAAACTTTGACTTGTCGACGTGAGGCCCATGCTCCGCGACCGTAAGGCCCTTCGTGCCCTTGCCGGCTAGACGGCCGATCCGGCCTGTGAGGCCAAACTCGATGGCGTCGATCACGCCGCTCTTGCCGGAGCCGTTGGGCCCCCAAATGGCGAAGCGTTCTTTGCGAAAGTCGATGTCGAGGTTACGTATTCCGCGCATCTCTTCAATGTGTGCGCTCTCAATCTTGATCACTTGACATCGCTCCCTGCGGGCGTCGCTAGAATCTTGATGACGTCGTCCACCTTGAGCTTGCTGCCACAGGCGAGGGCCTGTTTCAGTGCCTCGACTTTCTCGGAGCCGAAACCCTTCTCCTGCGAGAGCTTCTCCAAGAACGCAGCGACGATCTTTTGCTGGAGCGTTTCCATCTGAGGCGATGTGGGCGGCAGGTGATTGCTGTTCGGAACCTCGGCACGTACGTGCTACTTCAGCTCGTAGGCACCGGCGGACGCCGGAAAGATACTTCGTTATCGCCTGGCCGGGTGTGTTGGCCGCAGCCGGCCGACACCGCAAGGAACGCTGTTGTTAGTTCCCAGCTGCGGACGTGACTGAGGTTGTCCTCCATGACCTCCTGCTCCTGTGACGGCATTGATCTGAGACGCCCTATAGCGGCTTTAGGCTCGCAGAGGCGGGATGTACCTGCCTTGTGGCAGGTCACACTTTGTTGGGCATTGTGAGGGGGATGTCACGGTTCCCGAACGCTGCGATTTCTGTGTGCACTTTCCATCGCTGCGCATGAGAGATCGGACCGGTGAACCAGTTCCATCCCGAGTCCTTCGATTTCGGAACCGGTCGCCCTGAGCGAGAATCGCGAGTGCGCCGTAAAGGCCAGAGGAGTCGATGCCGTGGCAGATCAGCAGGAGAGCATCAGCAAGTTCTTTAGGACCACCCTTCGAGCACCGCTGCGAAATGATCGCTGGTCATGGGGCGCGATCAATCCAGCGACAGGACAGCTCTTTCTTCGTGTCTGGGACGACGAGCGCGAGACTATCGGCGGGTTACCCTGCATTCTTATCCACGCCAAGAATGGGGCGAGTTCGTCCAGAGGTCGCCCGGAACGCGAGCAACAGATCGAGCGGATGCAAAACGGAATACAGACGTACGGCGTCGTTTGTGTCGCCCGAGATATCCAGGCGCCCCGCAGGACCATAAAGAGCTTCAAAACCGACACGCTTCTCAGATTCAGTGGCCTGATCGATCAAGCGCAGTTCGTCTACGCCATCATCGCGGGGAACACAGCAACTGCGGCGGTCCGCGATCGCGTGCAAATACCGGCGGGAATTACAGCAGACGATGTTAGATCGGCTCTGAAACGCCTTTCGCGTGGCGAGTCTCATCAATTCGGAGTGTCGACGGGCTGGGACGTGATTCACGACGGCAAGTCGTATCCACAAAAAGCGGTGCTTGGCCTGGCCGCCGAAAGACTTGCAGCTAGGCCCTTGGGTCCAAACGATTTCACCGCCGGCAGCCCGCCGTATCCTGACGCGCCTCGGATTTGCGCCTATTCAGAAGCGCGCCGGAGAGGAACGAACCGACGAGGAGGACGAAGCCGCGGAGAACGAAATCAGACAGCGCACAGACATCGGAGCAACCGAGCGCGTCAATCTCATCAAGGCCAGGCGCGGACAAGGCGTGTTTCGCCATAATCTCGAGCGGTTCGAGAAAAGATGCCGAATCACCGGGCTCTCTGATCGCATGCACCTTCGCGCGAGCCATATCAAACCGTGGCGGGCTTGCGCCGATAGAGAAAAGCTCGACGGGAACAATGGATTGCCGCTCTCGCCCCATGTGGATCATCTCTTCGATCGAGGCTACATCTCCTTCTCAGATTCAGGCGATCTGCTCATCGCCGATGCTCTAAACGAACGCGTCCTTAAGAACTGGGGCATCCCGCTTCGTCCCAATTTCGGAGCATTCCGCACCGAACAATTCAGCTACCTCGACTATCACCGGCGCCATGTCTTCCTTGGCCGGGAAGACTGACATCCAAGCGGGCGGACCAAAGCTCGTCGCCGCACGCCGCAGGGCAGTCCGCCCGCGAACACCCGTATTGCGCTCCCGTTTTCCAGGACACCCGGACGCCGTTCACATCGCTGGATTCTGAAACGTGGGACCGTTCATAGCGGCGCCTCCGCTGGCCGACCGAAGATGCCATGAGTTCCGACCTCCAGCAGGACGACATGCCTCTCAGTCCGCCCGCGAAGAGGCCCGTGCGGTACACACCAGCCATCGAGAGAAACGCCGAGCTTGAAGTGAATTCCTTCACGAATGGAATCGCGCGTCGCCACGGACCTCTAGCGAAGCGGCGATATCGCAGGCTGCAAGGGGGCTGCACCGAACCCACGGCTGTTCCACTCGCGACTTCTGTAAGCGCACCATGATTAGCGACGACGAGGCGCGCACGGCCTACGACGAGTTGCTCAAGAAGCTCCGCGATATCGGCGCCGCCGACCTCGTTTTGGAGATCTCGCGCACCGTCGGTGCGGGACGGGTTCAGGAACGTAAGCGCGAGCACATGCAAGAGCGCCTCCCGGCGAAGTCCGCTCTCGCCATCGCGCTTCGCATGCTTGCAGCGTGGTGCGAGCCGGTTTTCCTTGTCCCCGAGGCCGCCGCGCTACTGCGTGAAGCCTCCGGCGAGCGAGTTGATAAACTACGCTGGTACCATGACCGCCTCGATGTCGTGGAGCCCGAGGCGCAGACCGTCACGCCAGCGGATACCGATGAGCTCATCGTTGCCATCCCGCCGCTCAGTGCGGAGTCCGACGACCTTCGGAGGCAGGTCGAGAACCTGCACGCCATCGCGCGAGAACTCGCCGAGTCAGAGGGTGAGTGATCTGTGGCGACGCTCAATGACATTCGCACTGCAATTGGCAAGGCGCTCGGAATACCAAGCGCGGCGGCGGTGCTGCAGCTCAACAGCAATACCCGAGAGCGGGCGTTCGAGTGTTACATCTTTGCGCTCGTGGTTCGAGCCGTGCGCCAAGCCGGTGGCACCGTCGAACTCCGGGGTGTGTTGTCTGGCCCGAATCCCAACCCTCTCGTGTTCCGCAGCGGCCCCGGCCACCTCGGATCTCGAGCTCAGAACTTCTGCTATGCGCGCTGTACCCTTGGTGGCAAGCGGTTCGAGGTGCACGCCGATGTCGTGTACCTTGGGACTTCGGGTGCGGCGCACGAGATCGATGTGTCATTGTGCGATCAGACAGTCGGCGATGCTGCACGGCGGACGCCCGGGGTGCTGCCCAACACGCGTGGTCTTCGCGCTGCGATCGAATGTAAGTTCTACGACTCGCATCTCGGCACGATACTCGGACGCACATTCGTCGGCCTCGTCGATGACTGCGGCGACCTCGTACTAAAGACGTTCGTCACGAATGGCCAGAGTCCGCCTCTCGCCGCCTACTTTTCGAAGAAGGCGCGGCCTCATCCATTCTTCGGGGTCTCGCCGTCAATTCCAGGCAACCGGGATCGCCTCGTTCGCGTCATCGAACAGGCACTCCGCCAGTGGGCCGGCGTTCCGTAGCAGCTGTGACACGATTCGTTACACGCGGACCCACTGCTCAGCATGACTGTGGGTCTCTAAGCGGTGGCGGCGAGCACGGAATGCGGGACGAGGCTCTCAGCTGCGTGGGGCCCGCCGACGATACTCGATCGTCACACATCAATGTCATCGAAGCGGAACGTGTCAATGACTTTGGGACACCTGATGTCATGAATTTAGTGAGCAACCGGGTGTAGCGATGGTCGACGCGGGTTCCTTTTTCGGCGGGTTGATCCACGCGGCCGAGGGCAACTGCG